>TARA_R110001606_G_scaffold321055_2_pt1 | contig 60816 bp, 64 predicted proteins | sample TARA_R110001606 | Tara Oceans TARA_R110001606 (sample SAMEA4398315) | marine metagenome | biome: Polar Biome; feature: [SRF] surface water layer (ENVO:00010504); material: water (ENVO:00002006), including particulate matter (ENVO:01000060) such as... | depth 5 m
TGAAATGCAGCAGATCAAAACCAAAGTCCTGATCATCGGCGCCGGCACCGGTGGCTATGTCGCGGGAATCCGCTGCGGCCAGCTGGGCCTCGAGACCGTGCTGGTCGACGGCGGCGACGGCCTCGGCGGCACCTGCCTGAATGTCGGCTGCATCCCGTCCAAGGCCATCATCCATGCGGCCTCGAAATTCGAGACCGTGTCTAGGGCTGCCAACGGCGGGACGCTGGGCATCACCGCGGCCAAGCCGGCCATCGATCTGGCCCAGACCACGGCGTGGAAAAACGGCATCGTCAAGAAGCTGAACACCGGCGTCGCGGCCCTGCTGAAGAAGTCCAGGGTCAAGGTCATCAAGGGCTGGGCCCATTTCACCGACGCCAAGACCTGCACGGTCAAGACCGCCGACGGCGACATCACCATCTCGGCCGAACACGTCATCCTCGCCACCGGCTCCGAGCCGGTCGAACTGCCGTTCCTGAAATTCGGCGGCGACGTCATCTCCTCGACCGAGGCCCTGTCGCTGGACAAGGTGCCGAACAAACTGGTCGTGGTCGGCGGCGGCTATATCGGGCTGGAGCTGGGCATCGCCTTCCGCAAGCTGGGGGCCGAGGTCACCATCGTCGAAATGGCCGACCGCCTGCTGCCGCTCTACGACAAGGCCCTGACCGACCCGGTCCAGAAATGGCTGGAGAAGCACGGTGTCGACCTGCATCTCGGCGCCAAGGCCGGGTCGTTCGAAAAGGGCCAGCTCAACGCCACGACCAAGGACGGCAAGGCCATCAAGCTCAAGGCCGACAAGGTACTGGTCACCGTCGGTCGCCGCCCGCGCACTCAGGGCTGGGGTCTGGAAAACATGGGCGTGGCCATGGCCGGGCCGTTCGTGAAGATCGACGACCGCTGCGCCACCTCGATGAAGAACGTCTGGGCCGTCGGCGACCTGACCGGCGAACCGATGCTGGCCCACAAGGGCAGCGCCCAGGGCGAGGTCGTGGCCGAGCGCATCGCCGGCCATGACAAGCTGTTCAATCCCGTCACCATCGCCGCCGTCTGTTTCACCGAGCCGGAGATCGTCTCCGCCGGCCTCGGTCCGCTCGACGTCGAGGGCCGTGACGACGTCATTCAGGCTGTCTTCCCGCTGGCCGCCATCGGCCGCGCCCTGGCCATCGAGGCCGGCGACGACGGCGGCTTCGTCCGCGTGCTGGCGTCGAAGTCCGACCACCGCCTGCTCGGCGTCCAGGCCGTCGGCCAGCACGTCGCCGAACTGTCCAACAGCTTCGCCCAGATGCTCGAAATGGGGGCAGTGCTGGAAGACGTCGCCGGCATCATCCACGTCCACCCGACCCTCGGCGAAGCCTTCCACGAGGCGTCGTTGCGGGCCCTCGGCCACGCCATCCACATCTAGGTCAGTCGGACACCGGTCAGGCGGCGGCGGATTGCCGCTCCGACCCGCCGTGCTCGAACACGGCGCGGAAGGTGAAGACCGAGCCCTCACCCGGGACCGAACGCACCGTGATGTCCCCGTCCATCAGCCCGGCCAGTTTCCGGCAGATGGTCAGGCCCAGACCGGTCCCACCGAACCGCCGGGTCGAGGACCCGTCGACCTGGACGAACGGCTGGAACAGGCTGTCGATGTCCGCGGCGGTGATGCCGATGCCGGTATCGGCCACGCTGATTTCCAGCGTCGACCGGCCGTCGTCGCCCGGCGTGCCCGTGACCGTCAGGGTCACCGTCCCGGCCTCGGTAAATTTGATCGCATTGCCGAGCAGATTGTGGGTGATCTGCGACAGACGCAGGGGATCCAGGGTCAGGGTGGCGGGCAACACGCCCCGGGTCTCGGCGACGAAGCCGACGCCGCGCGCCTCGGCCTGGGCGCGGAACGGGCCGATCAGCCGCTCGACCAGACCATGGGTGTCGACGATTTCCTGGTCCAGGGTCATCCGTTCGGCCTCGATCTTGGTTACGTCGAGGATGTCGTTCAGCAGCGCCATCAGATTGTCGCCCGAGGACAGGATGACCTCGACCATGTCGGTCTGACGCGTGTTCAATCCGGTCGTCTGGAGCACCTGGGCGGCACCGAGGACGCCGTTCATTGGCGTCCGCAGTTCGTGGGACATCACGCCGAGGAACCGTGACTTGGCGGCGTTGGCCGCGTCGGCGCGATCGCGCGCCGCCGCCAGGTCCTCAATCAGTGCGGCCTGGGCCAGGTTGACGGCACTGAGCTCGCTGTCCTTCATCTGGGTGATGACCACCTTGATCAGCAGGGCCATGCCGACCACCGGGACTACGCTGAGCGCGATCCAGAATCCGGGCGTGCCCCACAGTCCGGCGATCAGGCCGATGACCAGCACCGTATAAGGGGTGGAAACGATCAGGGCCTCGCGCGGGGCGGCGCGCATCTGGGTGAAAACCAGCGTGTAGCCGGCCCCCAGCAGCGCCACGGCGACCGTGGGCCCGAGCGAACCCCCATAGAGAATTGCCAGCAGCGGCGCGCCGGCCCACGCCGTGCACGATACCGTCGCGACGGCCAGTTTGAGCCGCGCCAGTGACCCGGCGTCCCGGCCGGTCAGACGGGACTCAACCAGGGTTCGAACCAGACCGAGGGCGGTGGTGACGACGAACCAGGCCAGCGCCACCCGCCATGAGGCGGTCGCCCACAACGGCAGGGCCCAGGCGGCGATGATCCAGTAGCGGAGATGACCGGCGGCGATGAGCCGGTGCAGCCGCGGGGCCGGCAGTCCCGCTGCGGCCGATGTCGACGTCATTCTGATCTCCTCAAGAGGAGCAGGATCACCGATCAATCCTAAGGGGGGGTGAATCGGCCTTTCCGTATCCCGACGCGCAGGGCGCTTTCGCGCTTCCCCTTGAGTGGATGCGCCACTCGCGGCATCCTGACTGCCGCATTCAGGAGGACCCCATGCGCGTGACCTTGATGATGACGGCGCTTGCCGCGGCGGCGATGCTGGCGGGCGGTGCCCAGGCGCAGACCGCCCCTGACGAGGCCCGCTACCAGGCGGCGCTGGAGCGGATGATCACTGAAACCACCCAGGGGCGCTGCCCGGCCGATATCATGGCTGAACAGCTGCTCGCCGCCTGCACCCAGCAGATCGCGGCCATGTCGACCGGGCTGCAGTCGCTGGGCCCGATCGAATCCATGACATTCCTCAGCAGCGAGGATCGTGCCGACGGCCGGCTCGAACGCTACGCCGTCAAATTTACCGGCGGCACGACCCTGAACTGGGGCATCGGTGCCGAAGCCGACGGCAAGTTCGGTGCCGCCTTCGCCGGCGGCTGACGACAGCGGGGGAAAGCCCCTCTCCCGGGGGAGAGGGTCTCGATAAATTCCGCTCATCCCCGCGAAGGCGGGTGTGGCCCTAGCCCCGCAAATCCGGCGGGGTCGCCTCTTCGGTCAGCAGGCGGATGGCTTCCTCGACCGACACAACCGTCTGGGCCTGGGAGCCGAGGCGGCGGATGGCGACCTCACCCTTTTCGGCCTCGTTGCGGCCGACCACGGCGATGACCGGGACCTTGCCGACCGAATGTTCGCGCACCTTGTAGCCGACCTTCTCGTTGCGCAGGTCGGACTCGACCCGCAGACCGGCCGCCTTAAATTTGGCGGTGACCTCGCGGGCGTAGTCGTCGGCGTCCGAGGTGATGGTGGCGACCACGGCCTGGACCGGAGCCAACCACAGCGGAAAGGCCCCGGCATAGTTCTCGATCATGATGCCGATGAACCGCTCGAAACTGCCGAGGATGGCCCGGTGCAGCATGACCGGCCGGTGCTTCTGGCCGTCCTCGCCGATATATTCCGCGCCCAGACGTTCGGGCAGGACATAGTCCAGCTGGATCGTGCCGCAGGTCCATTCGCGACCGATGGCGTCCTTGACCACGAAGTCGAGCTTGGGCGCATAGAAGGCCCCGTCGCCCTCGGTGACGACCGGCTCGGTCCCGGCGGCGCGGGCGGCCTCGGCCATCTGGGCTTCGGCCTTGTCCCAGAATTCGTCCGAACCGGCGCGCACCTCGGGCCGGGTGCCCAGGCTGATATAGGCCGTCTCCATGCCCAGATCGGCGTGGACGCTGCGGGCCAGGTCGATGAAGCGCGACGTCTCCTCGACGATCTGGTCCTCGCGGCAGAAGATGTGGGCGTCGTCCTGGGTGAAGCCACGCACCCGCATCAGGCCGTGCAGGGCACCGGACGGCTCATAGCGGTGGCAGGCCCCGAACTCGGCCATGCGCAGCGGCAGTTCACGATAGGAGCGCTGGCCCTGGTCGAAGATCTGCACATGGCCGGGGCAGTTCATCGGCTTGAGGCTCAGGGTTTCGCCCTCGACCGTTTCGCACACGAACATATTGGGCCGGTACTTGTCCCAATGACCGGACTTCTCCCAGAAGGTGCGGTCCAGCACCTGGGGCGTCTTGACCTCGACATAGCCGGCGGCATCGAGGCGGCGGCGCATATAGTCCTCCAGCACCCGCCACAGCACCCAGCCCTTGGGATGCCAGAAGACCATGCCCCGGCCCTCTTCCTGCATGTGGAACAGTTCCATCTGCCGGCCGATCTTGCGGTGGTCGCGCTTCTCCGCCTCCTCGACGCGCAGCAGATAGGCGTCGAGGTCGGCCTGCGAGGCCCAGGCCGTCGCATAGATGCGCTGCAGCTGCGGATTGCGATGGTCGCCGCGCCAGTAGGCCCCGGCCAGCTTGGTCAGTTTGAAGGCCTTGCCGACGAATTTGGTCGAGGGGAAATGCGGCCCGCGGCACAGGTCCTTCCAGTCGCCCTGGAAATAGACGCTGATGTCCTCGCCCTCGGGCAGGTCGCGGATGATCTCGGCCTTGTAGGTCTCGCCGATCGACTCGAAATGCTGGATCGCCTCGTCGCGCGGCCAGACCTCGCGGCGGATCTTCTGATCGCGGTCGACGATCTCGGCCATCTTCTTCTCGATCCGCGCAAAGTCGTCGGTCGAGAACGGCTCATCGCGGGCGAAGTCGTAATAGAAGCCGTCCTCGATGGCCGGGCCGATCGTGACCTGGGTGCCGGGGAACAGGGCCTGGACCGCCTCGGCCATCACATGGCTGGCATCGTGACGCAGGGTGTCCAGCGCCTCAGGCGCGTCGCGCATGATGATGCGCAGGGCCCCGGACCCGCCGACCGGGGCGTCGAGGTCCAGCAGTTTGCCGTCCAGCTCGATCAATGCGGCCTTCTTGGCCAGCGACGGCGAGATCGAGGTGGCGACGTCACGGCCCGTGGCGTCGTCGGGATACTGGCGCACGGCACCGTCGGGGAATTTCAGATCGATCATGGCTCAGTCTTCAACTGGTGGAACCGGGTCGTAACCCGATTGTCCGAAAGGATGGCATTTGCACAGGCGTTTGACGGTCAGCCAGCCGCCCCGTGCAGGTCCGTGTTGGATCAGGGCCTGGGCCGCATAGTCCGAACAGGTCGGCATGAAGCGGCACGATTGCCCGATCAGCGGGGACAGCGTCAGCTTGTAGCCCCGATGGGCCGCGCGGACACTGCGTTCGTAAAGGGTTTTGCCGGGGGCCATGTCGGACTGCTTATCCCCCGCGCAGGGGGATCGGGCAACCGACGTCAGGCCGCACCGGCGAGACTAGTTCGGGTGTCGGGGGCCTTGCGGGCCACGGCGGCATGAACCGCCTCCAGCGTGGCTTCGATCGCCACCAGGGTCGAGGCGTGCCGGGCCGGATAGTCGGCCACCTGTTTGAGGGCACGCAGGCCCTCGAACCGGCCGGAAGGACCCTCGCCGCCGGCCTTGAGCATGGTCAGCATGGCGTCCCGGGCGGCTTCGATGTCTGCGGCACCGGCCCCGATCACGGATTCGCCCAGCACCCCGGCCGCGGCCTGGCCGAGGGCGCAGGCCTTGATGTCCTGGGCGAAGGCGACGATGCGGTCCTGATCGTCCAGAACCACGTCGACCACGGCCTTCGAACCGCACAGCTTGGCCACCCGCTCGCCCGTGCCGTCGGGCGTGGGCAGGCGTCCGGCGTGGGGCAGGTTGGCCGCCAGTCTGAGGATATGGGCACTGTAGAGCGCGTCGATCATGCCACCCATATAGGCGATCAGGAGCCCTGGAGCGAGGTCCAGGTGCGGGCGGTCGTTGAGGCCGGTGTGACCCCGCCGGTGCGACTGCGCAGCCAGGCGATGTTGCGGTCGGCCTGCTCCGGCGGCAGGTCGCGGCGCAGCATCTGTTCGGCCTCGGCGATCTTGTTCTGCAGACCCATGGCCATGGCCAGGTTGAGTCGAACCTGCAGGCTGGCCCCCGGCTGGGCCACGGCCCGGCGCAGCAGGGTCTCGGCCGCGGCCGGATCCCCGGCGGTCAGCCAGCCGATGGCGACATTGTTGAGAATGTCGGGATTGTCGGGCGACAGGCGCAGGCCCTCGTTCCAGGCGATACGGGCGTCCTCGGGACGGCGCACTTGCTGGTAGGCGGCCCCCAGCAGCGACAGTGGCCGCCAGTCATCGGGGCGGATGGCGCGGGCCTGCTCCAGCGCGGCGATGCCGTAAAAGGCCTGGCCGCGGGCGATATGCGCCCGGCCCAGCTCCAGCAGGGCGTCATAGTTGGCCGGCTGGGCCACCAGCGTCCTGGATGCCGCCTCGGCGGCCTGGTCGTAGCGACCCAATTCCCGCAGGGCCTGGGCCGCTCTGGGACCAGCCACGGGGTCGGCGGGATTGATCTCCATCTCGCCGGTCCAGAACAGCGACCGGGCCAGCGGATCCATCCGCTCATAGCCGGCGCGGACCGCGGCCGAGGCAGGTGCGCGGACAGCCGGAGCGGCCTGCGCCTGTGGCGTAGCCGACGGGTCACCGGCAAGGGCCGGTACGACGCCGAGAGTCAGCGCCAGAATGGCGGAGACAGTTGCGGCCTTGGCGAGGGTGGGCGACATGAGAGTCATCCGTGAAAATTCCGGGCGAGCTCTCAAGACTCGCGCGTTCACGTCAACCTTTGGTTAATCGGCCCGACGACGGGCCGGAAAGGCGTCGCTGATGTCCGTCCTTCATCCCGAATTGCTGGTGGCCGGAGCCGCCGGGAGCCTGCCGGTGCATATCGTCCTCAAGGACGGGCCGCTGGACGGGCTCGGCGGTGCAGCGACCGCCGCCTGGGCCGGAGCCCACGAATTCACCGGCAAGACCGGTCAACTGCTGATCCTGCCGGGGCCGGACGGGGCAGTGGCCGGGGCCCTGTTCGGGGCCGGGGAGTCCTTCGACCCGAACTCGGCCCGCGCGCTGGCGGCGCGCCTGCCGGCCGGTCTGTGGCGGCTGGAAGGGGTGAATGGCACCGAGGCCGAGGCGGCGGCTCTGGCCTTTGCCCTGGGCGGCTACCGCTTCGATCGTTACCGGGCCCGGCCGGGGGGCGAACGGTCCCAGCTGGTCGCACCCAAGGGCATGGATGTGGCCGCCGCCCTGCGCATCGCCGCCGCATGCGCCCTGGCCCGCGAGATGGTCGACACCCCGGCCGCCGACATGGGGCCACTGCAGATCGAAACCATCGCCCGCGAGATCGCCAGTGAGAGCAAGGCGACCATCGCCGTGACCGAGGGTGAGGCCCTGCTGGAGGCCAACTATCCGGCCATCCATGCGGTCGGCCGGGCCGCCTCGCCGGCGCGCCAGCCCCGCATCATCGAGATCGGCTGGAACCTCGACCGAACCGACTTGCCGCTGGTGGCCCTGGTCGGCAAGGGGGTGGTGTTCGATTCCGGCGGCCTGAACATCAAGGGCGGGGCCGGGATGCGCAACATGAAGAAGGACATGGGCGGCGCGGCCCACGCCCTGGCCTTGGGGCGGCTGGTGATGCAGTCGAAGCTGCCGGTGCGGCTGGTGGTGCTGGTGGCGGCGGTCGAGAACGCCATTTCGGCCGACGCCTTCCGGCCCGGCGATGTGCTGAACAGTCGCAAGGGCCTGACCATCGAGATTGGCAATACCGATGCCGAAGGCCGGCTGATTCTGGCCGACGCCCTGTGCCGGGCAGGCGAGCATAAGCCGGACCTGACGCTGGACTTCGCCACCCTGACCGGCGCGGCGCGAATCGCCCTGGGGCCGGACCTGCCGCCGCTCTATACCGAGGACGACACGCTGGCGGACGAACTGCTGGAGGCCGGACGGGCGGTGCACGACCCGTTGTGGCGGATGCCGTTGTGGTCGGGCTATCGCGCGTCGATCGACAGCGAACTGGCTGATGTCCGCAACGATTCGGCGGCCTGGGCCCAGGCCGGATCGGTTACCGCCGCCCTGTTCCTGCAACGCTTCGCGCCCGAGACCGGAGTCTGGGCTCATATGGACATCTTCGCCTGGAACCCCCGGGCCCGGCCCGGCTGGCCCGAGGGCGGCGCGGCCCAGGCGATACGGGCCTGTCATGCCATGCTGGCGCGACGCTATTCCGCAGCGCGTTAACGGGGTTTTCGGTTTCCTGAGTCAATACAAGGGTTCAACAGTACGGACTTCGGTTTGACCGTTTTCGCTGCCGCCTCGGATCCTCGCACAACGCTCGCCCGGCCCGATCTGGCCGAGCAGGCGCTGGAAGGCCTCGTGCGCGCTGCAGCCTACCGGCCGGTGACCCCGATGCAGTGCGTCGTCGCCGTCACCCCGATACGAGCCACAGCCGGTGCGGACGGCGAACAGACAGATCAACTGGTGTTCGGCGAAGGCTTCGACTGCCTGGATCGCCAGCACGGCCATGTCTGGGGCCGCGCCCGTCGCGACGGCGTCGTCGGCTGGGTCGATGTCGAGACCCTGTCGGAGACAGTGACCTCCCCGACCCACCGCATCTGCACCCTGATCAGTCCGGTCTACGCCGCTGCGACCTCCGCCGACAGTGTCGCGTCCCTGCCGCTCAACGCCCTGGTCACGACCGGCGAGTCCGCTCACGGCCGCGTCGAGGTGCCGGGCGTCGGCTGGATCGCCGTCCGTCATCTGGCCCCTCTGGACCGGTTTGATGCCGATCCGGGCGAGGCGGCCGAGCGATTCGTCGGCACCCCCTTCATGCCGGGCGGCCGGACCGCCCTGGGCACCAACTGTTCCGGCCTGGTGCAACAGGCGCTGTATGCTTGTGGCCTGGGCGGACCGCGTTTTCGCGACGGTCAGTCCGATCTGGGCCGCCCGGTCGAGGCGGCGGCCCTGCGTCGTGGTGATCTGGTGGTCTGGGCTGACCATTCCGGTGTGATGATCGACGGCGAGCGGATCGTCCACGCGACCCGCCATCATGGTGGTGTGACGGTCGAAGCCCTGGCCGAGGCCGACGGCCGCGAACGGGCAGCCGGTTCGGATGCCCCCCTGTTTCGGCGGGTCACCCTCTAGAACAATAAAAAAGGCGGCCCGTGAGGACCGCCTTCCTGAAGTTTGAACCCTGAATGAAGTCAGGGTGCGACGGGCGTTGCCTGGACCGCAGCCGTGTCGGCGATACTGTCGGTTGGCGCTTCGGCTCCATCGGCCGGACCCGCAGTGGGCTCTTCCGCACCGGGGACCGGCGGCTGGCGTGCGGGGTCGGGTGCGGGAATCGGGAAGCCGGCCGAGCCCTGTGAACGCAGATAGGCGATCAGATTGACCCGGGTCGTCGTGTCCCGCAGGCCGGCGAACGACATCTTGGTGCCGGGAACGTAGCGTCCCGGGGCGGTGATGAAATGGTCCAGCGCGTCCAGCGACCAGGTCGGATCGACCGAGGTGTGCCCTGTCATCGCATCGGAATAGGCGAACCCGGCATGGCTGGCGACGGCGCGACCGACGACGCCGTAAAGATTCGGTCCGACGCCGTTGGCGCCGCCGGCGTTGATGGTGTGGCAGGCCTGGCACCGAGCGAAGGCGGCTTCACCGGCGGCGAGGTCGGCGGTCGGCAGGATCGTGCCCCAGTCCGGCGGCAACACCACCTCAGCAGGACCGCCGGCGGCCTCTTCCGGCGCGTCGACGAAATACCCCATTTTTTCAGGGGCATCGGTCTTATAGACCATACCGGCGACCTGCTGGACCACGAGGATGGCAAACACCGTCCCCAGGCCCGCGCCGAAAATCTTGTTCCACTTCAGATCGCCGCTCATAGCGTCGTCGCATCCCGTTTCTGGGCCCCTCCGGAAGATCGGTCACTGGCCGGTCCTGGGGGCTTATCCTTGCGTGGCCGTCTCTTACACGGTAGCGCGGCCTGCGCAAATGGCCCGAGCCTGTCCGGGCGTCGCAGGGTGAAAACAACCCCATGAACCCTCTGGTCCTGATCCCCGCACGGATGGCCGCGACCCGGCTGCCGGACAAGCCACTGGCCGATATCGGCGGGGTGCCGATGATCGTCCGGGCCTGGCGGCAGGCGGTCGCCTCGGGCCTGCCGGTCGCCGTGGCCGCAGGCGATCCCGAGATCGTCGCGGTGATTGAAGCCGCCGGAGGACGGGCCGTGCTGACCGATCCGAACCTGCCGTCGGGCTCGGACCGGATCCGCGCCGCGCTGGAGGCAATCGATCCCGAGGGCCGCCACGATGCGGTGATCAATCTGCAGGGCGACATGCCGTTCGCGGATCCGGGTCTGGCCACGGCCTGCGCCGCCCTGTTGCATGGGCAGCCAGACTGCGACATCGCGACGCTGATCGCGCCCGAGGCCGAGGTCGCGGACCGGTCGAACCCCGATGTGATCAAGGCCGTGGTCGCCCTGACCGAGGGAGAGAATCACGGGCGCGCCCTGTATTTCACCCGGTCGACCCTGTTCGGGGACGGACCCGTATGGCGTCATATCGGCCTGTACGGCTATCGGCGCGAGGCGCTGATGCGGTTCTGCGCCGCGCCGCCGTCGCCGCTGGAACGCCGCGAGAAGCTGGAGCAACTGCGGGCGCTGGAGATGGGATTATCGATCTGGGCTGCCGTCATCGCTGAGGCACCGCTGTCGGTCGATAATGCCGACGACCTGGCTGCGGCCCGGGCACTGGCCGCAGTGACCTAGATGTCGAAGCCGTCGATCCAGGCCTGCAGCAGGGTCCGGGCGATAGCCACGCGCGGCGGGGCCTTGATCGCCGGATGGGTGCCGGCCAGGACGGCGCGGGCTTCGTCGCGGGTCAGCCAGGCTACGGCTTCCAGTTCGGTCTGGTCGGGCGCGGCATTGTCGTCGGACACCTCGGCGATCAGGCCGATCATCAGCTGTGACGGAAACGGCCAGGGCTGGCTGGAATGGTAGCGGACCGCGGTCACCGTCAGGCCCGCCTCCTCCTCGATCTCGCGCGCACAGGCCTCCTCGATCGATTCGCCGGGTTCGAGGAATCCGGCCAGGGCCGACATCCGGCCCTCGGGCCAGGCGGCCTGACGGCCCAGCAGGCAGCGGTCGCCCTCGGGCGATTTGAACACCGGCAGCATGATGGTGACCGGGTCGACGCGCGGGAAATGTTCGACCCCGCAGGCCGGGCAAATGCGTTTCCAGCCGCCACAGGCGGTTTCCGATTCGATGCCGCAGGCGGCGCAGAAGCCGTGCCGACGACGCCAGTCGAACAGGGACTTGGCCACCCCGGCCATGGCGGCGTCGGCCTCGCTGAGCAATCCGCCTGCCTCGCGCATTTCATGAAAGGCCCCCAGACCGGCCACCGGGCCGGTGGCCGGGTCGATCGAGCCCTCGAACTCGACCGCAAACACCGGGGCCTGCTTCCACAGGCCGAGGAAAACGTCGCGGTCGGGGATCATGTCGCGCGCGTGTTTCAGGGACAACCAGACCAGGCGGGGGCCGTCGGCGTGATCCTCGATCAGCGGCCGCCCCTCCCACAGAACGAGGGCGATGGCCTCGGGATCAGCCTCCCGTCCGGCCAGCCAGTCGGGATCGTTGCGGAGATCGCCGGCCCGGTCGAGGGGATTGCCGGCGAAGGTGTTCAGGGCGGTAAGAGGCATGACCGCCTTCATAGCCTCAAGCGGTTGTTGGGGGGAGGTGTCTTGATTCTGGCCGCATGAACCGCGATATAGGCCTCGGAGATCGCGGGCGAAGGTTTCGCCAATCTGGTCAGGGCCGGAAGGCAGCAGCCACAACGAATTCCCCTTCGGGTCGCGGTCTCCACCTCCTCTCATTTTTGGGCGCTATCGGATGCGACGTGGTCGCGGGCTGATTGAGCGCGGTTTCGTGACCTGCGGCTCGGCGCGAGGGCCACCGGGTGGCCAGCCTCCTGGCAGGCCAGGACTGAATTCCAGTGCCTGCGGAACCGACAGGCGCATCGCCCGCTTCGTCTGCTCAACGGTTCCGGAGCGACACCATGAGTATTCTCGGCAAGATTATCGGCGGCATCTGGGATCGGGCGAAGGGCGGCCCGGGCTACAAGCCGGAAAAACCGGCCGACAACGCAGCGGCGGGAACGGTTACCGCGCCCTCGACACCGCCGCCGCCGGTCGACGCCGGCATGGCCACGTCCCCGCAGCCCCATACCGCGCAGACCGTCGACGTCGACGGCATCCTCGATTTCATGAACCAGCAGCGCGACCAGAAGCTGAACTGGCGCACCTCGATCGTCGATCTGATGAAGCTGACCGGCATGGACAGCTCGCTGTCCGAGCGCAAGGATCTGGCCCAGGAGCTCGGCTATACCGGCGACATGTCCGATAGTGCCTCGATGAACATCTGGCTGCACAAGCAGGTGATCCAGAAAATTCGCGACAATGGCGGCCAGATTCGCGATCTGACCGACTGATCCCCGGTCACGACAGCGGGAGGGGGTGCGCGAGCGCCGTCTCTCGCTGTATGACCTAGGCATGACCGACGTCGACGCGAATCCCGATGGCCCTCCGTGGGAGGAGGACGCTCCCGAGCGGGACGACAATACCGACGACATGTTCGGAGCCCCGGCGGCTGCACCGGCGGCCGAGCCGGCCACGGCGGCGATTCGGGTCACGGCACCCGTGTCCGACGACGGACTGGCCGCCCATGTTGACGACGGGGCCGCCTATACCGTGCTGGCGCGCAAATACCGACCGCGCACCTTTGAGGACCTGATTGGCCAGGAAGCGATGGTTCGCACCCTGACCAATGCCTTCTCCAGCGGACGGATTGCCCACGCCTTCATGCTGACCGGGGTGCGGGGGGTCGGCAAGACGACCACCGCCCGCCTGCTGGCCCGGGCCCTGAACAACCAGAACGACACCATTGACCGCCCGTCCCTGGCCCTGAGTGCTGACGGGCGGCACGACGCGGCCATCATGGCCGGGCAGCATATGGATGTGATGGAGCTGGACGCGGCCTCGCATACCGGTGTGAACGACATTCGCGACATCCTGGAGAGCGTGCGCTACGGGCCGGTCGAGGCGCGCTACAAGGTCTATGTGCTGGACGAAGTGCACATGCTGTCGAACCAGGCCTTCAACGCCCTGCTGAAGACGCTGGAAGAGCCGCCACCGCACGCCAAATTCATCTTCGCCACCACCGAGATCCGCAAGGTGCCGGTGACCATCCTCAGCCGCTGCCAGCGTTTCGACCTGCGCCGGGTCGAGCCCGAGGTGCTGGTCGGTCATCTGGAGCGAATTTCCGGGCGCGAGGGCATGACGATCGAATCCGACGCCCTGGCCCTGATCGCCCGCGCCGCCGAGGGCTCGGTGCGCGACGGCCTGTCACTGCTGGACCAGGCCCTGGTGCAGGGCGAACGTGGCGAGACGGTCAGGACCGAAACCGTGCGCGACATGCTGGGTCTGGCCGACCGCAGCCAGACCATCGCCCTGTTCGAGAGCATCATGGGCGGACGCACGCCCGAGGCGCTGGAGAATTTCCGCACCCTGTACGGCTATGGGGCCGATCCGGTGCAGGTGACCAACGACCTGCTGGAGCATTGCCACGCCGCCTCGGTGGCCAAGATGCTGGGCCCGAACGCCACCCGCCTGCCCAATGACCAGGCCCAGAAGCTGGCGGCCTTGGGCGCGGCGCTGTCGGCCGGGACCCTGGCCCGGGTCTGGCAGATGCTGCTCAAGGCTCTGGACGAGGTCAGACGCGCGCCCAGTCCGGCCGATGCGGTCGAGATGGCCATTGTGCGGCTGGCCTATGCCGCTGACCTGCCCGGACCGGAGGAGGCGCTGAAAGCGCTGCGTGACGGCGACCCGACGGCCGGTGGCGGGGGCGCGAGCCCGCGCGGCGGCGGCGGTGGTGGCGGTGGCGGGGCTTCGGCCCAGATGGCGGTGCGTCAGGCCGTGGCCCCGGCCTTGCCCGATCCGCAGACCTTTGAGGCTACGGTGGCCCTGATCGGCGAGAAGCGCGAGATCAGCCTGCAGATGGACGTGCAACGCTACGTCAAGCCGGTGGCTTTCAAGCCGGGAGCCATCACCTATGAGAGCGGTCCCGGGGCCCCGTTCGACCTGGCGCGACGTCTGGCCAGTCGGCTGAAGGAATGGACCGGGCGGACGTGGCTGATCGCCGCCAACGGCCAGGGCGGTGGCGAGACGTTGATCGAGGGCGAGAAGCGCGGCCGGGCCGAGGAACGGGCCGCGGTCGAATCCGATCCGTTCGTGATGGCGGTGCTGGAAACCTTCCCCGGTTCGGTTCTGGGTGAGATCAAGACCCTGGCCCCGGCGGTCGAGATGCCGGCCATCCCCGACGACGGGGAGAGCGACGAGGACTGACCCCGTCGTCTCCCCAATCGCGGTTCGGGGCTCAGATGATTTTCGCGGCGCTGTCGAAAGCCAGGCGCGGCGAGCGCGGGAACAGATTCTCGTCGGTGCCGTAACCGAGACTGAGTACGAAATTCGGTTCGATCGTGCTGTCCGGGAAGAAGGCGGCCTTGACCCCGGCCGGGTCGAACCCGGACATCGGCCCCGCGTCGAGGCCCAGCGCCCGCGCAGCCAGGATCATATAGCCGCCTTGCAGCGTGCTGTTGCGGAAGGAAGCTTCCCGGCGACCGGCGTCGTCGTTGAACATGGCCGCGACGCCCGGGGCGTGCGGGAACAGTTCGGTCAGGCTGTCCTGGAATTCGACCTCATAGCCGATGATTACATTGACCGGGGCCGCGGCGGTCTTGGCGCGATTGCCCTCGCTCATCAACGGCACGAGCCGGTCGCGGGCCTCGGGCGAGGTGACGAACACAAACCGGGCCGTGCTCATGTTCAGCGAGGTCGGCCCGAATTTGGTCAGGTCGTACAGCTGGTGAATCAGGGATTCCGGAACGGGTCGGTCACTCCAGCCGTTGCGGGTGCGCGCCCCGGTAAAGACTTGGTCCAGAACATTGACGGACACGGGTTGGTCACGCAGCGGGGAAGCATCATAGGCCATCGAAGCCCTCTCCTTATAAGTAACAGTACTAGATACAGATAGGAGCGGCTGTTTCGGGTGCAAGGGGGCACCGCGAAATTCCTTCCCGATTGGTCCACCGTGCCCTGTTGTCAGACAACCGAAGGGCCTATCTTGGGGCCATGACCGATTTGAATGCCCTGATGCAGCAGGCCCAGGCGATGCAGCAAAAGCTGCAGGACGCCCAGGCGAAAATGACTGAAACCACCGCCAGCGGGACCAGCGGCGGCGGTCTGGTGATCGTCGACCTGAAGGGGCCCGGCGACATCACCTCGGTGATCATCGACGACAGTCTGATGGTGGCGGGCGAGAGTGAGATCCTGGCCGATCTGGTCATGGCGGCCCACGCCGACGCCAAGCGCAAGCTGGATGAGGCCAACAGCGCCCTGATGCGCGAGGCCGCCGGGCCGATGGCCGGGATGAACATCCCCGGCATGCCGAAACTGTTCTGACTTGGCCGCCTCGGCCGGGCCGGAAATCGAACGACTGATCAGCCTGCTGGCCAAGCTGCCGGGGCTGGGTCCGCGTTCGGCCCGCCGCGCGGCCCTGGCCCTGCTGAAACGACGCGAACAGCTGCTGGTGCCGCTGGCGGCGGCGCTGCAGGAGACGGCCGACAAGGTCACTTCCTGCTCGGTGTGCGGCGCGCCCGATACCCGCGATCCCTGTTCCATCTGTTCCGACGGCGCGCGCGACAACGCGCTAATCTGCGTGGTCGAGGAGGCCGGGGCCCTGTGGGCCATGGAGCGGTCCGGGGCCTTTCGCGGCAAATATCATGTGCTGGGCGGCCTGCTGTCGGCGCTGGACGGGGTCGGTCCCGAGGCCCTGCGTATCGCCGAACTGAGCGGCCGGGTGCGCGGCGGCGAGGTGCGCGAGGTGGTGCTGGCCCTGCCGGCCACCGTCGATGGCCAGACCACGGCCCACTATATCGCCGAGCGGCTGACCGGGACCGGCAACCAGGTGGCGGTGACGTCCCTGGCCCGCGGTGTGCCGGTCGGCGGCGATCTGGACTGGCTCGACGACGGCACGATCGTCCAGGCGATGCGGGCACGACGGCCGGCCTAGGCTTTCACCGACTCCGGACTCGGGATTGCCAGTGGCACCGCGGAATGCGGACTCGCGGAACGTCTGCTTTGGGGGGAAAGCGGACGTTCTCCCTAGGTCGGTGGGGTGGGGGAGAGGGCGGCGGGTGGAGAAGCGGTCGTCGGGCCGACAGCCAGCACGCCGTCATATGCACCATCCTTCACGGGTCCGAGGATGACACCCCGCGCCTGCGGGTCATCAACGCCCCTCGTCCTCTTTAGACCGCATTCGGCCTCGCAGCCCCAACTCTCGCCGCCCTGCTGGGCAAAATGCAGGGTGAGAGTGTCCGTCGCGTGCAGATGTCCGGCTGCGGGGAGGCCGACATCAGGCCACGGAGTAAACGGAGTCTTGCGGGCATGAAGGTCGCCCACGAGGATCAATACCCGTGCATTAGGGCGGACGACCAGAGCGCGGCTCATGCCATAGGCCATCTCCAACTCCCCCCACGCTTGATCACGCCCCGAAATGCGAGACAACAGCGGCTGGAAGGGGTGGAGGGCGATGTCGTTGCCTTCGGCTCGAAGCCGCCAAAAGCCCAACATCATGTCCATCATAGCCTGACTGTTTCGTCCGTCGTCCCTGTCGGCGCGTCCGAAGTCCCCATATCGGAGTAGCCGCGCTGCGCTGGCGACATCGGGGGCCGCCATGACCCGGTCAAACAAGGGCCGGTCCGCCTCGGACATCTCCAACCCCACGGTGACGGGACCCCGTTGTGCAGCCTCGCAGACGATGCCTAGGAACGCTGCCGGTGCCTCCACCGTGCCGTGTGTTTCCCCGACGACGATAATCCGTTGAGGCTGCTCCAGCAGAACATCCGTCCCCACCGGAGACGCACAGGCTGGCGAAGCACCTGTTAACAAAGCGGCGGCGAGTAAAGCGATCATCTGTCTCTCCGATACGGGTCCCAACCCGGACGCTACAGAACCGCTAGAATGTCCGCTATGGGTCGAAAGCCGACCGTCGCCAAAGGGTGGTTAGGAGGCACTCGAAATGAACCCCTGAAGATCACGGAGGACGGCTGGATGGGGATTCAAGATCGCCGACAAGTGGTTGCCGCCTGTCGAGACGAAGGGGATGCCGTGAAGGCTTGCGAAATGCCTCATCGGTCGATGGTAGGGATCGTCTTCCGCCGCCCACAATAGGACCGGAGCTTTCAAGTCTATTACGGCTGAGCGCGCGCCATCCAACTCACTCAGGGTGTCGAAGCAGGCTCGCACAGCGGGTTCGTCTTCGGCCCTTACGGTGTTGGCAAGTGACGGTGCGGCTTGACGTGCAAACCCCATGAACTGATCGAATGTCAGTGGGCCAGTTGGGCCGTGCGGCAGGCCGTTTTCAATATCCCATCCGCCGACAGCCAATGAAGAGAGCCGGTGCGGGTAGTGCTTCGCCATGCCGACGGCGGCCCATCCCCCCATCGAATACCCGATGATGTGCGCGCGCTCGCTATCTATGGCATCGAGAACCGCCACCACATCGGCTGTGCGCTCGCTTTGCACATAGAGGCTCGGATTATCAGGCTTGTCGCTTCGACCCTCCCCAAGGGAGTCGATGCAGACGACTCGGTAGTCAGCCGCAAGAGCCGGTGCGATCCCTCCAGCTTGCCACCCGTCCGCCATCAGAAGTCCGTGCAGCAGAACGACCGTGGGGCCGGTTCCTTCGACCGAGTAATGAACGCGGTGACCACGACGTGTAACGTTGGGCATGGGTCTTTCCCCTCGGTCAGTTCACCCTCACCATAAGCTGAAGGCATACCGCCATGACAATGTCTGCAATGGGTCGGAAGGGGACCTTCGCCCAGGGGTGAGAAGCGGACGTTTCGCTACGGTCGAATTGGTAACCGCCACGCCGCGACCAAGGCCGCAGCTTTCCGCACTATGTCCAGTCGATGTTCGTCGCTGGTCTGGAACGCGATCCGATCTCGCTCGATCTCAGCGAGATATTCGATGACCTCGACATCTGACGACCCCGTTCGCACCAACTCCCAGAAGCGCGGTAGGTAGGCTCGATATTCGTCGTCAGGCCCATCGAGGTCATAGACGCCAATCGGGTCCCACTGCCGGAACAGCAAGCGGTCCAAGGCCTCATAGGCCCCGGCATCCTCGGCACTGAGTTTGGTCCCCATCAGACCAGTTTGCGTTTTGTCTCGAAGGTCCGCAATGGGTCGAAAGCGGACGGACGGTTTAGGCTGGGAAGCGGACCTTGGTCTGATACGGTCTCGCGATGGGACCCATAAATTCCTCGGCGGCATCCATCGGCTTCTACGGTGATGACCTTGATCCGTCGGAGGTCACGCATTGCCTCGGCGGTGAACCAACCATGGGCATCGCCAAGGGGGCGAGTTGGACTACCAAACTCGGCACTGAAGCGACCGCCAAAACTGGCTCTTGGCGGTTGGTGGCAGAAAGGTCCGCGCCTGCGGACCTCGACGGGCAGATCAAGCAACTGCTTTCCAGCCTCAACGATGATCTCGTGGCATGGAGATCTCTGGCGGGGCGTTATCGGGGGCGGGTCTTTTGTGGGCTTTTTCTGGCTTCGTTGAATGAGGGACTGACACTCCAGCCCGACACTCTGCTGTTGATCGGCGAGCGCGGACTTGTCCTCGATCTCGACATCCACGAGCAGACACAACCGGATTGAACGTCCGCAACGGGTCGAAAAAGTCGGTCCACGCCCGAACCTGACGCACCGGCGGCCTACACTCCGCCCGCCGCACCCCGCGGCAGCCTGTGCAAAGACCCCCGTGACCCCGTCTCACCGTCCCCGTCGATCCGCCCCCGCCCACCCCGCCCCGCCGGCCAATGTGGACCCGGTGGACTCAGTGGACCCTGTTTTTCAGTTCACCCCCGCCGGCGACTCCCGGTAAGGAACGGAGCATGAACGCCAATCTGATCCTTGCCGCCGCCGCCGCGGTTGTCGCCGTCATCGCCCTGTTCTGGGCCCTGATGGAGCGGCGTCGCGCCACGGCGGCCGAGACCCGGGCCTGGGAGCTGCGCGAACGCTATGCCGAGACCGAGGCCCGCATGCGCCTGTTCGAGGACCAGGCCGCGACCTCGACCGAACTGCTGCGCGCCCAGGCCGCCCAGTCCGCCAATACCGTGGCCGAGGAACTGCTGAAGCGCACCGACGAGACCTTCCGCAATCGCGAACTGATGGCGCAGCAGCGGATGGAGGCCCAGCTCAAGCCGGTGGCCGAAACGCTGAAGAAATTCCAGGACCATGTGACGGCGCTGGAGAAGACCCGCAATGAGGAGACCGGCGGGCTGAAGGAACAGCTTGCCCTGCTGATGACCGCCTCGACGGCGACGCGCGACGAGGCGCGGCGGCTGACCGAGGCCCTGCGCGGCAATACCGGGCGGCGCGGGCGCTGGGGCGAACAGACCTGTCGCAATGTGCTGGAGGCCGCGGGCATGGCCGGGCGGTTCGATTTCGAGGAACAGACCTCATCCGCCAACGAGGAAGGGCGGCAGTCGCGGCCCGACTTCATCGTGCGCCTGCCCGGTGGCGGCATGTTCGTGATCGACGCCAAGGTGTCGCTGGCCTTCGTCGATGAGGCCGATGGCGACGACGAGGCCCAGCGGACCGCCGCCTCGCTCCGCACGGCGACCAGTATGAAGACCCATGTGCGGCAGCTGTCGTCCAAGGCCTATCAGGACCAGTTCAAGCCCAGCCCCGATTTTGTGGTCATGTTCGTGCCGGGCGACGCCTTTCTGGCCGCAGCGCTGGATCACGAGCCCGATCTGATGACCACGGCGATGAGCTCGCGGGTGGTGATCGTGACCCCGACCACATTGTTCGCCCTGTGCAAGGCGGTCGCCTATGGCTGGCGTGCTGACGAGCAGGCCAGGAACGCCGAGGAAGTCGCGAAACTGGGCAAGGAGCTCTACAAACGCCTGTCGGTCATGGGCAGCCATGCCGCCGCTGTCGGCCGCGCGCTCGACACCGCCGTGGGCAAGTACAACCAGTTCGTCGGCTCGCTGGAGAGCCAGGTGATGGTCTCGGCCCGTCGGTTCGAGGATCTGCAGGTGGATCACGAGGGCAAGGAGATGCCGGTCCTGCCGGCGCTGGACCAGACTCCGCGCAGCCTGAGTCGACCCGAACTGCTGGCCGGGGCCGCTGATTCCAAGCCGATCGGGCAGGGCCTGAAACAGGACTGATCACGACGGGTTTGCTGCGCGGCTGGACATTTGTTTGTCGTTTAGCTAAATAACGACACATGAGTATCGTCGTTCCTTTCAACGCCCGGCCTGACCGATGTCTGGTGGTCAATTTGTCAAGCGAGCTTGCTTTTGTGACAAGGGTGCTTGACCTGATCGGTGGTTGGTGTAAAACACCCTTGTCAAATAGACGCGGGAACTTGTCATGAAAATTTCAACGGCCCTGGCTCGCCGGCCGGCCATTCGATACCTCGCCGCCGTCGCGCTGTGTGCGGCCGGTGGTGGTGTCGGTGGTGTGCTGGCAGGCACTTTCGGGTCAGCCAGTCCGGTCGGCGTCCTGATCGCGGCAGCCGGCGGCACTTTCGCCATGCTGATCGTTGCGGGTTCATCTGTCCTCTGGTGGAACACCCTCGATGAGGCGGCCCGCGAAGCGCACAAATGGGCCTGGTGGTGGGGCAGCACCGGCGGCCTTGCCGTCGGCGGCGTTGCCGTGATCACCCTGGTCGGCAGCGCCGGAAGCGACGCGGTTGTTGCGGCTCTGGGGTCCGATCCGGTCGACATCCTACTGGCCGGAGGGCTTGCCTGCGCCCTGTTCCAGATCATCGGCTACGCCCTCGCCTGGGCCGGCTGGTGGCTGGTCCGGCGATAGGGGTGGGCCATGAACAACCGCCTTAAGGTTCTGCGCGCCGAACGCAACTGGAGCCAGGCCGATTTGGCCGAACAGCTCGGGGTTTCGCGTCAGACCGTCAATGCGCTGGAGACCGGTCGCTACGACCCGTCCCTGCCGCTCGCCTTCAGGATCGCCCGGGTCTTCGATCAGACGATCGAGTCCATCTTTTCCGAATAATCCCGACTCTCAACCGGCTTTTCGCCATCAACTTCGAACAGGATTTCGCCATGACCTTCATGACCCGTCTCAAGACCTCCGCCAGTGATCTGGCCCGCCACGCCGTGGGTGCTGCCTTCGGTGTCGCGCTGACCGCCGCCCTGGTCGGCAGCCTGCCGACGACCGCCCTGGCCCAGACTCCGGCTGCCACCGTCAGCACGCCGGCCCCGCGGGCCGAGGGTGCCGGCCCGGCGCTGTGGGCTATCCGTGACGCCGACTCGACCCTGTATCTGTACGGCACGGTGCATGTGTTGCGGCCGACCACGGCCTGGGGATCGGATCACGTCGACGCGGCTTTCGACAGCGCCACACGGTTGATTCTCGAGGTCTCCAACCCGGATGATCAGGCGGCGGCCATGCCCCTGATCCAGCAGTACGGCATCTCGCCGGAAACCCCGCTGTCGAGTCTGCTGACTGTGGATGAGCTGGAAGCGCTCGATGTCGCCGCCCGGTCAATGGGGCTCACCGCCGCCCAGCTCGACCCGATGCGGCCGTGGCTGGTGGCTCTGACCCTGTCGGTCGCTCCGTTGACCAAGGCCGGTTACGATCCGCAATCGGGCGTCGACCTGCTGCTGAAGGCGCGCGCCGAGGCCGCGGGCAAGACGGTCACCGGCTTCGAGACCATCGACGAGCAGATCCGCATCCTGGCGGGCTTCCCCGAGGCTGGACAGCTGGACTTCCTGCGCAGCACGCTCGAGGATTTCGAGGATGCGACGGTCGAGCTGGACAAGCTGGTCACGGCCTGGGCTGACGGTGACGTCGAGGCCATCGAGACCATCGGGGTCGAACCGATGCGCGACGCGAGCGAGCTGATGTACCAGTCGCTGCTGGTCAACCGGAACGCCAACTGGGCCGGGCAGATCGAGACCCTGCTCGAGGGTTCGGGCACGGTGTTCATCGCCGTGGGAGCCGCCCACCTGGCCGGCGATGACAGCGTCCAGTCGATGCTGGCCGCACGCGGCGTCACGGTCGAACGTGTACTGAACTAACGCCCAGCTACCGCTAATACCGAGGACCCGGTCGCCGCATGGCGACCGGGTTTTTCGTCCGGCATGGGGTGTCGACAGGAGTGAGGTCGCCCGACGGACGGAACCGGCCGCGTCGCTTCCCGTTTTTGGTCCTAGGGATGCTACAGAGACTGAGTGACATCAGACAGGAGCACGACTATCCCCAGCGCCTCCATGGATCCCGCGCGAGATAGGGCTGCCGAGGGCGTGCGCGCAGCCCTTGCGGATGCGGCCCGAAGTCCGATCGTCACCTCGTTCTTCGATGAAGCCACCTTCACGATCAGCCATGTGGTGCGTGATTCCGGATCGAGCGCCTGTGCCATCATCGACAGCGTGCTCGATTATGACGCCGCGTCCGGGCGAACCTCGACGGGTTCCGCCGACACCCTGATCGCCCATGTTCGCGCCGAAGGGTTGACGGTCGAATGGCTGCTGGAAACCCATGCCCACGCCGACCACCTGTCGGCCGCCCCCTATCTGCAGGCCGCTCTTGGCGGGAAGATGGCGATCGGGCGGGAGATCGTTCAGGTGCAGCAGGCCTTCGGCGAGATTTTCAACGAGGACGCCGCCTTCCATCGCGACGGCAGCCAGTTCGACCGCCTGTTCCGCGACGGCGACAGTTTCGCCATCGGCGGGCTGGAGGCGACGGTGCTACATGTGCCGGGCCATACGCCGGCCTGCCTGGCCTATGTCATCGGCGACGCGGTCTTTCCCGGCGACACCCTGTTCATGCCGGACTATGGCACGGCGCGTTGCGACTTTCCCGGCGGCGACGCGCGGACCCTGTACCGGTCGATCCATCGGCTGACATCCCTGCCCGACGCCGCGCGCGTGTTCCTGTGCCATGACTACATGGCCCCGCCCGGGCGCACGACCTACGCCTGGGAGACCACCATTGGGGCCGAGCGGACTGGCAATATTCATATCCGCGACAGCGTCAGCGAGGACGAGTTTGTCGCCATGCGCACGGCCCGGGACGCCACCCTGTCGATGCCCAAGCTGATCCTGCCGTCGGTGCAGGTGAACATGAACGGCGGCCAGTTGCCGCCGCCCGAGGACAATGGCGTGCGCTATCTGAAAGTGCCGCTCAACCTGTTGTGACGCTCCGGTCAACCCGGGCCTGATGACCAGAAGGAAGACGCTATGGATATTCGCAAGATCGACGACCGGCTGGATGCCTCGCCCCAGATCATGCTCGAGGACATGAAGGCCCTCGCCGACCTGGGTTATCGCTCGGTGATTTCGAACCGGCCCGACGGCGAGGAGCCGGGGCAGCCCGATGCCGCGCAGGTGAAGGCCGCGGCCGAGGCCGAGGGGCTGACGTTCCGGCACATCCCGGTCACCGGAGCGAGCATGGGCCCTGAAGCCGTGGCTGCCATGCGCGCCGCCCTCGATGAACTGCCCGGACCGGTGCTGGGCTTCTGTCGCAGCGGGACCCGCACCACCTGCCTGTGGGGCCTGGCCAACGCCGGAACCCGTCCGGCGCAGGAGCTGATCGAGACGGCCCGCGCCGCCGGTTATGACCTGTCACCGCTGAAGCCGCGACTCGAGAGCTGACGCAAACGGCACCTTCCAGCCTACGCGGGGCATGTTCGGGGGCGGGCCCGGCGGCGCAATTCTAAACTGATGGTGCGGGCGGCCGGGGTCGAACCGGCACTCCTTTCGGAACTGGATTTTGAATCCAGCGCGTCTACCAATTCCACCACGCCCGCAGCGTCCGCGCGCGATTGCGCCGAACTCCGGCGGTGGTAGCCCGGTGAGTCCGATCCCGTCAACGCAGGATTGGCGGTTGCACCCGGCGCGTCTGACCAAAGCTTAATCCGGCTGTTGCATCCGTATGGCACCGCCGGGGCCTCTTTCGGGTATCGCAGTCAACACCGGAAGGCCGACATGTCCCGCAAATCTCCGCTCACCGCCCTGGCCATCCTGATGGTCGTGGCCTCGTGCGCCGGGCCGACGCTGGTCATGGCACAGGACCGGTTGCGGCCTGATCACTCAGTCGCTGGCGGCGGAGCGGGGCGCGTGGCGAGTCCGGCGGGCTCCATATCCGTCCATCGCGAAATTGACGCGGAAACTGACGTAACGGGGCGGGACCACAGCGTCCGGGTCGGCCGTCACCCCCAGCCGGGCGCGGCGCGTGCCACTTAGTGCCGCCTCACCGAAATGGCCGCCCTGCGGGTGTTCGGCTTCGACCACGCAGGACCGCAGGGTACCGTCCGGATTGGTCAGGCAGGTCAGGACGGCGAAGCCCCGGGCGAATTGGGTGTCCGGATAACGTACCTGCGGTCGCCGCACCCACTCCACGCCGCCCGGGAGGCCGTTGCGGCCGATGTCCTGGATCTCGGCATCCCGCGGGTCCACCAAGGGCCGGTCGCAAGCGGTCAGGGTTTCGTCGATAGCCGCGCTTGAGGCTGGCAGTTCGAGAACGTACAGCAGGTTTCGCCCCCCCTCTGCGGCCCCCGGAACGCGGACCTTCAGAGTTCCGCCCTCCCGCAGTTTACGGGCGAATTCGGCGGGGCGGCTGCTGACCGCGACGCGTGACTCCATGGCCACATTCCAAGTCTGCTCCCGGAGTTCACGATCGCCAAAGGCAACGTCCAGTGGCCGGGTTTCGTACTCGGTTGGGGGCAGGCCCGTGATCAGGGCTTCATAGGAGCGGTTGATGCATCGGACAGCGATTCCGAGGCCATTGTCGAACGGGGTGTAGGCCATAATGACCCGCTGGGCCGGATCGCGCAGGATGTCCCAGTCGCGAGCCTGTTGGGCCATCACGGGTTGGGCAAAGGCTGCGATTAGCCCCGCCAAAAGCATCACACGCATCAAACTGGTCTCCGGAACGGAGAACAACCCTTAGGTGAGTTTGTCGCGACGTCAACGCGAAAATCGGCGAGCCTGAGGCCCCCGCCGCGCTGCTTCAGCCCAGCGGGGCGACCGTCTGTTCGATGGCTCCGAAGATCGAGTGGTGGGTGTCGTCCAGCATCTCGATCCGCACGGTGTCGCCGTGCTTGAGGAAGGGGGTCTCGGCCTCGCCGCGCAGGATGGTCTCGACGGTGCGGACCTCGGCGATGCAGGAATAGCCCTGGCCGCCGTCGGTGATCGGCTTGCCGGGGCCGCCGTCGGTGTCGCGGTTGGACACCGTACCCGAGCCGATGATGGTGCCGGCGCACAGCGACCGCGTCTTGGCCAGATGAGCGATCAGGGTGCCGAAATCGAAGGTCATGTCGACACCGGCGTCGGCCTTGCCGAACGCCTTGCCGTTCAGCTGGACCGACAGGGTGCCGTGCAGCTTGCCGCCGTTCCAGCGCGGGCCCAGTTCGTCGGGGGTGACGAACACGGGCGACAGGGCGGAAGCCGGCTTGGACTGGACGAAGCCGAAGCCTTTTGACAGTTCGCCGGGGATCAGGTTGCGCAGCGACACGTCGTTGACCAAACCGATCAGACGGACATGGGTCAGGGCCGCCTCGGACGAAACGCCCTGGGGCACGTCACCGGTTACGACCACGACCTCGGCCTCGAGATCGCAGCCCCAGGACTCGTCGGCCAGCGGGATGGGGTCGCGCGGCCCCAGCATCGAGTCGGAGGCACCCTGGTACATCAGGGGGTCGGTCCAGAAGCTGTCCGGCATTTCGGCGTTGCGGGCCTGCCGCACCAAGGCGACGTGGTTCACATAGGCCGAGCCGTCGGCCCACTGATAGGCGCGGGGCAGGGGGGCGGCGGCCTCCCGTTCGTGGAAGCGGCCGCGCGGCACCGCCTCATGCTCAAGGCTCTCGGCCAGAACCCGCAGCTGGGGTTCGCAGCGCGCCCAGTCATCGAGCGCCGCCTGCAGGGTCGGGGCGATCAGGAAGGCGTCCGTGAACCAGTTCAGGTCCCGCGAAACAACGACGAGGCGGCCGTCCCGGCCGTGCTTGAGAGAGGCGAGTTTCATGCCTCTGGCTTAGGCGGTTTTGGACCGGGAGGGAACCGTTCGATGTCAGTGATGCGCGGGTCGTTCGACCGGGGCCGTGTGGCACAAGGTGTGGCGCGCCTTGCGGAGCTCGCCGAGACGCAGGGTCTTGTCGGACCAGTGGTCGTGGAAGGCCCCGATGGCGCTGCGCAGGGCGCTGGCCCGCTCGGCGTCGGTCATATCCCGGACGGTCGCGGGCGGCGAAGATCGCGCCGATCCGGTGGCAGGGTCACCGGCGCTGTCACCCTTGAGGACAATCCGGCTGTTCTGAAGCACGGTCAGGTGGGGGGCGCAGCTTCCGCCGGTCGTCGTTGTCGCGCGCTCATCCTGGGACTTGCCCTTGATGGCCTTGTCGAGGGCGGTCAGCGGCTTGTTGAGACCGTCTGTCAGGGTCAGGACGGGTCCCAGCCGGGCGTTGATGGCCTCGCGCAGGGCCTTAGCCCGGGCCAGCAGCTGATCACTGTTGGCTGCCATGGCCGACTGGCAGGCCGCACTGATTGCGGTCCAGATATCGTCGGCCGCATCGGGGTCCTTGCGGCCGAACAGGTCGCGGGCGAACCAGGTCAGGACGATGGCCAGGGCCAGCAGCAGCAGGAAGGCGGCCAGCAGCATCGGCGGCAGGCTGAAAAAAACGTCCGGCGTGACCGGGTCGAACCCCCCGCCGTTCTGAAACTCTGACGGATATTGCGTCATGCAGCTGATGCCCCCAGTTGTGCGACCGCATGTTGCCGCCGTCAGACTGAATGGCAATCGAAAAGGTTAACGCGGGTCGGTGAACGGCGTCAGTCGGGTGGCGTGATCAGGGCCCGCGCCTCGGCCGTCTGCTGCCCCCCGGCCACCCGGACCTCGATCTCGACGGCAATCGCGCCCTGCGGTTCATGGGACCAGAGGTAGCGGCGCTCGATCTCGACCTCGCGGCCGGAGGGGGCGAAGCCGGTGAAGGTGTCGCCCCAGGGGGTGATGCGCTTCAGCTCCGGCCATTTGAGCGCGCAGGCAGCGTCCAGTTCCTCGATGGCCATGCTGGACAGTTCGTCATCGGCAACAAAGGCGGTCACAGCCACCTCCTGACCCGGTCACAATAGGCCTGGTAGTCCGCGCCGAATTTGGCGCTCAGATAGCGTTCCTCGCGGGCGATGACAAAGCGGTCGACGGCCAGCAGGCAGGGGAACAGCAGGCCCAGGGCGAACCAGCTGTCCATGGCCACCGCCAGGCCGACATAGGTGATGGCGAAGCCGACGTAGATCGGGTTGCGGCTGAAGCGGAAGGGCCCGTCGGTGACCAGGGTGGTCGACGGTTTCCACGGCTCTACGGCCGTGTTGCGGCGGCGGAACAGGCCCGCGGCCATGCCGTCGAGCAGCAGGCCGACGATGATCAGGCCGATAGCGAGGCCGCGTCGGACTTCGAGCGGCAGACCGAGATCCGGGCCGTTCAGCCAGACGTGCAGGCCCCAGCCCATGGCGAGGAAACCGAAATAGATCAGAGGCGGCGGCACGGCGACGCCGGGATGGTCGCGTTGGGTCACGGGCGCAGGGCCTCGTCACCGTAGATGGCGACCCGGGCCGGATGTTCGGACGAGATGGCACCGCGATACATGCCCGAGGTATTCATCGCGAAGCCGGGTACACCGTCCCGGGCCATGACCACCACGCCGCCGTCGCCGCCGATGGTGCCGACGTCCGCGATCTCGGCCTCGCCCGCCACCTGGGCCGAGGCTCCGGCTGCGGTGCGGGTGCAGATGTCGCGGGCCACGGTCGAACGGATGAAATACTCGCCGGTGCCAGTGGCCGAGACGGCGCAGCCGTCGGCGTTGGAGGCATAGGTGCCCGCGCCGATTATCGGGGCGTCACCGACCCGACCCCATTGTTTGGCATTGGTGCCGCCGGTCGAGGTGCCCGCGGCCAGATTTCCCTGCCGGTCGAGAGCCACGGCCCCGACCGTGCCGAATTTACGCTCGTTCAGCGGCGGCATGCCGGGCTGGTCGGTCAGGGCGGCTCCCTGGTCCGACGGGACGGGTACACCCTCGGGTCGGGCCGGGATCGGCAGGCTCTGGTCGCGCAGGCTGCGCAGCAGCCCTTGCCAGCGCCGCTCGGTGAAAAACCAGCTGGACGGAGCCTGTTCCAGACCGTCGGAGGCGGCGAAGGTATCGGCTCCGTCCCCAGCCAGCATCACATGGGGCGACCGTTCCATCACCGCGCGGGCGGCGGCGATCGGGTGGCGGGTATGGGTCAGGCCGGCCACGGACCCGGCGTCGAGGTCGGTGCCGGTCATGATGGAGGCGTCCATCTCGTTGCGTCCGGCAGCGGTGAAGACCGCACCGCGACCGGCGTTGAACAGCGGATTGTCCTCCATCGTCTCGATCGCGGCCTGAACCGCATCGAGGGCCGAGCCACCGTCAGCCAGCACCTTGCCGCCGGCCTCGAGTGCGACTTTGAGGGCAGCACGGTAGTCGGCGTCCTGACTCGGCGACAGATTGGCGCGTTCGATCACGCCGGCTCCGCCGTGGATGGCGAAGGACCAGGCGGGGGCCTCGTGGGCCGTGGCGGTACCGGCGAGCCCGGCGGCCAGACAGAAGGCGAGGATGGCGGACTTCATGACGGGCCCCTCCCGGGCAGGACTGGTATGGCGGCGTATAGGGGGATCGTAGCGGCCTGTTGCGGCCGTTACGATCCCCCAACTCTGTTCCTAGGCGTCGACCTTGATGACGCCGCGCCGGATCTGATCCAGCTCGATGGAGTCGAACAGGGCCTGGAAATTGCCCTCGCCAAAGGCCTGGTTGCCCTTGCGCTGGATGATCTCGAAGAAGATCGGGCCGAAGGTGTCCTGGGTGAAGATCTGCAGCAGCAGGCCGTCCTCGTCGGAGCCGTCGATCAGGATGCGGTTCAGACGCATGCGGGCGACGTCCTCGCCGTGACCGGGCAGGCGTTTGTCGATCAGGTCGAAATAGGTCTCGATGGTGTCCTGGAAGGGGATGCCGCGCCGCTTCATCTCCTCGACGGTCTCGAAGATGTTGTCGGTGTGCAGGGCGATGTGCTGGATGCCCTCGCCGTTGTAGCGACGCAGGAATTCCTCGATCTGGGAGTTGTCGTCCTGGCTCTCGTTGAGGGGGATGCGGATGGCCCGGTCGGGAGCGATCATGGCCTGGGACAGCAGGCCGGTGGCCTGGCCCTTGATGTTGAAATATTTCTGCTCCTCGAAGGCGAAGACGTCGCCGTAGAAGCCCGACCAGGTGCGCATCTGGCCGCGATTGACGTTGTGGGTCAGGTGGTCGAGGCAATACAGGCCGACGTTGTTCTTGCGCTCGGCCTCTTCCCAGCCCTCGATCTCGTCCCAGCCGTCATACAGCGAGCCGGCGTCGCCATACTGGTCGACGATGTAGAGCAACGAGCCGCCGATGCCCTGCAGGATGTAGGGATAGCCGCCGCCCAGCGCGCCGCCGTCGGTGCCTTCGGCTGGCTTGGCACCGCGCGACACCGCGCCTTCATAGGCCGCCTTGGCGTCGTTGACCCGGAAGGCCATGCCGTTGGCCGAGGGGCCGTGGTCCCGGGCGAAGTCGGCGGCCTGGCCCTTGGGCGTGGCGTTGACCAGCATGGTGATGTCGCCCTGTTTCAGGCGGACGGCACCGGTGGCCGGGTTCACATGGGTGCGGGTGAAGCCCATCAGCTCCAGCCGGGACAGCATGGCCTCGGGCTCGGGGCCGGTGAATTCGACGAACTCGAAACCGTCGACACCGAGAGGGTTTTCCTGGTCGAGGCGGACGGCGGCATCGGATTGGGGCGCATCATGCATGGGAGCGTCTCCTGAAGGGGGTAGCGGCGCGGCACCGCTGTGTGGCGCGGAACCTAGTCATCCGCGCCGCCTTCGCCAACCCGCCAGCCGAACACGATCTGGAGCGTGCGTCCGTCGGCAACGCCTGCTAGAGGCGGAGTGACCACCCGAAAGGACCCCATGCTTCGCAAGATGTACGACTGGGTTTTCGCCCTTGCGCGAAGCCGACACGCGACTCCGGCCCTGGCGGTCGTTTCGTTCGCCGAGAGTTCCTTCTTCCCGATTCCGCCGGATGTGATGCTGTGCCCGATGATCCTGGCGCGGCCGGAGCGAGCCTATTTCTATGCCGGGGTCTGTACCGCAGCCTCGGTGCTGGGCGGCATCCTCGGCTATGCCATCGGCTATTACCTGAACGACGTCGGGCTGTGGGTGCTGAGCCTGATGGGTCACGCCGACGGACTGGAGCATTTCAAGAGCTGGTTCGCCGACTGGGGGCTGTGGGTCATCCTGATCAAAGGTCTGACCCCGATACCCTATAAGCTGGTGACGATCGCCTCGGGTCTGGCGGCCTTCAGCTTCCCGGTCTTCATGGCGGCCTCGGTGGTGACGCGCGGCGGACGGTTCTTCCTCGAGGCCTGGATTCTCAAGAAATTCGGCCCGGCGATGCTGGCGGTGGTGGAGAAGCGGCTGGCCCTGTTCTCGATCATCGGCGTGATCCTGCTGGTCGCGTTGATCGCTGCGGTCAAGCTGCTGTAGTGCTCCATCGACGGACCCCGCGCGGGCGTCTATGAAAAGGCCGATGACCGAACTTTTTCGTCTCCTGACCCGCTGGTGGACCGCGTTCGCGCTCGGCATATCGTTGGCGATGCTGGCGGCGGCTCATGCGTTTGAGCGGTTTGCCGGCCTGTCGCCGTGCAATCTGTGTCTGCGGCAGCGCGAGGTGCTGTGGGGTGCGGTGACTATCGCCCTGGCCGCCACCCTGTGGGCCCTGGTCAGTCGGGCCAGCCGCGGCACGCCAAGGATCGCGTCCTTTCTGCTGTTTCTCGTTTTCCTGACCGGTACGGTCACGGCGGTCTTCCATGCAGGCGGCGAGTTGCACTGGTGGGCGCTGCCGGCGACCTGCACGGCCGGGGCTGGTGGACTCGATCTCGAGGCGGCCCTGAACTCCCTCGCGCTGGGCAACGGGCCCGTGGCCCGGGTGGCCATGTGCGACGCCGTGGCATGGAGCTGGCTGGGCCTGTCCATGGCAGGCTGGAATGCGCTGATTTCGGCGGTCCTCGCCCTTATCAGCCTGCTGGCCGCCAAGCGGCCCAAGGATGCCCGTGGCCCCGCAAACTAACGCCGATGATCGCCGCATTCCCCTGCCCCGTCCGGGCCGGGGGGCGAGTCGCGCGCGTCGGGCCGAGATCCTGAGGGTCGACCACGCCGGGGAATACGCCGCCGTACACATCTATCGGGCCCAGCAGGCCGTGTTTCAGGGTCGTGCCGGGCACGAGGCCGTGGCCGCCGACATGGGCGAGATGGGCGAGCAGGAAGCGGTGCATCTGGCCCGGTTCGACGCCCTGCTGAACGCCGAACGGGTGCGACCGACGATCATGACGCCGGTCTGGCGGCTGGCCGCCCTGGGACTCGGTGCCGGCACTGCCCTGTTGGGCGAGAAGGCCGCCCACGCCTGCACCGAGGCGGTCGAGAGCGTGATCGAGCAGCACTATGCCGATCAGATCGCCGAACTGGCCGACCGGGATCCGGCCCTGGCCGCCGAACTGACCCAGTTCCGCGACGAGGAGCTGGCCCATCACGACCATGCGGTCGAACAGGGCAGCCGCGATGCCCCCGGTCACCGGCTGCTGAGCGCCGTGATCAAGGCCGGCTGCCGGGTGGCGATCAAGGTCAGCGAACGCGTCTGACCGGCCCGCATGCCGATGATCAGGGTCGGGCGGTGTCCAGATCGAAGGCCAGCAGCAGGGTCCGCTGTTTGTCGCTGAAATTGTCGTCGGACAGCAGATAGAGCCTGACCCCGGCGGGTGTGGCCACGGCGGCGATACCCTCGAAATTATCGACCGTGCCGGGGTGTTTCAGCTCGATCAGAACGGGACCGAGGCTGCCGTCCATGGCCATGCGGCGCACGCGAGCCCGCACGTCGGCGGGCGGACGGAAACTGCGCTCGACCGCGAACCAGCCATCACCGGCCGGGTCCCGGTCCAGGCCGGTGATGCGGTAGTCAGCATCGACCAGCAGGACATCAGGCGGGGCGACCACGAAGCGGCAGCCCGTGGGGGAACAGTCCCAGACGCCGCCGGACTCCCCGGTGGCGCGCCAGCCGCCCGGCGCGGCGCTGAGCCCCTCCATCCCGTCATTGGCTGGAAATCCATAGTCGGGTGCGGCGACGGGGACGGGGTCTCCACCCAGCCGGGTGAGGGGCCCATAGTTCCAGATGCGGTGGTCGCGCTCGAAACTGATCAGCAGGTCGCCGGTGGCGGTGATGACCAGGCCCTCGGCGTCGCCATCGACCTTGTCGGTGATCGAGCGGCCGTTGGTCAGTGTCAGTCGGCGCACGCGGGGCTGGTCCAGACCGGTCAGGCGGCCGCGTCGATCCAGCCGCAGCCGGGCCCGGACCAGGTCTCCGGCATCGGACACGCTGATCAGGTCGCCGTCGACGATCTTCAGATCCGACAGGCCGTGCAGGGGTGTGGTTTCGGGACTGATGACGACGATGCCGCCGGCAAACCGGACCCCTGCCGCCAGATGGGCCCCGGGCAGCAGGCCGAGGCCGACCGGGCGGGTCTGTGCGGCGACCGGGGTCCAGCCGTCGGCGGGCGTCGCGAGCCAAGGGGCGGCCGGAACCGCGGCGCAGGCGGCCAGGGTCAGGGCCGCAGCCAGGGCCCCGAAGCGACTGAACAGGTTCATGCCGCTCGCCGGGCGCGAGACCGGCCGGTGCGGCGTTCGACCGTCTTCGGTTTGGCGTCGAACAGTTCGGCCAGTTTTTCGATGATGACCCCGGCCAGCTGTTCGACATCGACGATGGTCACGGCGCGGCGGTACCAGCGGGTCACGTCATGGCCGATGCCGATGGCGATCAATTCGACCGGCGAGCGGGTCTCGATCTCCTCGATGACCTGACGCAGGTGCTTGTCCAGATAGAGGGCGGCGTTGGCCGACTGCGTCGAGTCGTCGACCGGCGAGCCGTCGGAGATGACCATCAGGATGCGGCGCGACTCTGGCCGGGCCGTCAACCGGTCGTGGGCCCAGGTCAGGGCCTCGCCGTCGATGTTCTCCTTGAGCAGCCCTTCGCGCATCATCAGGCCGAGGTTCTTGCGGGACCGGCGCCAGGGCGAATCGGCGGCCTTGTAGATGATGTGGCGCAGGTCGTTGAGACGGCCGGGCATGGGCGGCTTGCCGGCGCTGATCCAGGCCTCGCGCGACTGGCCGCCCTTCCACGCGCGGGTGGTGAAGCCGAGAATCTCGACCTTGACGCCGCAACGCTCCAGCGTTCGGGCCATGATGTCGGCGCACACGGCCGCGACCATGATCGGCCGGCCGCGCATCGACCCAGAATTGTCGAGCAGCAGGGTGACGACGGTGTCGCGGAACGGGCTCTCGCTCTCGGCCTTGAAGGTCAGGGGGGCGGTCGGATCAGTGATGATTCGGGTCAGGCGGGCGGTATCCAGCACCCCTTCCTCGAGATCGAAGGACCAGCTGCGGTTCTGCTGGGCCATCAGGCGGCGCTGCAGCTTGTTGGCGAGGCGGGAGACGATGCTGCTGAGGGCCGTCAGCTGCTGGTCCAGCAGGGCACGCAGCCGATCCAGTTCCATCGGATCGCACAGGTCGGCGGCGTCGATAACCTCATCATAGGCGGTGGTGAACACCTTGTAGGCGTCGATCACCCGGCCGTCGTCGCCGGTTTGCTGCCGATTGGGCATTGAGCCGTCGTCCAGTTCCGGCCCGTCCTCGGACGCGTCGCCGTCGGGATCGGCCGGGCTGCCGTCGGGGCGGGCATCGCGATCCTCTTCGGCCGACTGGTCGTCGGCGGTGCCCTCCATCGACTGGCCACCTTCGCCACCGGAGTCCTCCTCGTCGTCCTGATCGTCGGCGGCGTCCGGGTCCTGGGGATCGGGCTCCTCGTCGCCCTGGTCCTCGGACGCATCGTCACCGCGACCGTCGCCGGGATCCATGTCCAGTGCCCGCAGCACGTCGCGCAGTTTCAGGGCGAAGGCTTCCTGATCGTCGGCGCTGATCGCCAGGGCGTCCAGCTGGTCACCGGCGCGGGATTCGATATCGGTGCGGACCAGATCGACCATGGCCCGGGCCCCGTCGGGGGCGGGCAGACCCGTCAGGCGTTCGCGCACCAGCAGGGCCAGGGCCTCGGGCACGGAAACCTGTTCGGCGTCAGCAGCGCGCAGGGCCCCGCTCTTTTCCAGCCGGGTCAGCAGGGCGGCACCCATATTGGCACGCACCCCGGCGAGGGAGTGGGAACCGACGGCTTCGACCCGGGCCTGTTCGACGGCCTCGAATACCTCGGCAGCGCGGCTGTCGGCGGGGCGCAGGCGGCTGTGCAGGCCCTCGTCGTGATTGGCCAGGCGCAGCGCCAGCCGGTCGGCCTGGCCTCGCAGGGTGGCGCTGTCGGGCCCGGATGGGTCGCGGGGCGGATGCGGCAGGGTCAGGACACCGTTGGCCAGGCGCGGGCCGTCGGAGCCGAAGGTCACCTCCAGCTCGGACTGCTCCGCCAGCGCGCGCGCCGCATGGGCGAGCGCCCGCTTGAAAGTCTCGGCAGGAGTGTCGGCAGCGGCCATGGGCTTCGTTAGCGTGTCCTGCACAAGGGGTGAAGACATGGACGTCGTGGGCGAAGGCTTATTCTTGTCCGGCGCGGTGTTTGGCAGGGTTTTGGAAAAGCGGGGTGCCAACCCTGCCAACCTGCCATGGCATCCGGAAAGGCCGGTCGCACAGTCGAATGCCACCCGCGCAATTTACCACACCGGACGAGGGTGCCAGGTTCAGGACGGGATATTTTATGAAAACCCTGTGAAATCAGATAGTTGTGGCGGTGCAAAATGCTGGAAACAGGCCCGTTCGCCGGCCGCGCCGGATCAGGCGGCGTTGGCCTCGATGGCGGCTTTCAGCTTGTCTTGGTGGGCGCGCATGCCCGTGACGATCAGCTCGGCGGCCTCGCCGGCGTCGCCCCAACCCTTGACCTTGGTTTCCTTGTTCTTCTCCAGGTCCTTGTAGCGGGTGAAGAAGTGCTGGATCTGCTCGACCATAATGTTGGGCAACTGCCGGTAGCTGGCGATGTCGGTGTAATAGGGGTGCAGCGCGTCGACCGGGACAGCGAGGATTTTCTCGTCCATGCCCTTTTCGTCTTCCATGATCAGCACGCCGATCGGGCGCGAGCGGATGACGCAGCCGGGCACGACCGGGGTCGGGTTCAGCACGATCACGTCGCAGGGGTCGCCATCATCCGACAGGGTGTGCGGCACAAAGCCGTAGTTGCCCGGATAATACATGGCGGTGTGCAGGAAGCGGTCGACGAACAGCGCGCCCGACTCCTTGTCCATCTCATATTTGACCGGGAGACCGCCTTGCGGGATCTCAATGATCACATTCAGGTCCCAAGGCGGATTGGGGCCGACGGGGATGGCGTCGATGTTCATGGTTGAACCGTATTGTGCAACTGCGAAAGAGAGGCGGGCGTGATAGTCCGGGTCGAGCCGGGGAGCAAGGCTGACTTGCTCCTGAACGCATCGAGCGGCAGGACAATGGCGAAGCGCGACGCAAGGTGTGGACGATGACGATTCCGGATATCGCGGCCCTGAGCCTCTTCATGGTGTGCTGGCTCGGTTACGGGCCGCTGCTCAATGTGCTGGCGCGACGCAGCGGGACACTGAACGACGACATGGTTCTGGTCCGGCGCGCCTGGATGCGGGTCATGGTCCACCGCGAGGTGCGGATCGTCGACAGCCAGCTGATGGGCCATACGATCAATTCGGCCTCGTTCTTCGCCTCGACCAACCTGCTGCTGATCGCGGCGGTCGGCGGCATATTGTTCGGCGGGGAAGGCGCTCTGCGGGGCGTGGCCGCTGTCGGGGCGGAGGCGGTGCCCCTGCCTCTGCTGGAGGGCAAGCTGGCGCTGATTCTGGTCTGTCTGGCGCGGGGCCTGCTGGATTTCATCTGGTCGATCCGGCAGCTCAACTACACCCTGGCCTTGATCGGCGCGGCCCCGGAGCTTGGGGACGAAGGCGATCGCCTCGCCCTGGGCGAGGCAGCGGCGGCCCTGCTCAACCCGGCCCTGAGCGCCTTCAGCCAGGGGGTGCGCGGCTATTATTTCGCCCTCGCCTCGGCGGCCTGGCTGTTCGGGCCATGGTGGCTGGCGGCGGGGGTGGCATCAGCCTTCGCCCTGCTGATCTGGCGCCAGGCCGGTTCCCCGGCGGCGCGGGCAGTGCGCACCGCCCGGCGGCTGTTGGAGTTGAAATAAGCCTTGCCGGGCGGGCTGACGTCGAGCGGTCAAGACCGGGCGCGCGAGTCGTAACCTGCTGTGATCGCAGGTGCGAGAAGTCCTCTTGACGTATTGTGCGCTGCAACCTAACTTTCTTGACGACGCCTCCGGGCGTCATGCCCTTTCTGGGCGTTTCCTCCCTATAGACTTCAATGCCGCGCCCTCGGGTGCGGCATTTTTTTATGCGATGTCGGCACACAGACCGGCGATGACCCGTTGCAGGCCGCTGACGCAGCGCGACCAGCCCGGCCCCGGTTCACGGGTCGATTCGTTGAAATAGAGACCACGGTTCAGTTCGATCTGGATGGCGTGGTAGCCGTCGTCAGGCCGACCCCAGATCCGGGTTGAATAGCCGCCGGGATAGGGCTGGTTCAGTGCCACCCGCCAGCCCAGTCGCTCGAAAGCGGAGCGCAGATCCCGGGTCAGGCTGGTGGTGCAACTGGTGCCGTAGCGGTCGCCCAGCACCACGTCAGGGCCTGTCGCGCCGCCGTTGACCCGCGCCGGCATCGAATGCCAGTCGATCAGGACGGCGCGGCCGTGACGGGCGTGGGCCGCCTGCATCAGGTCCGCCAGGGCCGCGTGATAGGGCGTGTGAATGCGCGCGATCCGGTCCCGGGCCTCGTGCAGCGGCAGGATGCGGTCATACAGGGGCAGGCCATCGCCGCCGAGGCGTGGCAGGACACCGAAACCCGCCGAGACCTTGGCCGACAAGGGGCCGTCAGGGACATCGGCGATCAGCCGAGGGTCCAATTCGGCCGGGTCGCGGTTCAGGTCCAGATAGGCGCGGCCGATCTGGCCGGCGATGATCACGGCCCCATGGTCAGATCCGGCCTCAATCAGGCGGTCCACGAGGGCGTCCTCGGTGCCATGGAGGGCGTCAGGTGCCAGCGCCGCCCGGGCCCGGAGGTCCGCCGGGCAGAACCGGCCGGAGTGGGGTGAGGCGAAGACGAAGGGGCCGGGCGCGGTACCGGGCGGCGTGATGCGAAAGCCGCCGGCCAGGTTCGATTCGACGGCATCGCCGGCCGCGGCTGTCATCTCTGGGTTCATTGACGGCATGTGTGCATCATTCCCCGGACCGTACACAGATGGCATTCAGGGATATTGCTGTTTTTCATGGCCGGTTTACCGTTCGGGGCCTAGCGTCCGGGTTAAAGATCAAGGGACGACCGGGGTATGGCGCGAATTCTGCTGGCTGAAGACGATGGTTCGCTGCGGGGTTTCCTGACGCGGGCGCTGGAACGAGCCGGCCATTCGGTGGTCGATTGCGAGAACGGCGACGACGCCATCGACGCGCTGGACCAGGGGCCGTGGGACCTGTTGCTGACTGATATCGTCATGCCGGGAGCCGACGGGATCGAGGTCGCGCGTGTTGCCGCCGCCCGCCAGCCCGGCATCCGCATCATGTTCATCACCGGCTTTGCCGCCGTGGCCCTGACGGCCGCCCAGGCCTCGCCCCAGGCCAAGGTTCTGTCCAAGCCCGTGCATCTGCGGGACCTGGTGACCGAAGTCGAACGGATGGTCGCCGCCTAGATCTGTCCGGGGTTGGGTCCGGCGGACGCTCAAATTCTTTTGTAGGCGGATGCGGCGTGTTGGCTCTTGCAGTGCGCGAGGCGACCGGGTTATAGACCGCTCCTTCCCGTTCCGGACCTGTCCGGAACCGCTTTGGCGGATGCGTAGCTCAGCGGGAGAGCACCTCGTTGACATCGAGGGGGTCACAGGTTCAATCCCTGTCGCGTCCACCATTCCTTCCCTTCACATTGCAAGCGTTGAAGATGTGGCGTCCCCTGCCGGATGCTGGCCAGCCCGCGCCTGACGCACGCTCGCGACGTGCTGGCTAGTAGACCGGGGCCATGGTCCGGGGGATCAGGGCCGTAGCGGCACGCATGGTGCTGGCGACCAGGTGGCGACGATCCAGAAATTTGGTGTCCATTATCCGGCAGCGCTCGTGGGCAATCGGGTCGTCGCTGACGAAGATCGTATAACTCTGCTTGCTCCGCACGGCGTTGAAGGCGGCAGCGATCCGGTCCAGTTCGTCCGGCGTTGCCTTGGCGTGTGGAACACGAATATCGAATATCCAGTCCCAGGCCCCCACCTCGGCGCGTTGTTCGAGGAGGCTGATGACCGTGTCGGCGACCGTTGTGGTCCGGGGCTGCGGCAGGACGGTTACGATAATTCGTTTCCGCCCCTCGTCTAATTTGAATCTTGTGGACATGGGAACGGATTGCCATTGCGGCAGGCAAGAAAGGCTTAAGGCCGACGTACGCAATTTCCTGAACGGGCGATCTGGTCGGTACTTCAGAGAAGGACGTCGGTCGCCTGTTCCGTGTCGCCTTCCAATGGGCCCGGAGACAGCCCTGCTGGACCCTGGGATCCAGACAGGGACTCAGCGAGGCGCTCGTATTCCTGCGCCAGTCGAAGGTCGGCCGCCCGGGCCCCGGCATCGTGCCGTTCGGCGGCACGCTGTCTCCAGACGGCGGCCCGATCCCTGTATTCGTCCGCGTTCACTCGAAACCTCACGACGACGGCAAAGCTGCCTTCGGAGGTCCAACGACTCAACGGAACGGATTCATCCCACGGGCGGCGTCAGGGCTCGCTCCAACCGGCGGCCAGCAGGTCCGCTTCGGCGGCGGCGTCGAGGGTCTGGCCGCTGATCAGGGCGTCGACCTCGGCCAGGATGGCCGCAGGGGTTTCGGCCGAGGCCGTGCGCAGGGCGGTGTCGGGCGCGACCCAGGGGGTGATCACCCGGGCCTGCCAGTGGCCATTCTTGCGACAGGCCAGACCCGCGACGCCGTCGGCGTCGGCGGCAAAGGTCCGGCACCATTCGCCGTCGACGGTTCTGAAGGTCAGATTCACCCGGCGACCGGAGGCATCGACGCCGTCGCCGGCCATGCGTGTGTCCAGTACCCGGGTCAGGGCCCCGTCGGCGATCTGCGCGCCGGGTTGCAGGACGAGCCCGTCGGGCGCTGGGCCGGGGGCGAGCCAGCCGACGCCGATGCCGGCCGCGAAACCGGCTACGGCCAGACCGGCCCACAGGGCCGGGCGGCGCAGTCGCGGGGCGAACAGGTGCGCCGGCGTGAACCGTCGGGTCGCCGTCCCCGTCTTGCTGGAGCGGATGTGGGCCGCGAGGGCAGTATCGAGGGGGTCAACGACGATCGGAAAGGCTTCGCGTGCCACGCAACGGGCCCCGCGCAGGGCTTCGGCCCGGGCCTGCAGGGCGGGGTCCAGTGCCAGGGCGGTCGTGACCCGTTCGTGCTCGGCAGCGGTCAGTTCGCCGTCGACAAAGGCCATCAGGGTCAGGTCATCGACGGTCATGGGTTCACTCCCTGGGCGGCGAGGGTCTGGATCAGGGTCTGGCGGGCCCTGACCAGTCGGCTGGTCAGGGTTCCGGCGGGGACGCCCGCGACGTCTGCCGCCTCGGCGTAGGACAGGCCGTCGATCAGCACGAGGGCCACCGCCAGTTGCTGGTCGCGCGGCAGGGCGTGGATGGCGGTGCGTACGGCCATGGCATCGGCGCGCAGCGTTTCGCCGGCCATGCTGGCGTCGGCCACGGCTTCGGTCGCCTCGGTGGCCGGTGTGACCACCCGGCCCCAACGGGTGCGCGATCGCCCCTGATCGATGAACAGGCGTCTCATGATAGTGAAGGTCCAGCTGTCGAGACGCGTGCCGGGGCGGAATCCCGACCGTTTCGCCAGGGCGCGCTCGACAGTGTCCTGAACCAGATCATTGGCATCGACCTCGGAGCGGGCCAGGGCGCGGGCAAGCCGGCGCAGGCGCGGCAGCAGTGCAACAAGGCCTTCCTGAAACTCATCCAATGGCGATCCCGGGTCATAATGGATAGAACGGCGTCGGCCGGACGTTTCATCCATATCGGCCGTGCGACCAAGATTTTTCTGACACGGCCCGGCCGAACGGAGGCGCAAATGATCCGAACAGTCATGGTGGTGATCGCCCTGGTATTGTTGGGAACGGGCTCGCCCGCCCTGGCCCAGATCGGCCTGCCGTCGATGCCGGGACCCACACTGCCGACGGGTCGGATCGAGACCCTGCCCGGACGAGTGGTCGGACGCGTGGACGCCCTCGAGCGACAGGTTGACGCCGTGGTCGAGACGGTCCCGTCCCACCTGACCCGCCTGATCCGTCAGTCACGTGGGGCGCTGGAGGCCGATCCCCAGGGCTGGCCGGTCGTGCGCGGCGAGATCCTCGCCACCGATCCAGCGCCGGCCGTGCTTGAGCGGGCCCGGGCGAATGGCTTCTTTGTGCTGCGGGAAACCCGGCTGGAGGGGCTGGATCTGACGGTCGTGGTCCTGACCCCGCCGCGGGGTATGGCGCTGCGGGACGGGGTCGAACGCCTGGCGGACATGGATCCGCAGGGCAGCTACACCTTCAATCACATTCACGGCCCGGCCGGGGGTGTCGTCGCGGTCGCCGGGCGCGCGGCGGTGCCGAATCCGGGGCCGCCGTCCGGCCGACGGGTCGGGTTGATTGATACCGGCGTGGAGGGGGGCCATCCCAGCCTGTCGTCGGTGACCCTGACCCAGCAGGGCTTCGCCGGGCCCGTGCGGCCCGCGGCCCACGGTACCGCTGTCGCCTCGCTGCTCGCAGGTCGGGGGGCGGGGTTCGCCGGGGCGGCACCCGGCGCGGACCTGTTTGCCGCCGACGTCTACGGCGGGGCGGTGACCGGCGGTTCGGCCGAGGCCCTGGCCCGGGCGCTGGCCTGGATGGCGGTCCGCGACGTCAGGGTAATCAACATCAGTCTGGTCGGCCCCCGAAACCCGTTGGTCGAGGTGGTGGTTGGTCGACTGGTCGGACGCGGCTATCTGCTGGTCGCGGCGGTCGGTAATGACGGTCCGGCCGCGCCGCCGCTTTATCCGGCCGCCTATTCCGGCGTGATCGGTGTCACGGCGGTGAGCGGCCGCGATCGGGTGCTGCCCGAGGCCGGGCGCGGCGCGCAGGTGGATTTTGCCGCCCCTGGGGCAGACATGGCCGCCGCAACGCTCGGTGGGGGCTATGCCACGGTGCGCGGGGCCTCGTTCGCCGCACCGATCGTCGCCGGCCTGCTGGCAGAGCGTATGGAGGCCGGTGGTGCCGACCGGGCTGTGGCGGCGCTGACGCGCGAGGCCCGCGATCTGGGGACCGCCGGGGACGATCCGGTCTACGGCCGGGGACTGGTCGGGGCTGATCTCCGCGTCGCCCCCCGTGCTGTCGGTGCGCGCGGACGACTGACGCGCTGAAAGACATTCAAGCGACGGATGAAAACCGCATGGCCCGTCGTTGGGCTCAGTGAGGGCAACGTCTGCCTTCATTGAGTTTCAGGAGAATGCACCATGCGTAAGATCCTATTGCTGACGGCGAGCGCGACGTTTGCCTTGGTTATGGCCGGCGGAGTCCAGGCCCAGGTGGTCGGCGGCGCGACCGGCGGAATCACCGGAAGTGGCGGCGGTAGCCTCGGCGGTCTGGGCAGCATAACCGGGCAGGCCGCCGGTTCCGGCAGCGGCGCGTTCGGCGGCTCGATCGATCGTGGCATCGTCAGCGACCGTCTGGGCGACACCACCAGCCTGGCCGAACGGGCCCGCGCCCGGGCCGAGGCCCGGGCTGAACGGACCCGCGCGCGGGCCTCAGCCGCCGCGGCGCGCGCTGAACGGGCGGCTGCCGCTACTCGTGACCAGGCCCGCGACACCACATCCTCGGCCGCTGCCCGCGGGCAGGCGGCCGGTGCCGGGGCGCTGAATCGTGCCCGTTCGACCGATCTGTCGGGTGCCGTCGCAGGCTCGGGCTCGGGTCAGGTCGGCTCGGATACCGGTGTCGAAGCCGACGGTGGCCTGATGTCGGGTGTCGGGTCGGACACGGGCAACAGCTCGGCGCGCGGTGGCGCTTCGTCCTCCGGTTCGGCCTCGGCCAATCGTGGTGGCGTCTCAGTGTCGGCCAGCGGCAACGCTAATGCCTCGGGATCGACCGGCCCGGAATAGTCGACCGCCTCCCTTAAGGCGGATAGGCCCCGTCGCGCGAGCGGCGGGGCCTTTCCGTGCGCGGACTGCGGACGGCCCGGACTGGACGCACGGCGGGTGCGCGCGCCATAGAGGCGCAGGTTTTTCGCTGGAGTCCCCATGTCCGAACTGTTCGTCCGGCCGACCCGTGCCCAATGGGAGGCCCAGGCCGGCAAGGCCCTGAAGGGGCGTGCGCTGTCCGAGCTGACGCGAACGGATGCCGACGGCCTGGGGGTCGCCCCCCTGTATGCAGCCGACGATGCGGTCACCCCGGTGTTCGCGCCGCGCGCTGTGGATGCCGACGGCCGGGCCTGGGACTTGCGCACCCTGATCGAGGGGGACGCTCCCGAGTCGGTGAATGCCGCCGTGCTGGCGGATCTGGAGGGCGGAGCGGCCTCGGTGATCCTGTCGGGGGCCATTCTGTCGGACAGCGATCCGCTGGCGCGGGCGCTGGACGGTGTGGCGCTGGAGCTGGCGGCCGTCGGGCTGGACGCCGGACTGGACGGCCCGGTCGCGGCCGACGCGCTGGCGGTGGTGGGCAAGGGCTCGCCGCGGGCGAAGCTGCGCTTTCATCTGGATCCGGTTTCGGCCTTTGCCGCCGCCGGGGCCGCGCCGCGACCGATCGATGAACATCTGACCCTGGCGGCCAATACGGCGGCCCGGCACGCGGGGGCCTATCCCGAGGCCAGCTTCTTTCTGGCCAGCGGTCGGGTGGTGCATGAGGCCGGTGGCTCGGCCGGGCAGGAACTGGGCTTTGCCGCAGCCTCGGCCGTGGCCAGCCTCAAGGCCGGGGTCGCGGCGGGACTCAGCCTGGAGCGGGCGGCGCGGGGCACGGTTCTGGGCGTGTCGGTCGACGCTGAATATTTTGACGCCCTGGCCCGGGTGCGAGCGCTGCGGTTGATCTGGGGTTCGCTGGTCAAGGCTCTGGGGCTGGACGTGCCGGCGACGATCGAGGCGCGCTCGTCGCGGCGCATGCTGTCGGCGCGTGATCCCTGGCCCAATCTGCTGCGTCTGACGTCGGCGGGGTTCGCGGGGGCAGTCGGCGGGGCGGATGCGGTGGTGCTGGACGGATTCAGCCGCGCCTCGGGACGCCCGGATGCCCTTGCCCGGCGACTGGCGCGCAATACCCAGCTGGTGCTGATGGAGGAGGCCAACCTGGGGCGGGTCGACGATCCGGCCGCGGGGTCATGGTTCCTCGACGCCCGTACGCGCGATCTGGCCGAGGCAGGTTGGGCCGAATTCCAGCGGATTGAGGCCGAGGGCGGGGTGATCGCGGCCCTGAAGGCCGGTACGATACAGGCGCGGGTGGCCAGGGCGCGGGCCCTGCGCGAGGCCGATCTGGCCGAGGGTCGGGCCCAGCTGATCGGGGTCACGAAATTCGTCAATGCGGAGACGCGCGCGGCCCCGGTCGAGGCGGAGCCGGAGGCGACAGTGTCCAGGGGCGGTGACACTTGTTCGGCCCTGACCCCGGTGCGGTTCGCCGCGCCCTTTGAGACCACGCTCGCGGAGGCAGCCCGATGAGCGGCTTTCCCGACTTCACCCGCATCGATCTTGACCCCGGCACCGTCGGGCCGACACCGACCCGTGTGGACTGGGAGACCCCCGAGGGGATCGTCGTCGCGCCGGCCTATGGCCCGGACGCGGTCGAGGGACTGGACTTCACCGACGGTCTGCCCGGCTTCGCCCCCTATGTGCGCGGCCCCTATCCGACCATGTATGCGTCCAACCCCTGGACCATCCGGCAATACGCCGGCTTCTCGACCGCCGAGGAATCCAACGCCTTCTACCGGCGCAATCTGGCGGCGGGGCAGAAGGGGCTGTCGATCGCCTTCGATCTGGCGACGCACCGGGGCTATGACTCAGACCATCCGCGGGTCGCAGGCGATGTCGGCATGGCTGGGGTGGCGATCGATTCCATCCTCGACATGCGCACCCTGTTCGACGGCATTCCGCTGGACACGATGAGCGTGTCGATGACGATGAACGGGGCGGTGCTGCCGATTCTGGCCCTCTATGTCGTGGCGGCGGAGGAGCAGGGCGTGCCGCACAGCGCCCTGACCGGGACCATCCAGAACGACATCCTCAAGGAGTTCATGGTCCGCAACACCTACATCTATCCGCCCGGGCCCTCGATGCGGATCGTGTCGGACATCTTCGCCTGGACCGCGGCGGAAGCGCCCCGGTTCAACTCGATCTCGATCAGCGGCTATCACATGCAGGAGGCCGGGGCCTCGGCCGATCTGGAGCTGGCCTATACGCTGGCCGACGGCATCGACTATATCCGCGCCGGGGTGGCGTCGGGCATGGATGTCGACACCTTCGCGCCGCGGCTCAGCTTCTTCTGGGCCATCGGCATGAACTATTTCATGGAGGTGGCCAAGATGCGCGCGGCCCGCCTGCTGTGGGCCGAGCTGGTGCAGGCCGAGTTTGCGCCGAAGGACCCGAAATCTCTTTCGCTGCGGGCCCATTGCCAGACCTCCGGGTGGTCGCTGGCGGCGCAGGACGTGTTCAACAATGTGCCGCGCACCGTGATCGAGGCCATGGCCGCCGCCGGGGGACAGACCCAGAGCCTGCACACCAATTCGCTGGACGAGGCTCTGGCCCTGCCGACCGATTTTTCGGCCCGGATCGCGCGCAACACCCAGCTGTTCCTGCAGATGGAGACCGGCCTGACCGGGACCATCGACCCGTGGGGCGGCAGTTTCTACGTCGAACGGCTGACGGCCGATCTGGTCACCCGGGCCCGGGCCCACATCGCCGAGATCGCCGCCCTGGGCGGCATGGCCAAGGCCATTGAGGCCGGGGTGCCCAAGCTGCGTATCGAGGAGGCCTCGGCCCGGACCCAGGCGCGCATCGACACCGGCCAGCAGACGCTGGTGGGGGTCAATCGCTATCTAAACGCCGTTGCCGACGACATTCCGGTTCTGAAGGTCGACAATGCCGAGGTGCGGGCGCGTCAGATCGAGAAGCTGCAGAAGCTGCGGGCAGAACGCGACGAACCGGCGGTGCAGACGGCGCTGGCGGCCCTGACCGAGGGGGCCCGCGGCGACGGCAACCTGCTGGAACTGTCCGTGCGCGCGGCCCGGGCCTATGCCACGGTCGGCGAGATTTCCGACGCCCTGGAGGCGGCCTTCGGGCGGCATGTGGCCACGGTGAAGACCGTCACCGGCGTCTATGCCAAGGCCGCAGGCAAGGACCCGAAGATCAGCCGGGCCCGCGACATGGTCGCCACCTTCATCGAGAACGACGGCGGGCCACCGCGCATCCTGATCGCCAAGCTCGGTCAGGACGGTCATGACCGGGGCCAGAAGGTTATCGCTACCGGCTATGGCGATCTGGGACTGGAGGCCACGGCCGGATCCCTGTTCCAGACCCCGGCCGAGGCAGCGCGGGACGCGGTCGAGAAGAACGTGCACGCGGTCGGGGCCTCCTCATTGGCGGCCGGACATCTGACGTTGGTGCCCGAACTGAAGGCCGAGCTGGAGCGGCTGGGTCGGTCGGACATCATGATCGTAGTCGGCGGAGTGATCCCGCCATCCGACGTCCAGACCCTGATCGACATGGGCGCGGCGGCGGTCTACCCGCCCGGCTCGGTCATCGCTGACACGGCCATCGACCTGATCGACCGCCTTAACGTCCGGCTGGGGTATGCCCAGAAGTCCTGACGACGGATCGTCAGGGACGCTGCGACCCTAGGGGCGGTAGCGGTCCGGCAGGGCGGCGGCCTCTTCGGCCGTCAGCCGGCGCACAATCTCGACCCGACACGGTGCCGTGGGCGAAATCGAGGCCGAGACTGAAATCTGCGCATGGTCCCCGACGCACAGGCGCTGTGCCGGTCCGGGCATGGGGGTGAAAGCCAAGGCGTCTGCGGTGTCCAGATCCCTGCAATGGGCCGACGCTCTCAGTTCGAAGATGTCAGCACCGACCGCCCGGACATACAGCGACTGACTTTCGCCGGGGCGGAAGCTGATGACCTCATCCTGATAGAAGCACACCCGGTTGGAGGCCGCGTCCGGCAGGCGTGTGCCCGGTCCCGGGGCACAGGCCGACGGGACGACGATCAGGATGGCGGTGGTGATCGCGAGTATCAGGCGGGCCATGGGACTCTCCGGAGATCAGGGTCGCTGGTTGTCGGGCAGGGCGGCGATCTCGTCCGCAGTCAGGCGGCGATCCACGCGGGCGCGGCAGCTGGCCGGTTCGCCGCCCAGGCCGCGCATGGTGATGCGGGCGTTATCGCCGACACAGAGGCGACCGACACTGCTGTATTCGGACTGGATGGCCACGCTGCTGGCAAGATCGAGCTCCTGGCAGCGTTCGCGCGTACTGACCTCGAACACCTGATCAGAGCGGTCGCGGACGTAGAGGCTGCCGTGGTCGCCCTGGCGGAAATTGGACAGGGACGAGGCCCAGAAACACTGGCGCTGGCTGGCGGCTCCCGATGGATCGGTGCTCTGCTGGCCGGGCGCGCAGGTCGCCAGCGACGTCAGGGCGAAGGCCAGGGCCAGGGTCCGGGCCATGGGGATCGAGACGGTGGGCATGCACGTTCCTCGCAGCGGGTGTCGGAATTCAAACAAGCGCGTCCGGGCGGGGTTCTGCAAGGGGCTGGGTGCGGACCAGTCGTGCGGGGTCCACCTGTGTGGCCAGGGCCGCGGGCAGGGGCGAGGGCTGGGCGAGGACAAGGGCCGCGACATGTTCGGCCAGAAGCGGCGCGAAGGTGAAGGCGCGCGACCCCATACCTGTCAGCAGAAACAGGCCCTCGCGCCCGGGCAGGGCCCCGGCCAGGGGCAGGCGGTCCGGCGTGGTGGCTCGAACGGCGGCGTGTGCCTGAACGGGCCCTGCCGCCGCGATCCGTGTGGCGAGGCCGGGCAGACGCGCGCGCAGGGTTTCAAGATTGCGATGGTTGTCGTCATCACGAACGTCGGTGCCGGTGTCTCCGCGATCATGGGTGGCCCCGTACAGGACACCGTCGTTCGTCGGGATGGCATAGCCGCCCCAGGCGACCGCCGGGGTCGTCGGGCCGTCGGTCCAGTTCGCCTGACCCCGAACCGGCGCAAGCACAGGATGGTTCGGGCCCAGCAGCGCCGCCGATCCCCAGCCCGCCGCGATGATCACCGTGTCCACCGTCATTATCGGGCGTCCGTCAGCGGCCATCAGGCGCCAGCCGCCTGCGACGGGTTCGATGTGGTCGACGGCGGTGCCGGTCTGGACGGTATCGGCCAGCCAGGCGTTGAGAACACGCGCCGGGGCCACGGCCATGGCCGTGCGCATGTCCAGCCCCCCGGCAGGCACGGCCTCGCCCAGTCGGACGGTCGCGGTCGCCGCGGACAGGAGAGTCATCGCACCGTCCGGCCATAAAGGCTGCGCGGCGACCTTGGCAAAGCGCCGGGCATCCTTGGGGCCCTGTTCCAGTTGCAGCACGCCGCGGGTCAGAACGGCCCCGGGAATTGTGGCGTAGAGACTGGTGGCACGATGGAGGGCCTGGGCCCCCAGGGCGGCAATTACCGGATCACCGGCGTCGAGGCGGGGGGTGACCAGTGCGGCTGGAAAGCCGGACCCGCCGGCTCCGGGAGCGGATGTTTCGACCACCGTGGCGGCGACCCCCAGCACGGCCAGGGCCCGGACGAGGGCCGCCCCGCCGATGCCGGCTCCGATGACGGCGATGGAAGGCGGGGCTGGATCGGGCAGCGGGGCCGTCGGCAGGGTCGCTTCCAGCCGTTCGCGCTTGCGGCCGTGTCCCGGGCATTTGGCGACCGCGAAACCACGTTCGGACAGACCGCGCCGCACCGCGCCGGCGACGGTGAAGGTCGCCAGACGGGCTCCGGGCGCGGACCGGGCGACGATCGCGTCGAGCACGGCCGGTGACCACATGTCGGGATTGGTGGCCGGAGAGAAGCCGTCGAGGAACCAGGCATCGGCGCGCCCGCTCCAGGCGTCCAGCGCCCAGTCGACCTCACCCACGGCCAGATCCAGAGTAGCGCGACAGGCGGGCAGGTCGATGCGGTGAAAGCCGGGCGTGGCATCGGGCCAGGTCTCCAGCAGAGGCATGGTCACGCTCTCGAGTTCAGGCCAGGTGGCCAGGGCGCGTCGGGCTTCATCCGCCCGGAGCGGATAGCCCTCGATCGAGAAGATGTGCAGGTGGGCAGTCGGCGGGGCGGTGCGCTGCCACAGATCGAGCAGGGCGGCGATGTTCAGTCCGGTGCCGAAGCCGAGTTCGCCAACCGTGAACCGGGTCCGCCCGGCCCAGGCCTCCGGCAGACCACAACCGGCCAGAAAGACCGCCCGGCTTTCGGCGAGACCGTCCTGCTGCGAAAAATAGACATCGTCGAAGCGGCCGGATCGCGGCGACCCGTCTTCGGCCCAGATCAGACGGGGCGACAGGTCCGGGGTCGGGTCGTCATGCGGCATGGTCGCGCCTTACACCGCGGGGCAGGTCGCGCGCACGAAAAAAGGGGCCGCCGAGGCGACCCCTTTTCCGTTCCGGGCCCGAAGACCCGAAATGATTGCCTGTAAGCGTAAAGCTTAGTGGGCAGCCGGAGCCATGGCGGCGTCGGCCGCCGGAGCAGCTTCGGTCGTGGCAGCAGCTTCGCCGGCGGCGACAGCGGCGTCGGTGGCGGCGGCGTCGGCGGTGACGGCGGCGTCGGCGGCGGTGTCGGCAGCGGCCGTGGCGTCGGCAGCGGCGTCTTCAGCCTTGTCGGCGGCGGCCGGCTGGCAAGCCGAGACGGTGAAAGCGAAAGCGGCGGCGGCCGAAACGGCCAGCAGTTGACGGATGGTCATGTGGAATTCCTTCAGGACAGGGTCAAGCGAGGGCATGAATCCCCGCAGGAGGGAGATAACGGGTTTGTGAGCAGCTCCGCAAGCGAAATCTCACGCGTTCGTGATCACTTCTGGTCGGGCAAGAAAAAAGGGGCCGCCTGATGGGCGACCCCTTAAATCCGGTCCGGAGGTTGCCCTCCGAAATCGAGCAGAAAGCTTAGTGAGCAGCTTCAGCCGGGGCAGCTTCGGTCGGAGCGGCTTCGGTGGCGGCGGCAGCAGCAGCAGCGGAATCCGTGGCGGCAGCGGCGTCCATGGCGGCCGAATCGGCGGCAACGGCGGCGGTGTCGGCGGCGGCGGCGGCGGCGGTGTCAGCCGATTCAGCGGCCGGCTCGGCGGCAGGCTGGCAGGCGGCGACGGTCAGAGCGAAGGTGGCGGCAGCCGAAACGGCCAGCAGTTGACGGATGGTCATGATGTTACCCCTGAGTTGGAATCAAACGGGGGCAATCCCCGCTGTCCTTTCGGTAACGCGTTTGTGAGGTCGTACGCAAGCCCCCATTCAGCTCAGGGACTCTCCAGCGGCGCGGGCCACCGTGGTCGGATGAACAGCCGGAATCGGGCCGACGTCGGATCAGGCCGCGTCGGCGGGCATGTTGGACAGGGTCTCTTCCATCTCGAGGAACGACGGCTGTGACGGGGACGGAATATCGCCCCGGCCGATCTCCACCGAGATCTGGGCGGCATTGCCGTGCAGGTGGGCGACGAGGACCGAGCGGATGATCTTGTAGTAGCTGGAGTCTTCTTCGACGATCGATTGCAGACGCGCTGCGAATGGCCCGACCAGACCGTAGGCCAGGAAGACGCCGAGGAAGGTGCCGACCAGGGCCCCGCCGATCATCCCGCCCAGAACCTCGGGCGGCTCGGTGATCGAGCCCATGGTCTTGATGACGCCCAGCACGGCGGCGACGATCCCCAGAGCCGGCAAGGCGTCGGCCAGGCCCTGCAAGGCATGGGGGGCGTTGAGCGCCTCGTGGTGATGCTTTTCGAGCTGTTTTTCCATGGCGTCCTCGATCTGGTGAGGATCCTCGAGGTTCATGGTCATCATGCGCAGGGTGTCGCAGATGAAGTCCGTGGCGAAATGGTCCTTCAGGACCTTCGGATATTTCTGGAAAATCGGGCTCTCGGCCGGCTTTTCGATGTGACTTTCGAGGGCAATGACGCCCTTGGACTTCATCGTCTTGGTCAGCTGGAACAGCAGGCTCAGCAGGTCCTTGTAGTCCTGCCTCTTCCATTTCGGGCCGGCGAACGCCTTGCCCAGTCCCGACAGGGAGCTCTTGATCGTGGGGACGCTGTTGGAGATCATGAAGGCGGCGATACCGGCACCGCCGATCGCCATCATCTCGTGAGGCAGGGCGTGCAGGATCACGCCGAACTTGCCACCCGAAATAATGTAGCTGCCGAACACAAGGCCGAACAGCAGCACGATGCCGATAATCTGGAACATGGGGCGGTCCGGACGTCCTGGGACGGAAAGACCTGCACAATCGCCGTTAATGCTTAAGGGGCGGTTTCGATTCCCGGTAGATCAGAGCCGGGTTTCACCGCGCATGATCGCCGCATAGCCGTCGGCGGTCAGCTTGGTGTAGCCGGCCTTACCGCCACGCACATAGAGCTGGGCCGAGACCCTGGACGGGTCGAAGCCCTCCTCGACCAGATCAATCTTGCGATATTTGAAGGTTCCTGTGGTTTCGGCGCTCTTGAGCAGACGCACGAACACAGGGCGGGCGTAGGACGGCAGTTCCGCGTCGACCCATTCGGCAAAGGCGCGGGCGCTGAACCGACCCTCGACAATCAGGGCGACCATGCCGGCCTTGCCGTCCTGATCCGGCACAGAAACGCCATAGGCGATGACTTCCTGGACACCGGCGGCCTCGGACAGACGTTCCTCGATCTCGGTGGTGGAAACGTTCTCGCCCTTCCAGCGGAAGGTGTCCCCGATCCGGTCGACGAAATAGTAGTATCCGTCCGAGTCCCGACGCATCAGGTCGCCGGTCCGGAACCAGCGATCGCCGCGCTGGAAGACATCGGTCAGAACCTTCTTTTCCGAGGCGGCCTTGTCGGCATAGCCCGAGAAATTGTGCTGGATATCGTTGCCGATCATGCCAATGGCCTCGCCGGCCTCGCCCGGGCCGGTGAGCTGACAGAAGCCGTCGGCACCGCGCATCGGTTCCTCGGTCTCGATGTCGAAACGCACCAGACGGATGTTGATCCGGTTTTTCACGAAATTGGGGACCCGGCCGATCGCACCGGGCTTGCCGTCGAAATTGAACAGGGAGACGTTGCCTTCGGTCGAGCCGTAGAACTCCAGGATGTCCGGGATGGCGAACCGTTGCTGGAACTCTTCCCAGACATCGGGGCGCAGGCCGTTGCCGTACGCGAGCCGGAGCTTGTGGTCGCGCTCGTCCGGATGCTCGGGACAGTTGACCAGATAGCGGCACAGCTCGCCGATATAGACGAAGATTGTCGCGCCGGACGCCTTCACGTCGGGCCAGAAGGTCGTGGCGGAGAATTTCCGGCGCAGGATCAACCGACCGCCGTTCAGCAGGGCCGGCCCCACCCCGACCAGGCCGCCGGTCGAATGATACAGGGGCAGCACGTTGAAGGTGCGGTCCGAGGCGGTTGCTGCGGTAGCACCGGCGAAGGCACGCATATAGGTCCGGGCGCGCGAGTGGGGCATACGTGCGGCCTTGGGCAGGCCGGTGGTTCCCGAGGTGTAGATGTACAGGGCCGTGTCCCGATTGGTCAGGCCGGCGCGGATAGATCGGTTGGGTCGGACCGACGAACCCCCGCGCAACGGCTTGTCGAGACCACGCCGGTTGTCGGCCTCGGCCTCATCCTTCAGATCGATTACCCAGAGCATCAGGTTACGGTTGACGAAGGGCCGGGCCTCCTCGACCTGGGGCCAGCTTTCATTGTCGGTGACGATCTGGGACGCCCCGGAAATCTCCAGACAATGCGCCAGGGCGTGACCGGTCAGATTGGTATTGATCAGCGCCGTGGCCACGCCGATCTTGGAAAAGCCGATCCAGGCCGCCAGATATTCGGCACGGTTCAGCATCATCAGGGCGACGACGTCGCCCCGGTGCAGGCGGCGGCTCTGACCCCAGTGCCCGAAGCGGTTGGCGAGGGCGTCCAGCTCCCGATAGGTCAGGGTGCGGTAGTCGTCCTCGACGGCGATATTGTCCGGGAACCTGTCCACCGCCTCCTCGAAATCGTCACAGACGAGATCGGGACTGTCGAGCTGTATCGGCTTGATGCGCTGAAGCAGGCGACGCAAACCCTTTGCGAACTTCAGGTCGCGCCGGATGTTGGCCATCAGCTTCATGGTCGCGTCTGCCTCTTTGAATTGGATCGTCAGACGCCCGTGATGGACACCCGACCTGCTCGGGTCAACTGCGGGGGGAATTCCGTCGGTGATTCCCTGTGGCCCGGCACAAGATTATTGCGCGCCGTGGCGCCGTTGCGCCGGTGACGTCGGGTCAATCCGGTCCCTCGGGGGCTGCCGGTCCTGCAAACGGGAGGCGGTGGTGCGGCGCGTCGCAGATCGGTCGCCGCCGGCAGGCTGACGCCCGATCATCGGAGACATGAAGCCAGTCTGCTGAACCTCAGCAGCTTTCGGGCTCTCCAAGACATGGGCACGTAATCGTCAAGTTGATGGCCTGCCTTAACTGTGTCCGCAACGGTATTTCTTTGTGTCATCGGCAAAAAATCGGAACTCATGCCCGAGGTTCCGGTTCTTCATAGCGTACTATGGAGAATAACCATGTCAATTACATACCCTGATCACATCGTCGCCGACCGGCCTGTCGCAGGTAACGCTACCGCTGGTACGGCCCCCGTCGCCGAGAGCGCCCCCTACACGCCGGTCTACGCCCGCAGCGGCAAGGCCCGGAATGGACGCAAGGCAGTTAAAACCTGGATGATCCTGGCCCCGGTCGGTGCCTTGGTGCTGATCGGCGGTGGCGTGGCCATGGCCATCGGCGGCAACACTTCCGAACCGCTCGTCGCGCCTGTGCCGATTGAATCGATGCCTGCCGCTGCGCCGGTGGTGGCTGAAACCGCGCCGTCGGCCGTTGCGACCCCCGCTCCGGCCCAGGCTATTGCGCAGACTGCGCCGGCACCGGTCGCCAGACAGGCCGCCGAGCCGCGTAACCGTGCGCCAGCGGTTCGTCCGCGGGTCGAGGCTGCCCCCGTCGTGGCTCCGGTCGAGACCGTTGCGCCGCCCGCTGGTCCGCAGCCCTATCTGAGCGCCGCGGAGCCCGCCGCCGCTGCGCCGGCACCACCGACGCCGGTGCTGCCGCCGGAAACGGTGACCGGTCCGCCGATCGACTGAATGACCGGCAACTGAACAGCTTGAAGGCCCCGTCGATTCGCATCGACGGGGCCTTTGTCGTTTGGACGATGTCAGGGGCGGGCGGGAGACACGCGCCAGATCACATTGCCGACGTCATCGGCCACCAGCAGAGCTCCGGTTGCATCGGTCTGGACGCCGACCGGGCGCCCCATGGCCTCGCCGTCAGTATTGAGAAAACCGGTCAATATGTCCCGGGGCAGGCCGACCGGGCGGCCATCGACGAAGGTGACCGAAACCACCTTGTAGCCGCTGCGGGGTTCGCGGTTCCATGATCCGTGCTGGCCGATGATCGCCGCGTTGCGCCATGCCGGTACCAGCGCGCCTTCGTAGAAGGTCAGGCCGAGCGAGGCTGTATGGGCACCCAGGGCATAGTCGGGCTTGAGGGCGCGGGCGACCCTGTCGGGATTGCGCGGCTCGACGCGACTATCGACAATCTGGCCGTAATAGCTCCACGGCCAGCCGTAGAAGCCGCCGGGGGTGACCGAGGTCATATAGTCGGGCACCAGGTCGTCCCCCAGCTCGTCGCGTTCATTGACGGCCACCCAGAGTTTGCCGCTCTCGGGGTTCCAGGCCATGCCGACCGGATTGCGCAGGCCCGAGGCAAAGACCCGCCGCGTGCCGGTGGCGGGGTCGATCTCGAGGATGGCGGCGCGGTCGACCTCTTCATTGAGGCCATTCTCGCCAATGTTGGAGTTGGAGCCGACCCCGACGTACAGGCGCGAACCGTCGGCGCTGGCGACCAGACTCTTGGTCCAGTGATGGTTGCGACCGGCCGGCAGTTCGGCGACCGTCACCGGAGCCGTGGTGATCGACGTCTCGCCGGTACGGTAGGGGAAGGCGACGACAGAATCGGCATTGGCGACATAGAGCCGGTCACCGACCAGGGCCATGCCGAAGGGAGAGCTCAGGTTCTCGAGGAAGACGGTCCTGAGCTCGGCCGTGCCGTCACCGTCGGCGTCGCGCAGCAGGGTAATCCGGTTGGCGCTCGGCACCCGGGCTCCCGCCCGCTTCATCACCAGACCCTGGATCCAGTCGCGCAGGCCGCGGGTCTTTTTGGCCATCCGGGCAGGGGCGTTGGTTTCGGCGACCAGAATGTCACCATTGGGCAGTCGGTAGAGCCAGCGCGGGTGATCCAGGTCGTCGGCGAAGGGCGTGACCTGGAATCCACTGGCCGCGATCGGGGTCTGTCCGGCGGGCCAGCCTGTGGCCGGGGCGATGTTGACGGTCGGTAGCAGGGTGGTGCGGGGTGCCGGGAGGGTCGGGTTCGGACCGAACTGTTCCGCCTCAGGCACCCGGGCGCTGTCGGCGCAGGCTCCGGTCGCGAGGACGAGGGCTGCCACGATGACAAGGGGATAGCGGGACATGGAGGAACTCCTGCGGCGCTGCCGATACGGTGGGGTTCTACCCCGACGGCCGATGTTCCGCACGGTTCTTTCGCGCAACGGGTTGAGCCGGCGGTGATTGACGCCATATTCGACGCGGGAGCGGACAGGTGCCGCGAGGGGACGCTCAGACAGATGCAGCCGGTCATTGCCATCGAAGGTCTGACCAAGACCTATGCCTCGGGCCTGCAGGCTCTGAAACGCATCGACCTGGAGATAAGCAAGGGCGAGATTTTCGCCCTGCTGGGTCCGAACGGGGCCGGCAAGACCACGCTGATCAGCGTGGTCTGCGGCATCGTCACGCCGTCGACCGGCACCGTCCTGGCCGAAGGGTTCGATATCCAGAAGGACTACCGCAAAGCCCGGTCCAGGATCGGCCTGGTTCCCCAGGAACTGACCACTGACGCCTTTGAAACCGTGCTGGCGACCGTCACCTTCAGCCGCGGCCTGTTCGGCAAGGCCCCCAACCCAGCCTTTATCGAACAGGTGCTGCGCGACCTCAGCCTGTGGGACAAGAAGGACGCCAAGCTGCGCACCCTGTCCGGCGGGATGAAGCGGCGGGTGATGATCGCCAAGGCGCTCAGCCACGAGCCCGACATCCTGTTCCTCGATGAGCCGACGGCCGGGGTCGATGTCGAACTGCGCCGCGATATGTGGAACCTGGTACGAGGGCTTCGTGATCGTGGCGTCACCATCATCCTGACGACCCACTACATCGAGGAGGCCGAGGAGATGGCCGATCGGGTCGGGGTCATCCTCGCCGGTGAGCTGATCCTGGTCGAGGACAAGACGGCGCTGATGAAAAAGCTCGGCAAGAAAACGCTGACGCTGAATCTGCAGGAACCGATGACGGTAGTCCCGGTCGAGCTGGCGGACTGGTCGCCGACGCTGAAGGCGGACGGGCATGAGCTGGAATATGTGTTCGACTCCAACGCCGAGCGGACCGGTGTCCCCTCGTTGTTGCGCCGGCTCAGCGAACTGGGCGTGGCCTTCAAGGACCTGAACACCAGCCAGAGCTCGCTGGAGGACATCTTTGTCACCCTTGTCCATCAGGACCGGACGGAGACCGCGGCATGACCATCAACGGTTACGGCATCTGGGCCATCTACCGGTTTGAAATGGCGCGGGCCCTGCGCACCGTGTGGCAGTCGATCGTCACGCCGGTGATCACGACGGCGCTCTATTTCGTGGTGTTCGGATCGGCGATCGGCAGCCGCATGACCGAGATCGACGGCGTGCCCTACGGGGCCTTCATAGTGCCCGGGTTGATCATGCTGAGCCTGTTCACTCAATCGATCTTCAACGCCAGTTTCGGCATCTATTTCCCGAAATTCACAGGCACTATCTACGAAATCCTGTCCGCACCGGTGTCGCCGCTGGAGATCGTCGCGGCCTATGTCGGGGCGGCGGCGACCAAGTCCGCCATTCTGGGCCTGATCATCCTGGCGACGGCGACCCTGTTCGTGCCGCTGCACATATTGCACCCGGTGTGGATGCTGGCCTTTCTGGTGCTGATCTCGGTGACCTTCAGCCTGTTCGGTTTCATCATCGGCATCTGGGCCGACGGCTTCGAACAGTTGCAGATGATCCCGATGCTGGTGGTCACCCCTCTTACCTTCCTGGGCGGGTCCTTTTATTCGATCGACATGCTACCCCCGATGTGGCGCACGGTGACCCTGTTCAATCCGGTCGTCTATCTGATCTCGGGTTTCCGCTGGGCCTTCTTCGGCACCAGTGACGTGGGGGTGGTGATCAGCATGTCAGCGACGCTGGGGTTCTTTTTCACCTGCCTGGCGGTGGTCGGCTGGATGTTCAAGACCGGCTACCGGCTCAAGAGCTGACCGTTCTGCGGACACGTCCGGGTCACGAAACCGACCAACTCCGACGGCACCGTCAAGGGTGACTGTATTCATGACGCGCGCCGGTTGCTGGCGCGGGAGTAATCATGCCGACCCCAACCGATGACAAGGCCAGACCGACCGGGCGCCATTTCGTCCAGTGGGGAAGACCCCCGCAGACGGTGTTTCGGGTGGGACCCCTGCCGGGGCAGGGCCCGTCCGCGCGGCCGCCGGTCGATCCGGTTGCCGCCAGACCCCCGGCCAGCATCCTCAACGGATCATTGATCCCGCAACGTCGACCCGCCACCGACATGGCCTTGCCTCCGGTGGCCGCGAGGGTGGAGCCGCGTATCGATCCCGCGCCGCCCGTTCCCCCGTCGGTCGCGCCCGTCGAAGCGGGTCCGGTTGCGGCGACGGTCGCCACGTCCCCGCGCCGGTCAACCGGCCGTAGAGGAGTTTATCTGGCACTCGGGGCGGTCGCCGTTTCGGCCGTAACGATTTCCGCGGCGACCTGGCTGTTCACGCGGCCGGATCTGGCCCCTGAAGCCCCGCGACCGGAGAGCCGGGAGGCGGTCGTTATTTCGGTGCCGTCAGCGGTTGCGCCCGAGGTGCCGACGGTGATTGTGCCGGTACCGGACGCCAGTCCCGCCCCGGTCGCCCGGGCCCCGGAACCGGCAGGATCGGCGGAACCTGCGCGGCCTGCGCCGGAGGTCACGACGAGCCGGCCCTCGGCGGCAGGCACGGAGCCGTTGACGCCCGCCGCTGCGAGTCCGGCGCCGGTCGGCCCGCCGACCAGTCCGCCCGTGATAATTGCCGAGCCCATCGTTCCACCCCCGACGGTAGCGCAACGGCCATCGAACGATCCGGACGGACCGATCATCACCCGGCCGCAGACATTGGATTCAGTGGAGCCGCCGGTCAGCGAATAGTCAGATAGCCGCGCTCGACCATGCGGCGCATGGCTTCATAGGCCTCGGCCAGTTCCTCGTAGGCGGTGCGGTGCGCGGTCAGGCGGGCGGTCTGGTCCGGTGTCACCGGCGAACCGGATTCGGACAGACGCAGCGCCTCGGCGGCCCATTTCCCGCGCGCGGTGGCCGTCATCACCGCGAGGCGCTGGAAGGTGCCGGCGTCGACGCCGACCAACATCTGGCCGATGACCTCGCGATTGGAGACGAAGGCGGCATAGTCGATCTTCTCCAGCAGCCCGCGAACGCGGCGCTGTTCCTGGGGATCGGCATCCTGGGGCTCGAAATGATCGCGAGCCCGGCGATAACTGGTCGTTTGAACGGTCGACATGGCCCTACTCCTGGACGTCAGGAAGCAGGCTGCGCCACACGGGTTAACGGGTGGTTGCGGTTCCGGTCGGGGCCAGACGGATTTTTCGGCGGTCGGACGGGCCCGTGCCCCGCGGGCAGGCTATGGGGGCGTAGATCGTAGAATAGCAGAGGCGAACCTCGCGCAGCCAGTCGTCGTCGGCCAGGACCACGGTAACGGCGCTGCGCGGCAGGCCGGGGTTGGACCGGGCGAAGGCGTCACGGACGCTGCCGGCGGTCAGCCGTCCGGCCGGGATGGCTTCCAGATCGGGACGGTTCAGGCCGTTCCAGAGCGTCGCCGCCTGATCGAAATAAGCCTCGGGACTGGACCAGCCGCAGGTGCCGTGGGCGGCCCATTCATGCTGCATCAGGCGTGGCGACGGGGTCATGCAGAAATTGGCGCGCACGGTCGCGGGCTGCAGAGCCGGGGCAGGTCCGCAGTAGCGCGGATGACGGCGGGCCGGACCGTTGGGCCACAGGCCGTGCAGGGTCAGGCCGAAGCGATTGTCGCGGCACTGCAGGTCCGGGTCGGGATAGTCCTTGCCGCTGCGACAGGCCTGGGCCGACCAGCTGATGGCCAGCAGATAGTAGGCGGTGGCGACGTCGCGGACGATCTCGTCGGCGGGCGGCGCATAGGGGCGGGCCGGGGTCAGGCCGGGTGGAATTTCGCACCGGTCATCGCCGACGGTGACGGGGGCGGCCGGGGGCAGCGGGACCGCCCGCTCGCAGGCGGCGAGTCCCAGCAGCAGGGCGAGGGCGGCGGCGCGGGACAGCAGACGGATCATGGCTGTCCCGCGCGACCGGTCAGGCGGTGGGCTTGGGTCCGCGCGCCTCGGCCAGGCCGGCGACGACGCGGTCGAAGGTCTCGGCCACCTCGCCGGTCGGGGCCTTGCCCATCAGGCTGACCACGACGATGGCGATGAAGCTGAGCACGAAGCCGGGCACGATCTCGTAGATCAGGCTGCCGAGCACGGCCCCGTCGACCAGCACCGGCGCATAGGTCCAGAACAGAACCGTGGCGGCACCGACGATCATGCCGGCCAGCGCCCCGTTGCGGGTCATTCGCTTCCACGTCAGCGACAGGATCACCAGCGGCCCGAAGGCGGCACCGAATCCGGCCCAGGCCTGGGACACCAGTCCCAGAACGCTGTTGGAGGGGTTCCAGGCGAGGATGCCGGCGGCCACGGCCACGGCCAGCACGGTCAGTCGCCCGACCAGAACCAGCTCCTTCTGCGAGGCGTTCTTGCGCAGGAAAATGCCGTAGAAGTCTTCGGTCAGGGAGCTGGACGAGACCAGCAGTTGCGACGAGATGGTGCTCATGATGGCGGCGAGGATGGCGGCCAGCAGGAAGCCGGTGATCAGCGGGTTGAACAGCACGTCGGACAGCAGGATGAAGATGGTCTCGGGGTCGTCGACCACCAGGCCGGTGCGGCTGGCGTAGGCGAGGCCGGCCAGGCCGGTGCCCAGCGCACCGATCAGGGTGACCAGCATCCAGCTCATGCCGATATTACGCATGGTCGCGACCGAGCGCACCGAGCGGACGGCCATGAAGCGGACGATGATGTGCGGCTGGCCGAAATAGCCGAGGCCCCAGGCCATGGCCGAGATGACGCTGATCAGGGTGGCGTCCTTGAACAGATCCAGCAGACCGGGATCGATGCCGCGGATGGTCTCGGTCATGCCCTCGACGCCGCCGACATGGGTCAGGGCGACGAAGGGCACCAGGATCAGGGCCACGAACATGATGCAGCCCTGGACGAAGTCGGTCAGGCTGACGGCCATGAAGCCGCCCAGCAGGGTGTAGGCCATGACCACGCCGGCGGTGATGAACAGGCCCCAGCTGTAGTCGAGGCCGAAGGCGCTCTCGAACAGCTTGCCGCCGGCGACCAGGCCGGACGAGGTGTAGAGCGTGAAAAAGACGATGATGACGATCGACGAGATGACCCGCAGCAGGCGGGTGCGGTCGAGGAAGCGTTTGTCGAAATAGTCGGGGATGGTCAGGGCGTCGCGGGCCAGCTCGGTGTAGAGCCGCAGGCGCGGGGCGACGATCAGGTAGTTGGCGAAGGCGCCGATGAACAGGCCGATGGCGATCCACATCGACGAAAGGCCGCTGAGGTACATCGCGCCGGGCAGGCCGAGCAGCATCCAGCCGCTCATGTCCGAGGCTCCGGCCGAGAGCGCGGCCACGGCCGGGCCCAGCTTGCGTCCGCCGAGGATGTAGCCCGACACGTCGCTGGTCGATTCGCGATAGGCGTAGAGCCCGATCGCCAGCATCAGGACGAAATACAGGCCGAGGGTGATGAAGGTTCCGGTTTCCATGTACTAGGCGTAGCAGCGTTGCGGCAATGGGGACAACCCGGGGTGTTTCCTACCCCGCCGGCAGGCGCAGGGTGAAACAGGTCTCCCGCTCGTCGGAGGTGACCGACAGGCCAACGGGCCGCGCCGGGTCATGGCGGCGGTATGGAAGGGCGGGCGGAGCGCCGGGCCTTCGCCCGGAGAAATAAAAAAGTACCGTTTCGACGAAGTCCGACGCTCCGCGTGGAGAGTTTTCAGAAGCTTGCGTCGGGTGGCGATGTTTAGCGCCTTACCGCAGCGCCCCTG
>TARA_R110001606_G_scaffold108054_1_pt1 | contig 60352 bp, 61 predicted proteins | sample TARA_R110001606 | Tara Oceans TARA_R110001606 (sample SAMEA4398315) | marine metagenome | biome: Polar Biome; feature: [SRF] surface water layer (ENVO:00010504); material: water (ENVO:00002006), including particulate matter (ENVO:01000060) such as... | depth 5 m
CGATTATAAGGCCTGGAGGTGTCTACGAAACTAGGGGCGATTCAGTACCGTTATGCCTGAAATCAACTTTCATTTGCTTTATTACCTGCCTTGGGTGCTATCAGCAACGGCAGCACGTGCAGGGTAATCAATGCCAATACCGTTGCCATGATGGCCACTATTTCCTGCCCCAGACCCACTGCAACGCCCATTGCTGCCGTCAACCACAATCCCGCCGCCGTTGTCAGGCCGCGCACATTAGCCAGGGATTCACTTTTCAGAATTGTTCCTGCTCCGAGAAAACCGACACCGGCGACCACACCCTGAATGACCCGGCTCATGGCGTCGTTCACCTCCCCGGAAGGGTCCGCGCTGAGCACGAATATCGCTGCACCCAGCGCTACAATCATGTGTGTACGAAGCCCAGCAGCCTTGCCCTGACTTTCCCGCTCAATGCCAAGTATGCCTCCCAGAATCGCAGCCATCGTCAACCGAAGACACACCCGCGTGGTCTGCTCCACGTCGTTGATATCGGAGAATTCCGCCGTGACGGTTGTGACAACGATTTCCCATGTAGACATCCTGTTACTCCTTTTTTAAACCTTCGCTCGAGACGCTACGCCCAGAATTGGCGATTGCTTTCACAATTGGAAAGCGGATAGAAGGATAGGTTCGCATCGACGGCAGGAACAACAGCGTGAAGCGTCAGTCTACACTTACCAGAAGCAGTTCCTTTTCACCGTCAAGGAGTGAACCATCATGTTAAACGAGCTGACAAAACTCAAAAAACCCATTCAAAGCAAAACAGAACAGCTGATGTCCATGGGCGGCGGCATGGTGCTGTTGCGCAAGGGTGTTACCCGTCCCGGCATTATAGGCGCTGTCAGCCTGGCGATCGGCGCTTACACCCTGTACCGGGGAGTGAAGGCGTATCGAGCCAGCCAGAATCCAGGCCACGGCGACGGCAATATGGCTACGCCTGCTGGCACGCTGACAGATCAGACAGGATCGGCTGACCAACAGACCGTCCCGGCAACGCCAGTCAAGAGCCCCTTGGGCTGACGTAGCTGGTCGCCGCCCTCACGGACGGCGACCTCTTTCGTCGAACGCTTCCCCTACCTCATCCCTCCCCCTTCGAATAGACTGACGCTCCATTCCATGCACGGATAGCGGAGCCCGCATGAACAATGCCAAACCCCTGACCGGTCTCAAGGTTGTTGAGCTCGGCACACTGATCGCAGGACCATTTGCCGCACGCATCTGCGCAGAGTTCGGTGCCGAAGTAATCAAGGTTGAGTCGCCAGACGGAGGTGATCCATTACGCAAATGGCGCAAGGTGTATGAAGGAACCTCCCTGTGGTGGTTTGTACAATCACGTAACAAGCGATCGCTGACCCTTAATCTCAAGCATCCCGAGGCATTACAGATCCTCAAGGAAGTATTGAAGGATGCGGATATTCTGATCGAGAATTTTCGGCCAGGCACGCTGGAGAAACTGGGACTGGGATGGGATGTTCTGCATGAGCTGAACCCGCGACTGGTCATGGTCCGACTCTCTGGGTTTGGCCAGACCGGGCCAATGAAAGACCAGCCCGGTTTCGGTGCTATCGGTGAATCGGTCGGTGGATTGCGCTACATCACAGGCTTTGAAGACCGGCCACCCGTGCGCACGGGCATATCCATAGGCGATTCGATCGCAGCGCTGTGGGGTGTTATTGGCGCCCTCATGGCGCTGAGGCACCGGGATATGGCAAACGGTGAAGGACAGGTGGTTGATGTGGCGTTGTATGAAGCCGTGTTCGCCATGATGGAAAGCATGGTGCCGGAGTTCGATGTAATGGGTTTTGTTCGCGAGCGCAGCGGCAACATCATGCCGGGCATTACACCATCCTCCATACATAGCTGCGCAGACGGCAAAGCCGTGCAAATCGGCGCTAATGGCGACGCCATTTTCAAACGCCTGATGCGCTGTATCAACCGACCGGACCTTGCAGAGGATCCTGAGCTGGCGGACAACGCCGGCAGAGATACCCGCCGCGACGAGATATATGGCGTCATCGACCGTTGGGCAGGTGCGTTATCCCAAGCAGAGGTTCTGGACATTCTGACCAACGCAGATGTACCGGCGAGCCGGATCTATTCAGTGGCGGACATGTTCACCGACCCGCAATTCCTGGCGCGTGACATGTTTGTCGCAGGGCAGTTACCGGATGGCAAGGAGTTCAAGATGCCTGGAATAGTCCCCAAACTGTCAGCGACACCAGGGTCAACCGAGTGGGTCGGACCGGCGCTGGGTGCGCATACAGAGGAACTGCTTTCAGGACTGGGTTACACCAGGGAAACCATTGCGCGATTGCGCATGGAGGCGGCCATATAGAACAGCCTCAGCGGCAGGCGCACCGTGATTATCTTGCACCACAGTACACCGCGCTGACCCTCTCGCCAGGCGAGCGGGGCCCACCGCGAGGCTAACTCAGCGCAAGCCGAGGAACGACAGGATTGCGAGAACGATAACGACAGCACCAACGATATATACGATGTTATTCATAAGACATGCTCCAATAAGAGAAAAAGCCACATCCGTTTACTTGTGGCTTAATCCTTGGACAGCAGAAATCGCAAAAGGTTGAAACAATTTGCGCAGCTGCGCAAAACCGGTCACATATCAGAGCCCAGACAGCATCCGATCAACTGAAATCCTGCTTGTGCATCCAGGGAATAATGCGTTCGAAAGCCTGCTCGATACTGTCCAGCGATGTCGAATAACTCAGCCGCAGCGCGTTACTGCAACTATTGCCGAAGGTCTCCCCCGGTATGGTACAAACCCCCGTTTCCTTCAATAAGCGCAGCGCAACATTGGTGCCGTTCACTCCCTCAGGCAAGGACGGAAATAGATAAAACGCGCCCTCTGGCTTGTAACCAGTCAGGTGTGGAGTCTGTTCAACCAGCTCTATCAGCCTGTCTCGGCGGCGGGTGTACTCCACCAGCATGCTGTCGATAAATTCACTCCCCCCACTCAACGCCGCCACGCCAGCCCACTGGCAAGGGGTGTTGGCCACTGTCGTGGTGAACATGTGATAGCGACGCAGTCTTTTGATTGCGCCCTGACTGGCGATGATCCAGCCAATTCGCATACCAGCCATGCTGTAGGTCTTCGAAAAGCTGCTGACCACCATCACATTATCAAGATCACTCGTGTGGCCAAGTACCGACGGATATTCCTTGCCATCGTAAATCAGGTGATCATAAACCTCGTCACTGATCACCTCGATCCCGCGATAAGCCGCCTCCTGGAGGATGGCTTCGAGAGTTTCCTTCGGATACACAGTACCGGTGGGGTTGCTCGGCGAATTGAGAATGATCGCGTAGGTGTTGGGCTGGATTGCGTCGATGACTTCCTGCGGGTCCAGCTGATGGTTTTTCTCGGCGCGCGTGGTTATTTCCGTCACCTCTCCCCCGTTCATCCTTAGCAACGGGGCGTAAAGCATGAACGCCGGATCAGGCACAATAAAGTGCCGGCCCGGAGCGGCGACCGCGGTCAGCGCAAGATAAAGCGCTTCAGTTGCTCCGGTTGTGATCATGATGTTGTCGGGAGAAAGTTCACGCTGATAGCGATTGCCGTAATACAGGGCAAGGGAGTCGAGCAGCTCCGGCAGTCCGGCATCCATCGTGTAGCCGGTCTGCCCGGCGCGCAGGGCTTCTACCGCCGCATTGACCACGTTCTCCGGGGCAGGCAGGTCGGGCTGACCGATTGACAGGTGAATGACATCCTCCATGGTCGCGGCCATGTTGACCATCTTGCGAATACCCGGAACCGGGATCGCCATCATGGCCGGGTTCCAGATCGGATCTTCGGATTCGTACAGGTCGATATCCAGAGTGCTCAGGGACATGGTGGACTCTCTCTCAGGAATTGAACAACTCAGGGCGACGGTCTGTCAGTGGCGCGGCCTGCTGGTAAGCATGCCCAGCCTGCAGTAATAGCGCGTCGTTGAAGCGTGCTCCGACCAACTGCAAGCTGATCGGCAGGCCAGCCTTGTCGAAGCCGCAAGGCACCGACAAACCCGGCTGCCCGGTCATATTGAATGGGTAGGTAAAAGGCGTCCAGGTGGGCCAACGCGTACTTGGCCAATCGCGAGGCACCTCGCGACCGGTCTCGAATGCAGTAATCGGCAGGCTGGGCGTCAACAGCAAATCGTACTTGCGGTGGAAGTTGGCCATGCGTTCACGAAGCGCCATGGATTCGTTCACTGCGCCCATGTAATCGAGCATACTCAGGCGCGCCGCTTTTTCCGCTACCTTGACCAGTTCAGGGTCCATCCGCTCACGCTTTTTGGCCCCCAGATCGCGCATGGCATTCGCGGCGCCACCATAAAACAGGTGTCCGAACGCACCCAGCGGATCGCTGAAACCGGGATCAACCCGAACTACTTCGGCGCCCAGTTCCTCGAACACCTTCGCAGCCTGAGCTACCGCAGCCTCAACTTCAGGATTGACGTCCACGTAACCCAGATTCGGGCTGTAGGCGATTTTCAGACCCTTGACACCTTTGTTCAGATTCGCCAGATAGTCGATATTCCGGCGCGGTATCGCATTGGTGTCGCGATGGTCAGGCTCGCACAGCACATTCATCATCAGTGCCGCATCTTCGACTGTCCAGGTCATCGGCCCAGCATGGGCCAGGGTGCCAAAGGGGCTTGCCGGCCAATGGGGTACCTCACCAAAGGATGGCTTGAGTCCGACTATGCCGCAAAAGCCAGCCGGTATACGGATTGACCCGCCAGCATCGGTGCCCAGCGCCAGCGGTGCCATGCCCAGCGCCACAGCCACGCCACTGCCACCACTGGATCCACCCGCGGTTTTTTCGGGATTCCAGGGATTGTTGGTTACCCCATCTACCGGATTGTCCGTAACACCTTTCCAGCCAAACTCCGGCGTGGTGGTCTTGCCAATGGGGACATATCCATGGCGAGCCAGCGCCGCAGTGGCCGGTGCCGATTTGTTCAGCGTGCTCTGCGGGTCAACTGTGTACGAGCCCTTGATGGTTGGCCACATCGGCGTCAGAAAGACGTCTTTCACTGCTACTGGCACACCATCTACCAGGCCCTGGGCTTCGCCCTTCTGATAGCGTTGCTCGGATTCGCGAGCCAGGCCAAGAGAGGTTTCCCGGTCCACCAGACAGAAGCCGTTGGTGTGCTTGTCCAGGCGCTCGATCTGGTCGAGCATCGCGCTGGCCACATCCACTGGTGACAGCGTCTTGTCTCTATATTGCTGCAAAAGCTCAACAGCGGTCATCCGCAAAATCTCGTTGGACATGTGCTTCTCCTGTCTATTCACATCTGATGATTCAGCCGCGCTGATCAGCCTTTGGAAACCTGGTTGAACAAACCCTTGCCTTGAATCCAACCCTTAAAGTTGGCCACAAACTGCTCCCCGAGCGCCTCTTGCCAGCCCTTGAAGTCACCCGCCATATGCGCTGACATCATTACGTTGGGCTCATCCCACAAGGGATGCTCCGCCGGCAATGGCTCCTCTTCAAAAACGTCCAGCGCCGCCCCTGCTATCTTGTCCCCCCGCAACGCCAGCAGCAGATCATCAGTGCGCACGATCGGACCCCGGCCGACGTTGATCAACCGGGCACCGGGCTTCATGCACGCAAAGGCCTTTTCATCGAAAAGCCCTTCAGTATCCGGAGTAAGAGGCGCGGTGATGACGACGTAATCGGATTCGCGTAGACAATCGAACAACTGATCGTTACCCAGCACCTGATCAAATCGCTCATCCTCCCGCGGGGTGCGGGCAATGCCGGTCACTCGCATACCAATCGCACGCAGCAACATGGCCACTTCGCCACCGATCGATCCTGCGCCGACAATCAATGCCTGGGTATCACGAACCATTTCGGTGTCACGGTGCTGCCACTGGTGCTTGCGCTGCAGCGCAAGATTGCCAAGGGTATCCTTGGCAAACAGCAATACAGCACCCAGAACGTATTCAGCGATACCCCTGTCGAACAAACCACGGGCATTGGTGACCGGTATATCGCTTTCGACCAGGGCGGGAAACATCAGCGCATCCACGCCTGCGCTGGTGGCATGCACCCATTTAAGTCGGGGGTCTTGCGGCCAGCAGCGTTCCAGCAAACCGGTGCGAAAATCGGTAACTACCAGCACATCTGCTTCGGGTAAAAGTGCGCGCAATGGCGCTTCATCGCTGACAGTTTCGACGCGAACGTCCGCGGGCAAACCACCGAGACCGGGAAGTTCGTTTTCGCCTTCGGCGACCAATACCAATACGAAGGTCATGACATACAACTCCAACCAGGGCGGCGGACTTTAGAAATCCGCACATAAAGCGACAGGCGAGTCAGGCAAAAAACCCTTCGCCGAGAGATCTCAATCAAGTTGCGCGATGATGCCATCCGTTACTTCGACGCATCGGCGCGTTTGCGCGTTACTGGCCAGCAAATCCCGAGCCACCGCCTGACGCAAGCGCTCGGCAGAAGGTCCAAAACCCAGCCACTCAAGCATCATCGCCGTAGTCAGCAACATTGCTGCCGGATTGGCCTTTCCCTGACCAGCAATATCCGGTGCACTGCCATGGGTCGGTTCAAAAAGGGCCGGCATCTCCCTGCTGTCCGGGTTGATGTTGCATGATGGCGCCAGACCCAGCCCGCCCGACAATACTGCCGCCAGGTCGGTCAGAATATCTCCGTGCAAATTGCTGGCCACCACCACATCAAATTCCCAGGGGCACTGCACAAACTTCATGCAAGCTGCATCAACCAATTGATGGGTAATACCAATATCGGGAAACTCACGCGCCACCTCAGCGAAAACCTCGGTATACAACTCACCCCAGGCGGGCTGAGCATTGCGCTTGGTAATCAGGCAGACCTGGGCCGCCGCGCTGCCCTTCTCGGCGCAGAAAAACTGCCTCGTATCACCGTGGGCCTGTAAGCGCTCACGAGCCCGAAGAAAGGCGTGCCTAATCAGCCGTTCGGTACCGCGGCGGGTAAAAATCTCCAACTGGGTTGCCACTTCATGGGGCGTCCCCTGCTGCAGGCGTCCACCCTGGTTCACGTATTCGCCTTCGCTGTTCTCCCGAATGACCAGCATATCGACCTGCTCGGCACGGGGGTCCGCCAGATAGCGCGGCGCCCCCGGCAACAAGCGGGCAGGCCGTTCGCAGGCCCACAGGTCCAATCCCTTGCGAAACGTCAGCAGGGGTGCCAGTGACACACCATCGGGCAATCGATAACGCTTTGCATCATCGAGGGGCCCCGGATCACCCAGGGCGCCCAACAACAGGGCATCGTAATCACAGGCACGCTGCAGCGCATCGTCCGGCATCATCTGACCATGCTTCTGATGCCAGGCGGTGCTGGGCCACTCAAGCACATCCCATTCAAGCGGCAGACCATCGCGCTCACGCAACCTGCTCAACACCCGGACTGCCTGTTCCGTCACTTCGACACCAATGCCGTCACCGGGCATCAGAGCAATACGAGAGGCTTTTGCAGTCGCATTCATCAGCTTACTCCGCGCCCATGCAGAGGTATTTCACCTCGGTATATTCGTCCAGCCCGTAGTGCGAACCTTCGCGCCCGAGGCCAGAGGCTTTAACCCCTCCAAAGGGTGCGGCCGCATTGGATACCGCACCTTCATTAACCCCGATAATGCCCGCTTCGAGCTCATCGGCAACGCGCCAGATCCGATGAATGTTTGTGCTGTAGAAATAGGCGGCCAGACCGTAGGGCGTGTCATTGGCGATCTTCAACGCCTCTTCCTCGGTATCGAACTTCATCACCGCAGCCAGAGGACCAAAGGTTTCGTCTTCGCATAGCTCCATGTCCGGTGTCACATCGGTAATCAACACGGGGTGCACATAGGCACCGTTATCTGCCTCGGGCTTGGGTCCAGCAACATGGGTAGCGCCCTTAGACAGCGCATCCTCGTAATGCCGTTTAACCTTCAGCGCCGCGTCATGGTTGATCAGTGCCGACTGGGTAACCCCTTCCTCGAAACCGTCACCGACCTTGAGCTTGCTCATCGCATCGGCCAGACGCGAAACGAACTCATCATGAATGCTGGCCTGAACCAGGAAACGGTTGGCGCAGATGCAGGTCTGCCCGGTATTGCGGAACTTGCTCATCATCGCGCCTTCGACAGCTCGGTTCAGATCGGCATCGTCGAATACGATAAAGGGCGCATTACCGCCCAGCTCGAGGGATACCTTCTGGACATTCTCGGCACACTGGGCCATCAGCTTGCTACCCACCGAGGTAGAGCCGGTAAAGCTCAGCGTGCGCACCACAGGACTGTCGGTAAAGACCTTGCCCACCATGCTGGACTTGCCGGTGACAACGTTGAAGACACCTGCCGGGATACCCGCTTCGTGAGCCAGCTCGGCAAGCGCCAGGGCGGTATAGGGCGTCGCTTCGGCCGGCTTGACGATCATCGAGCACCCGGCGGCCAGCGCTGCACCAGCCTTGCGGGTAATCATTGCGGCGGGAAAGTTCCAGGGCGTAATGGCTGCCGTGACACCGACCGGGTGACGGGTAACCACAATATGCTGACCGGGCTTGGCACCCGGAATGGTTTCGCCGTACACACGGCGAGCCTCCTCAGCAAACCAGCGAATAAAGGACGCAGCGTAAGCAACCTCCCCACGGGACTCTTCCAGCGGCTTACCCTGCTCAAGGGTCATCAGGGTCGCAATATCCTCCTTGTGCTCGAGCATCAGATCATTCCAGCGCAGCAACAGATCAGCCCGTTCGAGCGCCGTCTTCTTGCGCCAGACCTGAAAGCCTGCCTCGGCCTGGGTAATGGCATCGCCAATTTCAGCGGCGCTCAACGACGGAATGGTGCCCAGGATCTCGCCGTTCGCAGGGTTGTCCACCTTGACTGTTGCACCATCGGCGGCATCCCGCCATTGGCCTCCGATGTAGCTTTGCTGACGGAACAATCGTTTGGTTTTCAATCGGGAAAGGGACATTTTTCCTCCTGTGATTTTCTAACAGTACGTAGATAAGTCTGGTTTCAAGGTAGGCCGGTTTATCGCCAGACGCAATGCACAATGCCCGGCCGTGTTTCAAAGCACCAAAATAGGCCGTAGCTCTGACCCTGATCTGCAGGTAAAATCGCGGGTTTGAAGTCAACCAACGGGACAACTCAATGGGCCGCGCTTACCAGAACCGCAAAGAATCGATGGCCAAGACGGCCGATGCCAAGACCAAGGTTTACAGCAAATATGCTCGCGAGATCTATGTAACTGCCAAGTCGGGTGGCGTTGATCCATCTGGCAATCTGACACTGCGCGGTCTGATCGAGCGAGCGAAGAAGGATCAGGTGCCCGCCCATGTCATTGACAAGGCGATAGACAAGGCCAAGGGTGGTGGCGGCGAGGACTTCTCCGTTGCCCGCTATGAGGGTTTCGGACCGGGTAACTGCATTGTCATCGTGGAATGTCTGACCGATAACCCCAACCGCACTATCTCCGACGTGCGCAACTGCTTTACCAAGACCAAGAGCAAGATGGGTACGCCCGGCAGCGTCAGCCACATGTTCGACCATTGCGCCATCCTGTCCTTTGCATCCGACGATGAAGAGGGCGTTCTGGAAGCACTCATGATGGCAGACGTCGATGTCACCGACATCGAGAACGAGGACGGCATGATTACCGTCTTTGCCGCCAACACCGACTATGGCAAGGCCAAGCAAGCGTTGGCAGACAGCTATGGCGATATCGATTTCGCTGTCGACGAAATTCAGTTTTTGCCGCAAACGTCGGCTGCGCTAGAGGGCGATGACGTAGCGATGTTCGAAAAGTTTATCGACATGCTTAATGAACTCGACGACGTACAGAACATCTACCATAACGCGGAAATCTGAAACTTCGGTCATTGAACAGGTTTCCTCCCAGTCGTAGGGATAGGAGAGTAGGACATGTTCGACCTGGCCGTTTTTACGCTCAGCATGGTATTACTCGCGGTGACGGTGTTCGCCAGGATCCCGCTTCATAACTGGTGGCTTCGCGCCTGTGAGTTCCCGCGGGTGCAGATAGCCTCAGTGGCTGTCATCACTGCCCTGCTCTCCTTGATAACCGAGCCCCCCTGGCAGCTATACAGTCTGGCTGCCAGCCTGCTGGTGGTGGTTATACAGCTCTGGCGTATTTTCCCGTATACACCTTTTGGGCCCCTGGAGCTAAAAAACGCGGAACCAGGAAACGAAGATCGTTGCATCAAACTGTTGGTCTCGAACGTACTGACGCCCAACCGTAATGCACAAGGGCTGATCAAACAGATACTGGAGCATCAGCCCGACATTGTTCTGACACTGGAGTCAGACGATTGGTGGGGCGAGCAATTGCAGAACGCCCTGTCGGACACCTGGCCTGAAGTAGTCAGTATTCCCCTGGACAACCTCTACGGCATGCACCTTTTTTCCCGCCTGGAATTACAGGGTCTGGAAGTAAAGCGACTGATACAGGATGACATTCCCTCAATACACTGCTGGGTTATTCTCAGAAGCGGTGAGCGAGTACGTCTGCATGCGCTTCACCCCCGTCCGCCGGCACCACAGGAGAGCGATACAAGCCTATGGCGCGATGCCGAACTGCTACTCGTTGGTAAGGAAATCCGTGATCACGCTGGCCCCACGCTGTTGATTGGTGATTTGAATGATGTGGCCTGGTCTCGCACGACCCGCATGTTTACCCGCGTAAGCGGCATGCTGGATCCGCGCAGGGGCCGAGGCATGTTCTCCACTTTTCATGCAGAGCATCGTCTTCTGCGCTGGCCGCTGGATCATATTTTCGTGACCGAGCACTTTACCCTTCTGCGCATGGAGCGACTTCAGGCGTTCGGCTCCGATCATTTCCCCATTCTTGCCACACTCTGTCATCGCCCCTCACGAAGTGATGAGAACGACAAGCCCGAACCGGACGGGGGAGATAGGGAAGATGCCAAAGAAACAATAAATGCTGCCCGAACCGCTGCTCGGGCATCCGTCTGATCGATCATCGGACTCTCAAGCCCGAAAATCTTCCAGCCACTCACCAGCAAGACGAGCCTCCTGCTCGTGTGCATCGTCCCGCCACTCTTCCTGCAGCGCTGCCTCGTACCACTCGCCCATGGCGGGAAGGTCGAGCAGCAGATGCACATACTCCAGTGCAGCGCCGGACATCGGCAAATCGTAGGTCTGAATCCGGAAAGCGACCGGCGCGAAAGCCGCATCTACGGCAGTGAACTCATTACCTGCCAGAAAGGGCCCACCAAACCGCTCAAGACCCTCATTCCATAGATCATCAATACGATCAAGGTCGGCCTGCAGCTCGGGAATGATCCCTGCCATACTGACTCGCAGGCCGCAGTTCATGGTGCAGATGCTGCGCAAGTGCGAAAAACCGGCGTGCATTTCGGCAGATGCACAACGCGCCCACGCCCTTGCTGTCGCCTGCACCGGCCAAACCCGGGGATGCAGCTCAGCAAGATATTCGAAGATCGCCAGCGAATCCCAAACCACGATCTCGCCGTGCGCCAGACATGGCACCTTGCCGCTCGGAGAAAAAGTACGGTATATGGCAGGCGTAGCGTCCCCGGCAAAGGGCATCAGTCGTTCACTGAAGGGAATTTGCAACTGGTGCATCAAAACCCAGGGCCTGAGGGACCAGGAAGAATAGTTCTTGTTGGCAATATAGAGGTCTGGAATCATGCGCGGCTGCTCCATCAGAGATACTTCCATGCGTACAGGGAAAGTATGCCCGAGAAGGATCAGCCAACGCACGTACTTCTGCGTCAAGGCCAAATAGAGCCTTTCAGCAGCTTTACTCTATCGCAGGAGTCGGCCTGATAAGTACCTCGTTAACATCAACATGGTCTGGCTGGGACAGCGCGTATAGAACAGCCCGGGCAACATCCTCAGGCTGCAATGCGCGGTCCGGTGACTCGTCGAAAAAGGGCGTATCAACCATACCCGGCTCAATCAGCGTCACGCGCATGCCGCTCCCACGCACCTCCTCACGCAGCCCATAACCAATAGCCGAGACGGCCCACTTGGTCGCGCTGTACATGGATCCGGGAATAGTTACCCGACCTGCTGCGGAGCCGGTCAGCAGAATATGCCCCCGACTTTTGCGCAGCGCTGGAAGGCAAGCTTGTACAGTCAACGCGACGCCCAAAACGTTGGTCAGAAGCATATCGCGCCAGACGTCGGGATCCGCTTTGGAGAATCCGCCAGGTTCACCACCCCGTCCAGCATTGGCAAAAATAGCGTCAATCTGCCCAAACGCGTGCTCTGCTTCGCTGGCCAGCTTGAGCTGGTCATCACTGCTTTGCACATCGCAGGCAACAACGATCACGCGCTCTTCCCCGCCGAGTTCCTGCTGCAAACTGCGTAACTTGTCCTCCGAACGCGCGGCCAGCACTAGCCGATAACCAGCTCTCGAGGCTTCACGAGCGGTGGCGGCACCGATACCGGATGAGGCTCCGGTGATTAACAGGACGGGATCCGACATGCGTAGCTCCTTTCAATTCAATCAGGTCCAGCTTGGACGCCGTATCGAAGGCGCAGTTCGCATTAAACTGCACAGGAGTACTGCAAGGTATGACAGGCAGCCCGATCGGGCTGCCTGTACAGGGCAATCAAAGCATAGAATTGAGGCGCTGACGGATCAGCGCATCGGCTTCGCCCATGATGCGGTCGAGTAATTGTTGGCAAGTCGGAATATCGTGAATCAGGCCAGCGACCATACCGCAGGACCAGGCACCGATCTCCATATCGCCTTCTTTCATGATACGCGGATAGACGCCGGCAACTTCGTCGATGATGTCCTTGAACTGCAGATCCGCGCCCAGACGCTTTTCTTTCTCGATAATGCGTTCCACAGCGGCGTTGTTGAGAACGCGCTCGGTATTGCGCAGCGGCCGCATAACCAGGCGGGTATCAAGCTCGCTGGCGGCAACAATGGCCTTCTTGACGTTCTCGTGCACCGGAGCCTCCTGGGTAGCAATGAAGCGCGTACCCATGTTCATGCCTTCCGCGCCCAGCGCCATAGCCGCCACCAATGAACGACCATCGGCCATCCCGCCCGATGCAACGAACGGAATTTCCAGCTCGTCCGCTGCGCGGGGCAACAGAATCATGTTGGGGATATCGTCCTCACCGGGATGACCACCACACTCGAACCCATCCACGGAAACCGCATCGCAGCCAATTGACTGGGCCTTCAGTGCATGGCGCACCGAGGTGCATTTGTGGATCACCTTGATCCCGGCGTCCTTGAGCAACGGCATGTACTGTTCCGGGCTACGGCCAGCGGTTTCGACGTATTTGACGCCACCGTCGATAATCGACTTGATGTAGCCTGGATAATCCGGCGTGTTCAGCGAGGGCAGAAAAGTCAGATTCACGGCAAAGGGCTTGTCTGTCATATCGCGGCAGCGGGCAATTTCATTAGCCAGATCGGCAGCGCTTTTTTGCGTCAAGCCCGTGATGGTACCCAGGCCACCGGCATTGGAAACCGCCGCGGCAAGTTCCGCAAATCCCACATAGTGCATGCCGCCCTGGATAATGGGGTGCTGGATACCAAACAATTCAGTAATACGCGTTTTCACAATCAATTGCCTCTTGTGATGGAACTCCGGCACCACGCCGGGTTGAAAATACGAGTGTTGACGCTAATTTCGTACGTGCCCAATTGCAAGCCTTAGCCCGTCTGATATGGTCGGTCAGGGATTGAGATTTATCTGCTATCCATCTCGTCAATGCCGCCAGCTTCTGGCCCCTGCACTTTGGGGCTGCGCGGTTCTGGCAGAAAGTCGTGTTCGGCAAAAACATCACTGAGAATCGCCTGCTCGATAAAGCTGCGCTCCCCAGCCTTCACGGGCACCCTCACTATCAGATGGATAGCATCGGGCGCAGGCACCTGCAACGTAACTCTCGGCTCCACCGCAGGCACAGCCAGGCCTCGGTTGGAGCTCACGCGGGTCATGTAGGTCCTTACCTCTTCAAGATAAGGAGCACAATGACGATTGGCTGACTCGACGCAGTTGCGCTGTGCGGACCGCCAATCATCTCCCCGCTGGAACGGGATGCTGAAAACATGAAATCCGTAGTGATCGGTAAAGCTCTCATTGATCACAGGCTCGGACACAAACAAGGCATTGGGGATCACTATCATTCTTCCCGTGCGCTGCTGCAACGCACCAGGCCCAACCTCCAGAACCGTTGTAGCCAGCAGGCTCTGATCAATAACATCGCCTCTGAACTCCTTGATCTGAATACGATCCCCCAGGTTGAACGACTTCGATCCGCTTTTGAGCATGGAGCCGGTCAGGCACAGGATCAGTTCCTTGGTCGCCACAACAAAGGCCACCGCGATGGCAACAATGGACAATGCCAGAGTGCGCAGTTCATCACCCCAGATAATCACCAGACCGAGCAGCGTAAGGAGCAAAAAGGCATTGCGCGAGTTGACCAGCCACCGCCCGCGCAATTCCGGAGAAACTACCGTGCGCCTAATGAAGCGCGCAGTGAGCGCTCGAGCGACCAGTATCACGGCAAACAACAACGCAGTACTGATCAACAATCGCAACATCCCATCCGGGAATTCGAATCCCTCGGGTATCAGATTCACGCTTTCCAGCATTATTCACCCCACACCGAATTTATTGCAGAGAATCATCCTTGGCTGCTGAACAGCCGTCAACGTCGGTATCTGCTGCACGCTTTACCAGCCCCGCCAGGCCGCAGCGCAGCGCACACAAACCTTCAACTGCACTGCAACATGACTGCATCAGGATGACAGTTATATTTCGCTCTCAAATTAATAAGTAATAGCTTTGCCCCTTAAAACGTATGGCACGTGCGTTAGCCGAGACCTCTGCTATCGTGTATAGTCATTACACATATAAATTATACATTGAACGGGAAACGCTCCCGATCACACAGGAGGTCGCATATGAAGAAGGATCCAACCAAGGGCTTTATCGCTCTGCTCGGCTGGGCACCCAATGCCGTGGAAGCCGCAGCCACCTTCGACCGCCGCTATGTCGTAGTCGCACCTGAATGGGCCGAGGACTACTGCAAGGAAAACGATATTCCCTACGTGCCATGGAACTTCGAGCGCCTCAATGATCGGTCGATGGAGATAGCCCAGACCCTTAAGGATATGGGTGTTGACGTCTCAATCCCGCTTTTCGAAGAAACTGTGGAGTGGGCGGGTGCAATCAATTCCGTTCTGTTGGACAACCCGCGTCTTTTCGGTCAGTCGATGCTAATGCGTGACAAGTCACTGATGAAGCGCCGTGCCCAGCTGGGCGGCATCCGCGTGGGTATTTTCGAGGAAGCTCACGATCGCGGTGACGTGATGCGATTCCTCAAGCGCGTCAACCAGACGCTGTTGAAGCTGGATGGTGATCCGAACGACCCTATCCACCTCAAGGCCTTCGACAAGGCGGGCTGCCTGGGCCATCGCGTCATACGCACGCCGGATGACGTGGACGCGATTCCTGATGATGAGTTTCCGTCACTGATGGAGTCACACCTTGACGGCTGGGAGTTTGCGGTTGAGGCGTGGATTCACAATGGCAAAATCCGCTTCCTGAATATTTCAGAGTACGTGCGCCTAGGTTACTCGGTTCACGTTCCGGCCTCCCCCAAGCTGGAGGAGTATCGTCCGCAGATCGTCCAGCAGATCAAGAAGCTGATCAAGACGTTCGATATCGAGTTCGGCATGATTCACCCCGAATATTTCGTGACCAGCGACGGCGAAATGTACTTCGGTGAAGTGGCTTACCGTCCACCGGGCTTCAAGGTCTTCGAACTCCTTGAGCGGGTTTACAAAGGCTTTAATGCCTACCATGCGAGCATGTTGGTGTTTGATCCGAAATCCACCGAAGAGGAAGTGGAAGCCTACTTTCCCAAGGAGATGGAGGATGCTGACGGGTATGCAGGCTGCTTTGGTGTTTATCCGCGACGCCGTGTGGTCAGCAAACTCGAGATTCCGGCTGAGACCGAGGACCACCCCTATTTCGAGTCCCACGAACTGACTACTCCCCTTGAGGAAATGGTCACCAAGCGGACGGCATTTGGAACGCATTGGGGTTTGATCTACTTCAAGGGTGATAATGCCGATGAAATGCACAAACTGCTTGCGCGTCAGGAAGAACTCGACTTCTACGTGTAGCGCATAGCGCATCCTGTCCCTATCATGGGCGGTAATGAGAATGAGTAGGGAGTGTGTGCGTGGTTGAGCAGAATACGCAAGATCCGCCGGGCGACAGCAAACTGGGCCTGTACTTGGTTCGGTTTGATGAAGCTCTGGAGATACTGGACAGAGCTCCCGAGTTTGCCAAGCCAGGCAAGCTCGGCAGGGTATTCGATTCTGCCAAGCGCGTACTGATGGAATCAGGGGGCTGCGCAGAACTCCAGTCCCGCGCCTCCATACTGGAGTCGTCCGGCGTCTTCGCTGGATCAGATTGGGGTAGTCCGGAGACTCTGGTGCCCGCCCTTACGCCCCAGACCTTGTCCAGCGCTGATGCCCATATCCTGGTGATTGAAGCGTTGAGTGAGCTCAGATTACTTGCGGTAGCACGGGGTGAGTTAGCCCATCCGACGGTATCTTCTGAGCACGCCCATCACTTCCTCACACAAGTATTGGCAAGCAATCTTGCCATGCTCTTTTCTCCCTTGAGTGAAGCTGAACGTGAAACTCAGGGGCGTCTTGCCGTGCTGCCGCGCAACCTGCTGCAGCATCTGGCAGCCTCGATTGGCTATCAGCATGTTATTGATCAGCTGATTGGCGAAATCTGGCGCATCCTGCAACAACGTCCCATCCAGGTTGACCCGGTAAAACGGATGATTACCCAGATTGCCCTGTGCCAGGCCAATCCCGACATTGATCTGGGCAATAGCGGACAAGGCGCAGACCGTCTGGTCAGCAGCCTGTTTGGTCCGACCTATGCCTGTCGTGAAGACCCCGGTATTGAGATCTACCAGGAACGTCTCGACTACATGGACCACGCCGCGTTGCAGAGCGAAGCGACCGGCTTTGCCCGGGCAATACACGACACCGGCCTGGCATCGGCCTATCACGCCGTGCTGATGCGCCACCTGCTGAACCAGGCGGAGCATCTGCTCGCGGAAGCGATGGGATTGTCGGCAACCGGCCGAGATTGTCTACTGTGTTATCGCGATCTGGTCCTGGCATTGATCGATAAGGCTGTACACCCCGGCACCCCCCAGGCGATATACGGCCTGGCACTGATGCTTGAACGCGGCATCATGTTTCAATTGCCGGTTGCCCCAGCCATGTGGCGACAACTTGGCCTGCCCCTTTCGGACTGGTCACGGGAGCGCCTGACAATGGCTTTTGGCACTGCCGTTCCCGCTGAGGCACTTCTGCTTGAAGGCGTACTGTGCATGCTGGGCCTGCCATTGGGCGTAGGGCAAGGCAACAACCCAACGTGTCAATCGGCACGAGCATTGTCAATGTGGGCCTATAACGACCCGGATTACCTTTTGCAGATGGTCACCTGGGCGGCACGCGACGACGAGATCATCATGCACTTCGAGGGACAGCCTATTTCATCACAGGAAAGTCTGAGCGGCGTTGCTACCACTTTGCCGATCGACCTCGACGCTGTGTCACTATTGGTAGTGCCCCACCTTGATCGCATCTATGCAGAGATGGGTAGACGCTGCATCGGCCGTGAGGGCGACCCCCATCGTTGGGTCAATCCCGAATTCCATGGATGGTGGGCGGGTCGCGGCTTCCGATTGAATGTGGATGTCCCGACGGGCAATCTTGTCGATCTGGATGATTTTATCCGGCATTTCTATGCGGCCTATCATCCGTATCACAACGGCAACCAGCCTCTGATACATCCCCAACCGGCTGGCATCGCAGTGACCGATAGCGCCGCGCGCTTTATCGGCTGGCACGCAATTACCATCTTGCGGGTCAATCTGGACCAGACAGACGAAATGCGCCTGTATTTCTACAACCCCAACAATGACAGCGGTCAGAACTGGGGCGATGGTGTGGAAGTCAGTACGGCAGGTCACGGCGAGCGTTTTGGCGAAGCCTCCCTACCCTTCGCGCAGTTTCTCTCCAGACTTTACATTTTCCACTACGACCCGCTCGAGCACGGAGAACCTGCATCGGTTACCCGCGAGGAGCTTGATGAAGTGATCGGTTATATACAGCGGAGCTGGGGCGTCGGTCGCATGTCCGACGGCTACCTGGAAAGTCCCGCCGCGTCCTGACGGATGATCGGCGCCAGCAGGACTGCTGGCGCCCTCTGTGCCCTTCTACTGACCCGACCGCAGCGGTCCGAACTCTACCGGTACCCAGGAAAACGCTGCGCCGTCGCGGCGAACATGTCCCAGGCCAGGGAAAGGCAAATGCGCTCCTGCCACCCAGAAACGGTTTCGTGCAGCATCGTTGAAAACATCCTTGCGGGTAGCCAGTGCTGCCTCGCTGTCGACGTCAAACTCGATGGTCACATCCGGACGCGCAAACTGCACGGTATGACTGTGCACAATATCACCCCAGACCATCAGATCCTGCCCCTCCGATTGAAACAGATAGGCATTGTGTCCAGGGGTGTGGCCGTTTGTGGGTACCGTGCGCACGCCCGGCATCAGCTCAGTGTCACGGCCGTACTGCTGCAGTCGCTTCTGCGCCACATAGGGTTCGACGGCTGCCTGAGCCATCTTGAAAAATGGCTGCGCGCTATCCGGCATGGTCGCTGCTAATTCTTCATCCAGCCAGTAGGCAGCCTCCGCTCGGGGCACGTGCACCGTAGCGTTGGGATAGGTTGCCGAACCATCACTATTGCGCAAACCACAGGCATGGTCTGGATGCAGGTGCGTGAGCAACACCATACTGACCTGCTCGACCGCATACCCTGACGCTTGCAGATTGGTTGCAATATTACCCAGCGTCGGTCCGAAACACTGCGCAGCGCCCACATCGACCAGAATCAGCTCGGTGCCTGTGTTGACCAGATAGGCGTTGACGGCCGTCTGTACTCCGTCGTCGGCTGAAACGAACATCCGGGTAAAGAGGCTTTGCAGATTATCTGCATCAATACCCTTGAGCAGCGCCGGATCAAGATCGACATAACCGTCGTAGAGTGCGGTTACTTCAAACTCGCCCAAACTCATTCGATAGTAACCTGGCACCTGATCTTGCTGTTTGGGTACCGGCTCCGCCTGTACAAGACATGAAAAGAACGTCAGACCGGCTGCTACAGCCAGTCCAACGGAGCGAATGAAAGGGTGTTTGGGGCTCATAGAACTTCTCCGTGCCACTTTATGGTGCTCAAGCATCGGATCTTTTGCGACAGTCTGCAAGTCACAGAGACTCAGGCGCAGGACCAATTCATCGCACCAGTGTTTCGACGCGTTTCAAGTGACCGGTGCATCTGAGTGTTGATCTCTCCGTAGGCACGCCTTAATGGCGACTCACAGGATATTGACGACAGCCAGGCCGAAGGTTGCCCCGATGACACTGAACGCGATCAAAGCCAACAGGCCGTCCTGTGCAACCAGCGCGAGACCTAGTGCAGCAAGCGCCACACCCACCGCAGAAGCACTGAAGGGAACCAGCTCAAAGACCGGCATGATCATCGCTAGACAGACACACAGGGCAGCCGTGACGTAAGCGCCAGATCGTCGGACCAGGAAAAACAGCCGCGGACGGGTCATTCGGTCAATAACGCGAGCAAACGGGGTAATCCAGCGTAAAGCCTTCATGACCTGCCCCTGCTCCAGAGCGCGATCCAGCAGCCAACGGGGCAACCAGAAGTACCGCCGACCAAGCAGTAGCTGCGCTGCAATCAACATGATGAACGCTGCACTGATCGAGGTCATTCCGGGGATACCGCTCAGGGGGGACGACAACGTCAGTCCGACAATCAGGAGCAATGGACCGAAGGAGCGCTGACCAATGGATTCAACCACGATCCCGAGAGATATCTCGCCGTTCTCGGTAGCCAGGACGGCTATGTGATTGAATAACTGCTCCAGGTTCCGCAATTCCTGAACCATAAAACCCTCTAGTTGGCAGATGGAGCAGACAGATCAACTCCCAGATACTGCCTTTGATGCCATTTGAGCTGCAAGGTTCTATGGAGTGCAAAAAGAACGCGGCCGAGCGCAAGACACCCAGCCGCGCACTGGTCTCAGAGCGGGTTGCCGCGGTTACCGTGTTGCGCAACAAAGGACTGTACCGCGCTTAACTCATTGGCCAGCACCGTAAAGCGCTCGTCGCGTTCAAACAGGTCCTTGAGATGCGCCGGAAGCGCTGGCTCCACGTTTACATCAGCCTTGATAATCGCTTCGGGGAACTTGACCGGATGGGCCGTACCCAGGGTGATCATCGGCAACGACATGGACCTCCGGCATTCACGCGCGGCACGTACGCCAATCGCCGTATGCGGATCCAGCAATTCCCCAGTGGCATGGTAAACGTCGGTGATTGTGCTGCAGGTATCGTCATCGTCTACAGCGAGCGAATCGAACAGTCTGCGAGTCTCAGTCCAGCGTTCGTCTTCAACACTGAGCAGGCCGGTCTTGCGAAATTCCGACATCAGCTCCGCAACGGCAGGGCCGTTACGCCCGTGCATATCAAACAGTAGTCGTTCGAAGTTGGACGACACCATGATGTCCATCGACGGCGATAGTGACGGATGCAGCGTATCCTTGGCGTAGCGGTTACCGCTCATGAAGCGATGCAGAATATCGTTGCGATTGGTGGCAACGATCAACTGACTGATCGGCAGTCCCATATTGCGGGCCAGGTAACCTGCAAAGATATCGCCAAAGTTACCGGTGGGGACCGAGAAAGCCATGGAGCGAGCAGGACCACCGAGCTGTAATGAGGCGTGAAAGTAGTAGACGATCTGCGCCATGATGCGCGCCCAATTGATCGAGTTGACCGCAACCAGGCGTGTGCCCTTGAGGAAACCCTGATCAGCGAAGCTGTTCTTGACCATTTCCTGGCAATCGTCAAAGTTGCCCTCCACAGCAATGTTGTGGATGTTGTCGCCCTGGATGGTGGTCATCTGCCGACGCTGCACTTCCGACACCCGATTGTGCGGATGCAGAATGAAGATATCCACGTTCTCGCAGTGCTTGCAGCCTTCGATCGCAGCCGAACCTGTATCACCAGAGGTCGCGCCCATGATCACTACCCGCTCGCCACGCTTGAGCAGAAAATGATCAAGCAACCGGCCCAGCAGTTGAAGGGCAAAGTCCTTGAACGCCAGAGTCGGGCCATGGAAAAGCTCCAGCACCCATTCGTTAGCGCCTAACTGACGCAGGGGAGCAATAGACTCATGGGCGAACACCTCGTAGGTTTCCTTGAGGATTCGCTTGAAATCGGCATCGCTGATACTGCCAGCCACGAAGGGGCGCATCACATTGAAGGCAAGTTCGTGATAGGGCAAGCCAGCCCAGGAGGCAATCTCTTCCTGGGTGAAACGCGGCAGGTTTTCCGGCACATACAAACCGCCGTCGGTCGCCAGACCGGTCAATAGCACATCTTCAAAATTCAGGGCCGGGGCCTGGCCACGGGTACTTATGTAGCGCATCGTTGCAAACCTTCGGTTCGAGCTTCAAGTCGCAAGCTTCAAGCTACAGGCAACCGAATATGCTCCGGAACACCTGTCGCTTGCGGCTTGTGGCTTGCCGCGATTAGTTCAGTTGTTCTACCCGGATCCGCATCAACGGCGAAGCCACTTCGTCGAGCGCCTCCAGAGCCTCGATGGCATCATTCATTTTCTGCTCGCGCACGCGATGCGTCATGATGATGATCGGTACCAGACCAGCCTGCTCTTCGACTTCCTTCTGCAGGATCGACTCGATGTTGATACCGCGCTCGGAAAGGATGGTCGCCACTTTGGCGAGTACACCGGGACGGTCCTTGGCCTGAATGCGCAGGTAATAAGCCGTCTCAATTGCGGACGCTGGCAGCACCGCAAGATCAGAAAGCGACTCGGCCCGGAAGGCCAGGTGCGGCACACGATTGTTCGGATCGGTGGTCAGAGCACGAACCACGTCGATCACGTCGGCAACAACCGATGACGCAGTGGGCTCCGCACCCGCGCCGGCGCCATAATACAGCGTGGAGCCAACGGCATCGCCGTTGACCATGATGGCATTCATCACACCATTCACGTTGGCGATCAGTCGGTCGGCCGGGATCAAGGTAGGATGCACACGCAGCTCCACACCGTCAGCAGTGCGTCGGGCAATACCCAGGTGCTTGATACGGTAGCCAAAAGCCTCGGCGTAGCGCACATCGGAGGTAGTCAGTTTGCTGATCCCTTCTGTGTACGCCTTGTCGAACTGCAGGGGAATACCGAACGCAATCGATGCCAGAATGGTCAGCTTGTGCGCCGCATCAATACCCTCAACATCGAAGGTCGGATCGGCCTCGGCATAGCCAAGCATCTGGGCTTCGGCCAGCACATCGTCAAAGGTGCGGCCCTTGTCGCGCATTTCGGTCAGAATGAAATTGCCGGTGCCATTGATGATGCCGGCTACCCAGTCAATCTGATTCGCCGCCAGGCCCTCACGCAATGCCTTGATGATGGGTATGCCACCGGCAACGGACGCTTCGAAAGCTACCACTACACCCTGCTTGCTGGCGGCCTCGAATATTTCGTTGCCATGTACCGCAATCAGTGCCTTGTTGGCTGTGACCACGTGCTTGCCATTGGCAATCGCCTGCATGACCACGTCAAAAGCCACGCTGTAACCACCGATCAACTCGATGATCACTTCTATTTCGGGGTTGTTGACCACTTCGAATACATCATCTGTAATCGGCGTGTCGCCGGTATCACAGGCGGGATTCAGATGCCTGGCAGCAATCTGGGCAACCTCAATGCCGCGTCCGGCGCGCCTTGAAATCTCGATCGCATTGCGCTGCAGAACGTTAAAGGTGCCACCGCCGACGGTGCCCAAACCACATATGCCTACTTTCACCGGTTTCAAACTACGGCCTCCACTTGGTCAAATAATATACGATCGCACGCGCCCTCAAGCACGAGCTCCCACTGGCCCAGCCACCAGGGTTACTGGTTAGCCAGCGCTTGCTCGGCAAGTACCTTTGCAGGCTTGTATCCCGGAACCAGCGTGCCGTTGGCCAGAAAAATAGCTGGTGTTCCCTGCACTCCAAGCTGCATACCCAGCTCATACTGCTTTGCCACTGGGTTGGTGCAGCTGGCCTGCTCGATGGTATTACCCAGCTTGGCTTCGGTCATCGCCTTTTGCGGATCCTTTGCGCACCATATTGATTCCATGGTGACTGCACTCTCCCCTGACGGCCCACTCCGCGGGAACGCCGTGTAACGCACTTCTATCCCAAGTGCGTTGAGCTCGTCCACCTCGCTGTGCAGCAAACGACAATACCCACATTCAACATCGGTGAAGATGGTGACATGAGTTTTAGGCTCTTCGGGAGAAAAAATGACCATCTCTTCACGCGGCAGCTTGTTAAGTGCATCGCCAATAGCCTTGGCTTCCGCGGCAGCAGTCAGGTTGCTCAACTTGCCATCGGTGACGTCGAACAACGCGCCCTGAACCAGGAACTTACCGTCTGCACTGGCGTATATGATGCGCCCGCTGTCCATCTGCACCTGATAAAGCCCATCAAGCGGCGACTCACTGATGCTTTGCACCTGCATCGGCAGGTTGAGCTGGTCCAGGCTGGCACGAATATCATCAGCGGGAGCTGCCATGACGATTGGCGAAGCAAGGGCGAAAAACAGGGCTGTGTAGTGATTGAGTCGCATCATAGGTCCTCTTTTAGACGGCAAAGCTTAGCATGAAACACCCGTATCACCCACGCGGATGATGGCTGGCATGGAGATCCCGCAGGCGTTGGCGCGCCACATGTGTATAAATCTGTGTAGTAGAGAGGTCACTGTGCCCCAGCAGCATCTGGACCACCCGCAGATCCGCCCCATGATTGAGCAAATGCGTTGCAAAGGCATGCCGCAATGTGTGCGGTGACAAATGAGCGCCAATCCCCGCCTGACTGGCATGCAACTTGATTCTGTGCCAAAAAGTCTGCCGAGTCATCTCCGTACCCCGGCGACTGGGAAACAACACATCTCCGGCCTGCCCCCCCAGTAGCACGGCCCTACCCTCACGAAGATAACGCTCTATCCAGCTCAAGGCCTCCTCGCCGAGTGGTACAAGACGCTCCTTGCTGCCTTTACCGGTCACCCGAATAATACCCTGCCGCAGATTCAACTGATCCAGACGCAACCCGGTCAACTCACTGACACGCAGCCCACATGCATAAAGCACCTCGAGCATGCAACGATCGCGCAGACCCAGACTGTCCTCGACATCAGGCGCCGCCAGCAGCGCCTCGACGTCCGCTTCACTAAGGGCCTTGGGTAACGGACGGCCCATCTTTGGCAACGCAACATCCAGGGTGGGGTCTTCAGCTATCAGGTTTTGCCGCAGAGCGTGCCGGTAGAAACCGCGCAAACAGGAAAGCAGCCTTGAAGTGGAGCGTGCCTGATAACCCTTGCCCAGACGCCAACCCAGATGTTCCATGAGATCCGCGCGGCTCGCCTTTAATAAAGCTGTGTTACGCGCGGCCAACCAGCCAGCCAGATGCTCAAGGTCGGTCCGATAGGCATCCAGCGTCGGCCTGGCCAGGCCACGTTCCAACCACAGGTTATCGATATAACCAGCAATCGTCCGCTGTTCGATATCGCTGATCACCGCTCTGGGCATGGGATGTTGCATGGGCGCTGAGCTGGATTTGGTCATGACGAGCTCTCGAAAAGCAGGGAATAGCAACCATCATACGCCAGACAATAAAAAAGCAGCCCGTAGGCTGCTTTTCTTTCGTACCGGAGAAGCAGGCTGATCAGCCCAGCTTTTCCTTGATACGAGCGGCACGACCAGAGAGGGCGCGCAGGTAGTACAGCTTGGCTTTACGCACGTCACCGCGACGCTTGACGCTGAGGCTGTCGATCAACGGCGAGTAGCTCTGGAAGGTACGCTCGACGCCTACACCGCTGGAGATCTTGCGCACGGTGAACGCGGAGTTCAAACCCCGGTTACGCTTACCGATAACCACGCCTTCAAAGGCCTGCAGACGCTCACGCTCGCCTTCCTTCACTCTCACCTGAACGACCACAGTGTCACCCGGTGCAAACTCGGGCAACTTCTTGCTCATCTGCTCAGCTTCGATCTGGGCAATAATGTTGGACATTTCATACTCCTGCACAAGCCGTCGGACTTGAATCAATGGTTATCGGTTTCCCGTTCGCGGATAAATTCCGCCAACAGCTGTTGCTGTTCTTTGCTCAGCGTTAGATCCTCGAGCAACTCTGGCCGACGTTGCCAGGTTCTACCCAGGGACTGCTTGAGACGCCAGCGCCGGATCAATTCATGGTTACCACTGAGCAGCACCTCCGGTACGCGCCGCTCTGCAATCTCTTCCGGCCGGGTGTAGTGCGGACAATCCAGCCACCCTTCCGAAAATGAATCTTCAACCGCTGAATCCGCATGCCCGAGCACGCCGGGAATCAGTCTGGTTATCGAGTCGAGAAGCACCATGGCTCCCAGCTCGCCCCCCGACAACACATAATCGCCAAGGGATACTTCCTCATCGACGCACATCTCTATGATGCGCTCGTCAATGCCTTCGTAGCGTCCGCATAGCAGCACAAGGCTGTCCAGCGAAGCCAGCTCCCGCACCCGCTTCTGGGTCAGTGGCTGGCCCTGGGGCGACAGATAAATCACCCGGGGCTTCGAAGGTGCCTGCGCCGTGATCGCCTCGATCGCCTCCAGCAACGGCTCGACTTTCATCAACATACCGGGGCCGCCGCCAAAAGGCCTGTCGTCCACCGTACGATGTCGATCATGGGCATGCTCACGGGGATTGCTGAAGGCAACCTCTAACTGACCACGCTTGACCGCGCGTCCAGTCACACCGTATTCGGTAAGAGCCGCAAACATTTCCGGAAACAGCGTTACAACACCGGCCCACACCGGTCAGAACTCCGGATCCCAATCAACCTGCATCACACCTGCCTGCAAATCGATGGACTTCACGTACAAATCCGGCAAGTAAGGCAGCAAACGCTCTCGCTGATCCAGACTGCCTTCGCAGGGCTTGACCACAATCACATCATTGGAGCCGGTCTCCAGCAAATGGTCGATCAGCCCCAGGAGCTCCCCCTGGACTGTCACCACCTGCAAGCCTTCCAGCTGATGCCAGTAGTACTCACCTGCATCAAGATCAGGCAGCGCATTTTCAGCCACACAAATCTCGTATCCCACCATGCCCAGCGCCTGATCCCGATCAGCCACCCCTTCCAGGTTGACAACCAGTACTCGACCCTGAACGCGACCATCAAGCACTTTGATGGAGCGGGTCTGATTATCCTTGCGGAGTATCCACTCGGGATAATCCAGCGCGTTATCCAGCGGGTCAGTGTCGGATTTGATCTTGACCGAGCCGCGAATACCGTGGACAGAGACAATCTTGCCGAGGACCACCAATGGCGATCCGGACGACTCCGGCAGGTTGCTCATATCAGGCAGAAGCCTGATTTTCCTTCAGCAGGGAAGCAACACGCTCAGACGGCTGTGCGCCCTGACCCAGCCAGTAGCTAACGCGCTCCTGGTTAACGGACAGGCGAACTTCGGCACCGCTGGCTACCGGGTTGAAGAAGCCAACGCGCTCGACGAAACGGCCATCACGGGCGTTGCGGCTGTTGGCGACAGTCAGGTGATAGAAGGGGCGCTTCTTGGAGCCACCACGAGCTAGACGAATGGTTACCATGTGGACATTGTTTCCTGTATTTGAGTAACGCTCATTGAATCAATTACGGACCACTACCTGGAATGCAGGTCTCTTGTGCCCGAAAGGTCGCGTATTCTACGGAATATCGCGGCTATTGAAAACTGTTTTCTGCAGTGCGGCCGAGTAACCGGCAATCCGCTCAGAACTTCGGCATGCCACCGCCACCGGGGGGCATCATGCCACCCCCGCCGCCCATGCCACCCATTCCGCGCATCAGCTTGGCCATTCCGCCCTTACCGCTGACCTTCTTCATCATCTTCTGCATCTGCTTGTGCTGCTTGATCACCCGTCCAATGTCCTGGATCTGGGTACCGGAACCTGCCGCAATTCGCCGCTTGCGCGAACCGCTGATAACATCCGGATTGCGCCGTTCGGCCGGCGTCATGGAGTTGATGATCGCCTCCATACGGCTGAACTGCTTTTCTGCCTCGGTCTGGGCGGTTTCCATCTGGGACGGATTGATCTTGCCCATCATCGGCAGCTTATCCATCATCGACCCTAGTCCGCCCATGCCGCGCATCTGCTGCAACTGGTCGCGGAAGTCTTCCAGGTCAAAGCCCTTACCCTTCTTGAGCTTCTTGGCGAGCTTCTCTGCCTTGTCCTTGTCGAGCTTCTGTTCAGCCTGTTCGATCAGACTGAGCACGTCACCCATGCCGAGAATACGCGAGGCAATCCGGTCCGGGTGGAAAGGCTCCAGGGCGTCGGTCTTTTCGCCTACACCCAGAAATTTGATCGGCTTGCCCGTGATGTGTCGCACCGATAATGCTGCACCACCACGTGAGTCACCATCGACCTTGGTCAGTATCACACCGGTCAGCGGCAACGCCTCGTTGAACGCCTGGGCAGTGAGGGCCGCATCCTGACCGGTCATCGCGTCGACCACGAACAGCGTCTCGGCCGGCTTGGCTGCCGCATGCACCGCACGGATCTCGTCCATCATGTCTGCATCAATAGCCAGACGACCGGCAGTATCGATGATCAGCACATCCATAAAGCGATTGCGCGCCTCGCGCATGGCCGCCTCGACGATATCTACCGGCTTCTGTCCGGCATCGGAGGGGAAGAAGTTGACGCCAACTTCCGCCGCCAGCGTCTCAAGCTGCTTGATGGCGGCCGGACGATAGACGTCGGCACTGACCACCATGACCTTCTTCTTCTGACGTTCACGCAGCGTCTTGCCCAGCTTGGCAACAGACGTCGTCTTACCCGCGCCCTGCAGACCCGCCATCAGGATCACCGCCGGCGGTGTTACCGCCAGATTAAGGCCTTCGGCCTCACCCATGACGGCTTCAAGCTCGGCCTTGATGATTTTGACGAATACCTGGCCCGGCGACAGACTGCGGGACACCTCCTGACCCACGGCACGCTCGCGCACCTGATCAACGAAGGCCTTGACCACCGGAAGCGCTACATCCGCTTCAAGCAACGCCATGCGTACTTCACGCAAGGTGTCCTTGATATTTTCTTCGGTAAGCTTGGCCCGCCCCGTCACACCACGCAAACTGTGGGAAAGGCGTTCGGTAAGATTGTCGAACATGCTGAATCTCCTATGCTTCCCGTAAACCGGACAGACGGGTAAAGCGATCAAGCGCCGCAGTATACCCTGCGGCGATTGTGGATGACAGGGAGCGCTTTAACAGCGACGCGGCTTGTGCCACACTTCGATTCCTACGAGTCTCATTGCAAGGAAGTATGACAACCCTCATCTTCAGCCTGCTGGCCACCCTCCTGTACCTCGGTGGTAGCATTTACCAAATGCACAGCCTGGCCAAACGCCTGGCAGTGAATGCCAACCTGCTGCGCGCTATCGGCCTGCTGGCTTTGTTAGTGCATGGCGGCAGCCTTTACCTGCAACTAATCACCGAGACCGGACTGGCCCTGGGCTTTTTCAACGCAGCCTCATTGGTGGCGTGGCTTGTTATCGCCGTCACTCTAGTGTCCAGCTTTCGTGCGCCGGTGCTGAGCCTCCTGCTTGGCCTCTATCCGCTTGCCGTGATTACAGTACTTCTGGCATGGCTATTTCCGGGGCACGGCAGCTTGTTGGTGACCGGTGAAGGGATGCTGGTCGCGCACATACTGCTGTCAATCCTGGCCTACGGGATACTGACTATTGCCGCCTTTCAGGCCGGATTGCTGGGCATCCAGAACTACCAGCTAAAGCACAAGCACCCGACTCGCTTTATCCGCACCTTTCCGCCCTTGCAAACCATGGAACGCCTGCTGTTTCAGTTCCTGTTCTGCGGCGAGCTGCTGCTGACCCTGGCGCTTGTCACCGGGTTCGTTTTCCTCGACAACATGTTTGCCCAGGATGTCGCGCACAAGACGCTTCTTTCCTGTCTGGCCTGGGTAGTATTTGGTGTGCTGCTGTGGGGCCGATATTTTCGCGGCTGGCGCGGCAGCAACGCTATCCGCTGGACCCTCGCCGGCTTTCTACTGCTGGCCCTGGCCTATTTCGGCAGCAAGCTGGTCAGCGAATTCTTCCTGGCCGCGTGATCATACTCCTTTCTTCTAATGTCCTTGAGGTCACCTCTTGAACGACTCCCCTACCACCTTCCTGCTCATCAGTCTGGCCGTGCTGATAGTGCTTTCGGCATTCTTTTCCAGCTCCGAAACCAGCATGATGAGCCTCAATCGCTATCGTCTCAAACATCTGACCAAGGAAGGCCACAGAGGCGCTCGCCGGGCGTCACGCCTGCTTGAGCGCCCCGATCGACTGCTCGGCACTATTCTGGTCGGCAATAATATCGTCAACATTCTCGCCGCCTCGATCGCAACGGTCCTGGCAGTGGAGTTTTTCGGTGAGGCCGGCATCGCCATCGCCACCATCGGCCTGACCATCATTATTCTGATTTTCGGCGAAATCACGCCCAAGACTCTGGCCGCCGTGCGGCCCGAACTGATCGCCTTCCCGGTGAGCATCATCCTGCAGGTGCTGCAGAAAATCCTTTATCCGATCGTTTGGGTATGCAGCAGCATCAGCAACGTTCTGCTGCGACTGATGGGGATCAATCTCTCGGCCAACAATGACCAGCTGAGCGTCGAGGAGCTGCGCACCGTCGTGCGTGAAGCGGGCCTGGGAATTACCCGTAGTCGCCAGAACATGCTCCTGGGCATCCTTGACCTTGAGAAGATGACCGTCAACGACATCATGATCCCGCGCAACGAAGCCATCGGTATCGATCTGGAGGACAGCCTGCCCAGTATCAACAGTCAACTGCGCACCTGTCACCATACGCGCCTGCCGGTGTTTCAGGGCGATATCAACAATGTGACCGGCATAGTTCACATGCGCTCGATAGCGCGCCTGCTAACCCGAGGCGACCTGACCAAGGAAACTCTGGTCCACGCTTGCAAGGAACCCTATTTCGTACCCGAAAGCACACCCCTGCACACGCAGCTCTTCAACTTCCAGAAGCAAAAGCGGCGCATCGCGATCGTGGTGGACGAATATGGTGATGTGATTGGCCTGGTTACGCTTGAAGATATCCTGGAAGAAATCGTCGGGGAGTTCACCAGCGACATGCTCCTGCCCAGCCAGGACATCCACCCTCAGGATGATGGGCGCTTCGTAATAGAAGGCAGCACGGCTATTCGTGCGATCAACCGCCAGCTGAAATGGAAGTTGCCCGCCGACGGCCCCAAGACCCTCAATGGCCTGATCACCGAGCAACTGGAAAGCATTCCGGAAACCAGTGTGTGTCTGACCATAGGACACTACCGCATGGAAATCCTGCAAACCAAGGACAACATGGTCAAGAGTGTACGGGTATGGGATCGCAACCTGGACCTGCAGGGTCCGTTACCGGAAACAGAGCCGGACCCCGAGGACTGATGGCAAGGTACGGCAACGCCCTCAGAGTCGAACGTTGATAGCGCCAATAACCGCCATGGCCTTTTGCCGCGCCCGCTCCACATCTTCGGCTAGCGCAAGCGCCACGCCCATACGGCGCTGACCGCTGACTTCCGGTTTACCGAAAAGACGTAGCTGAGTATCCGGCTGCACCAGCGCGTCATGCAGGTTGGAAAAGCTCACCGAGCTGGATTCTCCTTCAACCATCAACACTGCCGAGGCTGAGGCACCCAGCTGCCGTACCGATGGTACGGGCAGCCCCAGGATGGCCCGCGCATGCAACGCAAATTGCGAAAGGTCCTGGGAAATCATTGTCACCATGCCGGTATCATGGGGCCTGGGCGAGACCTCACTGAACCACACCTGGTCACCCCGAACGAAAAGCTCCACCCCAAACACACCACGACCGCCAAGCGCCTCGGTCACAGACTGGGCAATGCGTTTGGACTCGACCAGCGCAGCTTCGCTCATAGCCTGGGGCTGCCAGGATTCCTGATAATCACCGCCAGCCTGCCGATGACCGATCGGATCACAGAAAACCGTTCCGTCAACATGCCTGACCGTCAGCAGGGTGATCTCATAATCAAACTCAACCAGGCCCTCGACGATAACCCGACCGCCGCCGGCCCGCCCACCCGATTGGGCATAATCCCAGGCGGCCTGCACTGCATCTGGCTCCCGAACCAGACTCTGACCCTTGCCCGACGAGCTCATGACCGGCTTGACCACGCAGGGCAAACCCACTTCGTCGATAGCCGCAAGGTATTCATCCTTGGTGCCAGCAAAGCGGTAGGCTGACGTCGGCAAGCCAAGTTCCTCGGCTGCCAGACGGCGGATACCTTCACGGTCCATGGTCAACCAGGCAGCGCGAGCGGTCGGAATAACGTTGTAGCCTTCATTTTCCATTTCACGCAGCGTTTGAGTTGCAATGGCCTCGATCTCCGGCACGATATAATCCGGCTGCTCAAGCTCGATAACAGCACGCAAGGCCGCACCGTCGAGCATGCTGATGATGTGACTGCGATGGGCTACCTGCATCGCAGGCGCCTGGGCGTATCGGTCCACTGCGATTGTTTCGCAGCCCAGACGCTGGAGCTCTATAACCAACTCCTTACCCAGCTCCCCGGCCCCTAGCAGCAATACTCGAATAGCACCCTGAGTCCCCGGCGTTCCTATTTGGCTCATGTCTGAAATCCATTGTCTTGATTGGTAGAAAACCACAAACCCTGGGCGCGGGCCCTTGCCTGACAGCGGCCCAGCACTTCGCGGCGCTGGGGCTCGGTCATCCGGGTCCACTGGGTAATTTCCAGGCCGCTACGCTGACAGCCTGTGCATATGTCGTGCTCGTCCAGCGCGCAAACACCGATGCACGGAGAAGTCACCAGACCAGACATGTTCAGTCTTCCTGGGGTTTCAGGTCGCGCTGATAGCGCTGGGCGTTGTGCACATAATGGGCGGCGCTGGCTTCGAGCATTTTTTTCTGCTGCTCATTCAGTTCGCGCACCACCTTGCCAGGCGAGCCGACTACCAGAGAGCCGTCAGGGATTTCCTTGCCCTCGCCTATCAGGGTATTGGCGCCAATGATGCAGTGCTTGCCGATTTTTGCTCCGTTGAGCACCACAGCACCAATACCCACCAGGCTGTAATCACCCACGGTACAACCATGCAGCATGGCATTATGGCCAACGGTCACGCCCTTGCCCAACGTCAGGGGGTAACCCATGTCGGTGTGCATGACCGCGCCATCTTGAACATTGCTGTGCTCGCCGATAAGAATCAGCTCGTTGTCACCACGCAGCACCGCGCCGAACCAGACATTGGCACCGGCTTCGAGCCGCACCTTGCCGACTACCGCGGCAGAGTCGGCAATCCAGGCGTCATCCGCCATTTCCACGCGGTCAGTACCCAAGCTGTATTTCATCATCTCTCCTGTTTACGATCTGTGTCGTAAGGGGTGTGCAGTTCTATTTCGGCATCAAATGCGATATTGACGAACTCGGCCAGCATCAGGGCGGTCAAGCCCCAGATCTTGTGACCTTCGTAGCGATAGCTGGGGACGTACCAGCTGCGGCCTTCGTAATCGATTCTATGGGTCATCTCTCGACGATCCTCCAGAAAGAAACTCACCGGTACCCGAAATACGGTCTCAATCTCCCCGGCGTTAGGCACCAGATCAAACACATCAGGTACGATTCCGACATAAGGGGTTACCTTTATGCCAAAGCGCGACACCAGTGAACCCATCGGGCCAACCACATCCACGAGCTCCGGCAACAGACCGATCTCCTCGTGGGTTTCGCGTAACGCCGTGTATTGCAGATCCACATCGCCAGGATCACGCCGCCCACCGGGGAACGCAACCTCACCAGAGTGGGTAGACAGGCGCTGGGAGCGAACAGTCAGAATAATCTCCGGCCGATCCTGTACGCAGGTGACCGGAATCAGTACACCGGCCTCCGGCAACCCCGCCCCTTCGATCTCCCGCGGACGGTGTTCGCCCACCCGCAGGCGCATCTTGTCCAGCATTCAGTTCACCTCTGTGGTTTTCAACAATGATGTCATGATCACTTACGTAGAACCAGTTGCCCAACGGGCAAATGCGCCGCAAGATAGGACAAAACAGATTGAGCAATGAGACAGCACAGCATGAAGTTTTGTAGCGATTGCGGTCAGCAGGTAAGTCAGCGCATCCCGGAAGGCGACAACCGATCCAGATACGTATGCAACCATTGCGAGACCATCCATTACCAGAACCCGCGCATCGTCGCCGGATGCCTGGTGATCCATGAGGAACAGGTGCTCCTGTGTCGCCGAGCGATCGAACCTCGGGTCGGGTACTGGACCTTGCCCGCCGGCTACATGGAGAACGGCGAGACCACGGAAGAGGCTGCTCTGCGCGAGACCTGGGAAGAAGCACAGGCCCGCGTCAGTGAACAGGAACTCTACATGCTGTTCAATCTGCCGCACATCAATCAGGTCTACATGTTCTTCCGTGGCAATCTGATTGATCGTGCCTTTGCCGCCGGCGAAGAAAGTCTGGAAGTCAGACTCTTTAACGAGTCAGAAATTCCGTGGGAAGAGCTGGCCTTTCCCACGGTAGGCAAAACGCTCAAGCAGTATTTCCATGATCGTCAGCATAGTTACTATCCGATTCGCATGCGCGACATTGTCTACCGCCCCGGGCAAACACGTCGGGTGAGTTGATGCGCTCTTTCGTGTACCTGCTGGTGGCGCTCTTGGGGCCCTTTCTGCTCACGGTCCAGGCCGGTGCGGCAGAGCCGGCTATCGACAAGGTGCTGATACACAAGCATGAACGCAAACTGGAAGTTATCAGCGAAGAAAGCGTCATTCGCACCTACCGTGTCGCGCTGGGTCGTCAGCCAGTAGGGCACAAACAGGAGGTGGGTGATCAGCGCACGCCGGAAGGCTTCTATACCATAGACTGGCGTCACAAAAGCGCCGATTACAACCTCAGCATGCACCTGGATTATCCCAACCTGAAAGATCAGACTTCAGCGTACAAGCGGGGAGTCGATCCGGGCGGCATGATCATGATCCACGGCACCCCCATAGACGAGGAATATCCCGAGTGGTATTTCGAAGGGCTTGACTGGACCAACGGCTGCATAGCGCTCACCAACCCGGAGATGCGCGAGCTCTGGGATCTGGTGCCCGATGGCACACTGGTAGAAATCAGGCCCTGAAGACGCCAGCCGCTAGAGCGCTTCGCGAGCCCTTGATCTGCCCTTTTCCAGTAAGCTAGAGCTCCGCCAGCAGCCAGCAATCAAACGCCGGTTCCTCGTATGGATGAGCCTTTCTGAGCGCGGCAACCGCCATCCGGATTGAGTCGTCAGCGCAGACCATTTCGACCCTGAACTCCTCAACTGTCTCAAGCGCACCGGACTCGCCGATAAACGGCTGACTGCCCGGCATTGGCCGAAACTGCCCTATACCCCTGGTTTGCCAAGAGCAATGCTCGTAATCGCCTATCCGGCCAGCGCCAGCCTGGAATATCGCGCTTTTCACGGACTCGAGGTGAGACTCAGGCACGAAGAAACAGAGTTTGTACATTGCTCATTCCTATCAAGTGCCTTTTTGCCGGCAGTCATGAAGTCGCATTAAAAGGCATCACTGGTACCGGTTTAACAGCACGTCCAATAACTTGGGCTGGAAAATGCGTTCAACAGTGATGGCGTAAAATCGCTCATCCACCCGGCTCAACGCCTCACGCTCGACCAGAATACCATTGGCCAGCTCGTCCCTCACAACAACCCTGGGCAGCACAGCAAAGGCCTGGCTGTCCCTGGCCATGAGTCGCAACATGGCCATGTCGTCTACCTCCGCCTTGAGCCTTGGGGTCAAGCCATGACGTAAACAGAAAGCATCGAACTCACCGCGAATGCCATGCTTGCGGCTGGGTAGCACCCAGGGGTGCTGGTCGAAGCTGGCGGTTGCCAGCGCAGGGGGGCAGACAATAGTTACCGGCTGGCGAGACAAAAGCTGAATCTGCCATACCGCACTGTCGTTAACATCAATATTGACGTTGGTCAGAACCACATCCAGCTGATGCCGGGTAAGGTCATCAAGCAGCTTGTTCTGGTTATCCGAAATCAGCGCAATGCTCGCCCCCGGATCCTGCATCGCCGGATCAATGAACTCCTCGATGAAGTTCCGTGACATGTGACTGGTAGTGCCAATACGCAAGCGCTTGTTGGACGAGCTGATTCCTTGGCGCAGGAGCACTTCAAGTTCTTCGCCACGATGAAAAATGTCTTCGGCAAAACGCACCGCCTGCTGGCCGGCCTCGGTGAGCACCAGTTTACGACCGCTGCGGTTGAAAAGCTGGCAATCGAGACCATCCTCCAGACTACGAATCTGGGTCGACAGGGCCGATTGGGAAATATGTAACTGCTCGGCAGTGCGCGTCAGATTACCGGACGCCGCAACCTGCCAGAAGTAGTAGAGATGACGGTAATTAAGCCGGCTCATGTGCGCACCAACGTTCTTAAAAATAGAACGTTAGCATTCCTATTATGAATTTCACAGAACGAACTGATCCGTCGATACTCCTTTCAGACCACCGGAGGATATGCGTATGGCCTTTTCAATTGTTCTGACAACCCTTGTACCGCTCGTTTACATGGCAGCCATGTTGCGATTCTGGCGCAGTACCAGCGCGCTCGTTGCGTTTATACTTGCCTTGGCGGCCGCCATCATGGCTGGGTTCGATGCAGTCACGCTGGCACTGTCACCCGTGCAGATAATCATGTTGCTGCTGGTCACCGGACTCGGCTGGATCGTCGCCAGATTCAGCGAGCACTATCTGGCCGGCGACCCGTGCCAACCTCGTTTTTACCGTTGGCTGAATGCTCTGCTGGCCAGCGTCACACTGGTGGTAGTGGCAGATAACCTGGCCCTGTTCTGGCTGGCCTGGGTCGGTATCAGTCTGAGCCTGCACCAGTTGCTCCTGTTTTACCCCGAGCGGCCCAGGGCAGCGCTGGCAGCTCACAAGAAATTCGTCTTCGCGCGGATTGCCGATCTGGCGCTACTGCTCGCCATCGTCTTGTTTTACTGGCAGTACCAGACGCTATCCATCAAGGCCCTGGGTGATATTTGGCAAGTCGGAGGGCCGCTGCCCCTCTCGATTCAGATTGCCGCTTGCCTGATTGTTCTGGTCGCCGTGCTCAAATGCGCCCAGATGCCTTTCCATGGGTGGTTGATCCAGGTCGTGGAGGCACCAACGCCAGTGTCCGCCCTGCTCCATGCGGGCGTGGTGAACCTGGGTGGCTTTCTGTTGCTCCGCCTGTCCGGTCTGCTGCAACTCGCATCAGTAGCTTCTGGCATGCTACTGATAATCGCTGGAACAAGCCTGGTCCTGGCGGCGCTGATTGCTATCACCCGAATCAGCATCAAGGTCAATCTTGCCTGGTCGACCGTGGCGCAGATGGCGCTCATGCTCGTGCAGATAAGCCTGGGGCTCTATGCATTGGCGGTGCTCCATCTGCTGGCCCACTCGTGCTACAAGGCCTATGCGTTCCTCAACTCGGGCAGCCAGGTACAACATTTCGTCACAGCCAGCGCAGCCCCTGGCGGTGGAGCCAAGTTCCGTACAGCCGTGCTGGGCACCCTGGTGGCTTTTGCCAGTTACCTTTACCTGGCGGCCTTCTTCGAACTGCCTGTCAGTACGCCTGAATGGCTCTTACTGGCTCTCTACAGCATTGGCTTTGGCAGCCTCTGGCGCCGTCGCGGCTGGTTGCTTTCAACAGGAATGGTAGTAGTTCTGGTGAGTCTGCACCTGAGCCTCAAGACCGCTATCGAGTCCTATCTGGTGCTTGAGGGCAGCACCGTGGAGACCGGGGCGCTGATCTGGACAGCCCTGGTCATCATGGCACTTGCTGCGGGTGGCTGGCTGATGCGTTTTGGTCGTAACAGCGCCCTGCGTCAGAGCCTTTCTCGCCAACTGTACGCAGGCCTGTACCTGGATGAGTGGGCCACGCGCCTCACATTGGCAGTCTGGCCGGCGCGCTTGCCGAAACCTTTCACACTGAAGACCCAAGTAGCCAAGGAGATACAACCATGAACCTTCCAGCGCAAAAGCACACTGTGCCTTTTTTAGTGATAGCTGCGGCGGATGCGGCTTGCGATCGGATTGCACCTACCTGGCCACTCGATCAACTGATCGCAGTCAATCCCTGGTGGTCCATGCGTCAGCACCCGATGCCGGTAATCGCTGGCGAACTCTCCTGGCTTGCAGGCGTAAGTTGCTTCCTTTCCCCAACACAATACCGGGCGCAAGATATCCCCAGTGACATAGTCGCGAAAGTGCTCGCAGAACAGGCAATGGATCTTTCTGTAGCCGAGTTTACCTCCGCCAATCCGGCACGCCCTGCCACCTGGCGGAATCTGGATCAATTGTTTGACCAGCATAGGGATCTCACCCGGCAGATCAGTTGGCAGGAGGAGATCATCCATCAGTTGAGCCAATTTGCCGGACGCTACTTTGTTGATCGGCAGAGCGACTTTTATCAGGCCTGGCTACACAATGTACGCAGGGATCACGGACTGTCGATACTGATGGCCGAGCCAGGACTGGTCGGGCAATTCAGTCAGCTCCCGAATTCGGCGGAAGCTCTTCTGGAAATCGCGCTGGACGAGATGCAGGTACCATCGCAATGGCACACTGAATATTGTCATTCCCTGCTACTTAGCTTTAACGGTTGGGCAAGCACAGCGGCCTACCAATCCTGGCAAGCGGCATTGAACAACAACAGTGACGGCACCATGCGCGAGTTGCTCGCAGCCCGGCTGGCCTGGGAGCTAGTCCTGTGGCGCCAGCTAGGCTCACGCCATCCGAACGTAGCCGTCACCTGGGCGCAGCAGCTTGCCCAGGCGCAGCAGCAACGCCTGGCGCACAGGACGTACGCGAACCATCTGCACTGCTGGCAACTGGCAAGCGAACGCGTGTTTCAGCAGACACTGGACAGCAAGCTCAGCGCACCCTGCCCATCCGGGTCTGCATCGAAAGAAGAGGACTCTACTCCGATCCTGCAGGCGGTTTTCTGTATCGATACCCGATCCGAAGTCATGCGCCGGGCCCTTGAAACCCAGCATCCAGGAATTCAGACCCTTGGCTTTGCTGGCTTCTTCGGTTTGCCGCTGGCTTACCGCAGTGGCGCGTACAACCGTCCACAGCTACCCGGATTGCTGGCGCCGCGCCTGCAGGTAAGCGATGCAGACAAGCACTATGACGAGTCGACGGGCGCAACCCTGAGCAGCCGCTGGCTCGGCCTTGCCAAATCGACCAGCGGCGCTTTCAGCCTGGTCGAATCCTCTGGACTGGCATACGGATTCGGATTGCTGCGCAACACCTTCGGCTGGCGCTCAAAGGCGAACGCGGTCAGCCCCGCGCAACAGTTACAAATTCGCCAGGATGGGCAACCCCTGTCCAAGAAGGCCATGGCCGAGCTGGCTTCGGGCGTGCTCAACGCCATGGGGCTTGGCAGGAATCTAGCCAAGCAAATACTGCTGGTCGGACACGGGGCTGACTGCCAGAACAACCCGCATGCAGCCGGCCTGGACTGCGGCGCCTGTGGCGGGCAAAGCGGTGAAGTCAACGTGCGCATACTGGCGCAGATACTCAACGACACCGAGGTCAGACAATTGCTTGCCGCTAGCGGTTTACCCATACCCTCGGTATGTGAGTTCTTTCCAGCGGTACACAACACCACCACCGACGAGATCCGCGTTCTTACCGGCAAGCCGGAAGGCCAGACCCTGCAATGGCTGGCGGCAGCCCAGGCGCTGTGCGCGCAAGAGCGGTCCCTTCAACTGGACATCGCTGGGCAGCCTGCGGTAAGTGCCGTCGCCCGGCGGGCACGGGACTGGTCCCAGGTGCGGCCTGAATGGGGTCTGGCCAATAACGCCTGCTTCATTGTCGCGCCGCGGGTGCGTACCCGGCATCTTAATCTGCAGGGCCGCAGCTTCCTTCACGATTACCAGTGGCAAGACGATCCCGAGTCGACTCTACTCACCCAGATTCTCACTGCACCCATGCTCGTGACCAACTGGATCAACATGCAATACAACGCCTCGGTCACCGAGCCACATCTTTACGGCGCGGGCAACAAAACCCTGCACAACGTGGTGGGAGGCAATCTGGGGGTATTTGAGGGAAACGGGGGCGATCTGCGGATAGGACTCCCCCTGCAATCTGTGCACAACGGCGAGAAGTGGATGCACCAGCCATTGCGGCTAAGTGTCTATGTTGACGCCCCACGCGAAGCCATCGCCCGCATAGTTGCAGCCCATGATGATGTGCGCTGGCTGGTAGACAACCAGTGGTTGTATTTATTCCAGCTGACAGATGCCGGTAGTTGCCGGTTCTTCGAGAACCAGTGGGCCGATACATGGAAGCCAATGAGGTAGTAGCCCACCACCGCTGCTGTTTCATGGATTTCCTTCACCCACTTGGACAGATCCTTGTTTTCTGCAACGAGCGCCAGCAGCTCGTTGCAGAAAAACGGAACAGGCTTGCCAGCGAAGCTCAGAATCAACCAGCTGGCCACTCCTGCCATTGGGGCTTTGCACTTTATTCCCGTCAAGCGCTGATAGGTAAAGCCAAATCGTACTGCTCAGCACTCATTGCTTGAATTCGATCTCTAAAGAAGGTGACGCTGAGCGTAAAGCGCCCGCCAGTGTGCACCCTTGCGCTGAGCTACTTCGGTATCGAAATAATGCCTTAGACGCCGACGGTCCTCAGGCTTGTCCTTGAGCGCCGAGCCCAGCAGGAAATGCACCAGATTCCTGTCGGACATCTGTCCTTCGGTGTAGTAGAAAGCGTGCACGCTCATTGCATGGGCCACTGCCACTGCTTCAGCAGTAGACATCGCCGCACCCGCCAGGCGGTCAGTACTGCGCCCGGCGACTGTCTGGCCATTACGTAGCTCATGGAAGACCGTGACCAGCACTTCCAACACCGAGGGATCTGGTTTGAAGGTGATTCCTGCCTTGGCATTCAATTTTTCGGTCTGTCGAAGAACCACGTCAATCTCATCGCTGAGTCGCGCGATCGGCTTGACGATCTCGAAATTCATCCTGCGCTTCAAGGCAGCGCTCATTCGGTTGACCCCCTCATCAACACTGTTGGAGGTCGCGATGATATTGAAACCCTCGCTCGCGTAGATCACGCCATCTTCCCCGGGTAGCTCAGGAATACTGATTACCCGGTCTGATAAAATGGAGAGCACCGAGTCCTGAAGGGTCTGGGGGCAGCGCGCAATTTCTTCGAACCGCAGTAGCTTACCGTCGCGCATGGCGCGCAGCAGCGGGCTGGGCACCAGAGCGGCCAGGCAGGGCCCTTGTTCCCGAAGCAGTGCCTCATTCCAGGTATATAGCAGCTGGTTCAGGCTATTGACGGCGCCCCCCTGGATCATGAGTGACGAATCGCCTGAGGCGGCAGCGGCGATCAGCTCCGACAGCAGAGACTTGGCCGTGCCGGGCTCTCCTACCAGCAGCGCCCCACGATTGGTACACAGGGCAATAACCACGCGCGTAATCACTTCAGGCTCGCAAACAAACTTGCGTTCAATACCCAGTTGCTTGTCGCCCTCGACGAACTTGCCCACTGCCACCGGAGACATGCGCCAGCCCGGCGGGACAGGATGCTCGTCCAGTTCCGTGAGCCGCTCAAGCTCATCGTGGTATTCGGCTTCCGCTGGCAGCCTCTGTTTGTTGGCATATTTGCTCATGAACCTTCCCTCCGACCTCCACGTGTCTCCGGCGCCATGCGCTCCTCGGGTAGAATGCGCGGCAACTCAGACATCGGTATGGTACCGGCTATAACATGGTCAAGAGCGCTGTCGCGCATGGTACTTAACCCCGCGTCCAGCGCCAGCCAGCGCATCTCTCCAATAGGTGGCTGGCGAGAAATCGCATTGCGGATATCCTGGTTCACGTGCATGTACTCGACCACAGCTACTCGGCCTCGAGTGCCTTTGCCGTTGCAGGCGGTACAACCGGTACCCGCATAGCAGCGAAATCCTGCGGGAGCACCCTCGGGGAACAATTCCGCCATGATGACCGGGTCAGGCTTCGCTTCCTCGCGGCATTCCTTGCATATCCGCTTGGCTAGCCGTTGGGCAATAACAGCAAGCAATTCGCTGGCTATGGAATTGGGATGAATACCCAGGTCATAAAGCCGCTGGAGCGAGTCGACAGCGTCATTGCAATGCAAGGTAGAGAGTACAACGTGACCCGTTTGCGAGGCTCTGATTGCCTCAAGCGCGGTTTCCTGGTCTCGTATCTCACCCACCAGAATCACATCAGGATCCTGACGTACAAAGGCCCGCATCGCGTTGGCAAAACTGAATCCGATGTCAGGCCTTACGCGGGTCTGCTGGATATTATCGATGGAGTATTCGATCGGATCTTCAACGGTAATGACCTTGCGTTGGCCGTTATCCGCTAACTCCTGAAGGCCCGCATACAGGGTTGTAGACTTGCCGGAGCCGGTCGGGCCAACAACCAGAACCAGGCCGGCGGGATTATTGAGCAGTCGTCGATAGTGACCAGCAGTCTTGCCCGACATACCCAGTTCTTGCATCGTCATCGCACGCCCCGTCTGGCGCAGCAATCGGATCACCACATGCTCACCGTGCAACGCAGGCTGCGTTTGAACCCGTAGATCGTAGGACGCCTCTCCAAATCTGAGCATTGAGCGTCCACCCTGGGGGAGACGTCGCTCGGCAATGTTGAGCTCGGCTCTGAGTTTGATCACGTTGACGATTCCGAGCAGCTCACCCGGAGTCAACTGATAGTGGTTGAGGTCATGCAACTCGCCGTCGATACGCAAGCGAATGCGAATACGCTGGTCGTACCGCTCAAGGTGGATGTCGCTTGCCTGGTTGGTCACTCCTTCAAGCAGGATGCCCTCGTAGATAGACACCAGATAAGGACTGATCCGATTGTGCGCATCTTCCTCAATTGCGGCGTCCTGATCGGCCTTTGCCACCTCGGCGAGGTGCGTTCGCGCCAGCATGTCGCCTCGCAGGGTAATGGCAAGATGAGACCAAAGACGCTGAAAATCCGCCGGCGTGACCAGCAGGAGGCGAACGGAATGTCCGTCGGTGAGCTTTTCAATCGCATCCAGGCACGCATCCGGATCATCGCTGGCAACGACCAGCTCATTTCCATCCATGTAGGTGGGGATCAGTCTGTGCTTATCAAGAAAGGTACGTGAAAAGCCGGCTAGAAGCCGTGTGTCCAGGCTGGGCAGCAGCTTTTCCAGTTCAATGAATGTGACGCCGCGCTTCTGCTCTGCGAGCTGACGATAGAGAGCGGCATCTTCGAAATCGACGAGTCGGTGCAGCACCCTCATCAGCGGCTTGCCATTGGCGAGAGCTTGCTCCCGAGCCAAGGCTACTGTCTTTTCGTCGGCCGCCCCAAGATCGATCAGAACATCTGCAGTGCTGCGTCGAAAGTCGACCCATCCCAGTATACCAATCCGCACCAGGCGACCATCACGGCGCTGGTAATGCACAAGCGAGGGCGCACGCCCTGCCTCCGGCTCGAGGTTGAACAGCGCGCCTCCCTCTTGCAATGAAGCAAGAAGAGCGGCCGGCTCCGGCAGGAAGGTTCCACTGAGTATGCAGCTGCAGGCGGGCTCGAGTTGAAATCCACCCTGAGCATCCCCGACGGTGATATCCACATTCCTGATATTGAATCTGGCCAGATTGGTCGCAGCTATATCTGCAATCGCGGGTACCTTTTCGAGCACATGGACAGTGCTAAAAAGATGGGACAATGCGGCAGGGACGTAGCCGGATCCAGCACCGATGTACAGGACGGTCTGGTCTCTTTCCAACGGCGGCAGGGCCTCGAGCATCTGCTGCAAGGCCGCACGGGTGGGAATGCTGTGACCCGATATATGCTCAGCCAGATCGGCTGAAGCGATGAAAGCCTCTCGCGGAATGGCCGCCAGCACAGCCTGGATTCTGGGGTTATCTGTACTCAAAGGTCTCTCCGCCAAGCTGTGCCAGGTGGGGCCGGGCCATGGAGGGCCTGGCGCAGCCTGTCACTAAAGAAGATGCATACCTTCAAGATAACCGGATATTTCTTCCCGAACCCGGACACAGATCATGCTTTTGGCTGTTAAGCCATTGCGGCGGAGCATCCGTTTGCATATCCAGCAAAGCTAATCCTTAGCCGGAACAGTGCCAGGGTCTGACGGAGGCGACTGGCCGGCCTCACTCAGGGTCAGAGGCCGGTAGTTAAGCTGGTCGTCCTGCCAGCGCTGCCACACGCTGTGATCAACCGAGACATTGACCGCTGAGCGCCCTGATCTGTCCTGGTTATATTTGCGCACGAACCGGCCGTCCCCCCCGTCACTACGCAATTTCTTGAACCAGGCATAGGTCCCTTTCAGAAAATCCTGGAAAGAATCTTTTGGTTCGGCTTTCCAAGCATCCGGGGCTACCGTGAATGGCTCGAGCTTTAGTCCGGCTGTCTTTGCTTTACCCAGCATCCACTGTAAAGAGATGTCGGCAAGAGAATCATCCGAGCCATAGCCACCCCCTACATTTGCATGGGCACCAATAAACCAGCGCTGCTCGACCTCGATATTTTTCGGTTTTTGCTTGCCGTCCTCACTGGTCCACAGGGGTACGTCATAGGCTGCCCGATGCTCATCCAATGCCACCGCGTGATAGGCACGATCGACAATGCTCGACAGCGCGGTGTCATGCCAGGCGTACTTGCCCCTTTCGGAAATAACCGTGCCCGGCACACCCAGTGCTCCGACGGTATCCCACACGCCGATAAAATGGATCCTGGGCGTGCGGCTGAATGTCTGCCGGAACGTTTGGCAAGTCTCGGAGTCAGGGGCATGGCTGTCATCGCGGTAGATCTTTTCAGCCTTTTCCAGCAGACAGGGTGTGACGATATGTAGAAGACCACATTTGCGGATCAGACCCACGAGGCTTCGTGCGGTATAGGCGCCGCGACTGAAGCCGAATATCCAGATCTCGTCTCCCTCGCTATAGCGCTTTGCCAGCCACTCGTAACCCTCAAGCAGATTACGACTCAAGCCATAGCCAAAAACGCCACCACCGATGCGCTCCCACTTCGAAGTACCCACGCCGGGATCATAGAAAAACCGTTGCTGCATAGCGCCGTCGTAATCCTGGATATGCCGTGTAATCCGATACACGTTGGTCTGGTCTTCCGGATCGTTCCAGGTGCCGTCAAACAGCAATATCAATCTCTGTGTCATGGTGTCCTTTCCATTTTTTGACGCGGGCGCAAAGAAGATCCCTCAGCGCGCCAGGCCCGCGAATGCAGCGCTCTTTGCACTATAGGCAATATCTGGCTGGGGGGTAAATCATTACAAGGTCAGGCTTATTGCCAGACAGTGAGGAACAAACGGCTGTGGCTGCGACGAGTGGACTCAGCCGATTTGCTGATTAACCAGAGGAGAGAGGCTATTGACGGCAAGTGCACGGCGGCACAAAGCAGTCTTGACCAAAGAATATCGCTTGTTCGATGGAACTCACTGCTTAGCAGAAATTACAGTGGATTTGGAATCTGCCCGATGAATCGAACAGTCGTAGTACGTGCGAACTTGTCATGCACCGATTGCTTTCGCTTATCAACCAGAGCCCAGGCGAAAGCGAAGACACCAAGATAGTAAGGCAGGAGAAATAGCGCGTAGCCAAAGTATCTGATTGCGAACTGCCAGAATCGCGGCTTCTGCTGGGTATGTTCATCCACGATGACGGCTTCCATTACTTTCAACCCCAGCGTGCGGGAGAACGCCAACCAACAACCGATGAAATACAGGGCGGTCCCAAGCGATGATATGGCCATCACAACAGTACCCCAGGTTTCCGAACCGGTTTTAATATTGCCTGGGAAAAGTCCATTCCGTGCTATCCAGAACATTCCGACCAAGATCAGACAGAGTACCGCGCTGACAAGACAGTCGATGATAAAAGCTGCTGCCTTGTCCAGGGCACCTACATATTGGTATGGATTTCCATTGCTATCAAATCGAGTATTTCTGCTGTAGTTCATCTTCTTAAAGCTCATCGACTGAGATTGAGTAATACGCCGATATCCTTTACCGCTCTATGCTTTCTTGAACTGACCACGCACAGGCACATCACTAATCTTGCCCGGACATTCCCTGCTTTAGCCAAAGCCTCAGATCTTCACCGAGATGAAACTGGGGATAGGACCAGCGCTCTTCTTCCATCCCGATTTCTTCTTCCCAAAGGCGGATCTGCTGATTGATCTGCTCAGACATGGCATCAGGATCGGTCAGATCCAGACCAACGCTCTGGTACAAAGCTTTGCTGAACCAGGTCATTTCCGAGTCATCGCCACAACCGAAGGATGTTCGATCTTCGCGTGCCGAGGTCAGGATCAAGGTATTCGAGTCTTTGATCTGATTAAGCCAATGGCCCGAGTAGCACGCGGAAACCACCAGAACCTTGCGACGCGCATTAAGCGGCTCCAGCATTGTGACGAAATCTTCAGGGGACAGATTGGGCAGGTCAAGGCCAGGTTGCTGCAACAGCAGCTGTCCGTCTTGCCCTCCATGGGTGACCAGATGAATAACTAGCAGGTCTTGCTCGGAATCCATCTTCGCATCCAACGCCTCAAGGGCATGTCTGATCGAGGGGCGGGTCGCCAGCGGATAGATTTCGTAGTCGCGGTGATTGAGCAGCATGATGGAACGATTTTCCACATCGAAGTGCGCCTGCAATCCCGCTTTCGCAACCTGAATGTCGCGCAGAAAAACCGACTCAGTGCCATCCCCGCCCACCGCCAGAAAGTAGGCGTCGGTCAGACCAGGGCGCTCTGATGCGAGATTGTCGATCTGCTCATCAAGGCGCTGTCGATCTTCAGCCAGTATCTTCTCGGTCAGCGGAGCAGCATGCTCCGGCGGGGAGGCATCCTGCCCATCAATAAGCACACCGCGATCCCAGGTGCCGGAAAAACTGTCTGCATCCGAGCTTCCCTCCGGGTATGTATAGGTGCCCTCACCATGGTAATACCAATCAAGAAAAGGTCCCTCGTAGGTGCCATATTCGGTAATGTGCTGGCCCTGCAGCGGCGCACCCTCTAGAAACTCAGCCTCATAGACGCTGTCGTTGACTTCGAAGCGGCCCAGTCCATGGAAGTCGTCGTTCTGGAATGCCCCCACGTAGCGGCTATCTTCATCTTCCCAAATACCCTGCCCCGCCATGAGACCCTTATCAAACTCGCCTTCGTAATGCCAACCGGCAGGGGACTCAAGCTCACCCTGTCCTTGCCAGTAACCTGCCTGGAATTGACCACGATAAATCAAACCACTGGGGAAGCGCTGAACACCCTCGCCATGGAATAGCCCCTCCTGGAACTCGCCCGTATAGGTACTGCCATCGGGTAGTTTCGCATCAGGCGGCAGAAACTGAGATACCTCGCAGGCAGAGATGAGCGCAAAAGCAAGCAGGGCTAGCAGCAATCTCAAATAGCGCAATCGCAATAAAGCAGAGGTCATTGTTTACCCGCAGTGATAGGAACATGGATTGGTTTCACAGTCTGATACAGAGTGCCTCGCAGCAGATTGCTACATCCAAGGGTAGCTGCCAAGCACTCAGCGTAGGCAACGACGTATTGCCGTTCAATAAACCGGCTGACGCCCAAGGTAGTCCAAAAGCAATCTTTCCCCGAACTCTTCACCGGCAAAAGCGAGCTCGCGATTGATTTCAGGCAATTAACGTCTTTTCCTTCTGAAATGCGGCCATCGCCACCTCACCCGCGCCAATGTCATGCAAAAAGCGTTCTGCAACTGCTAGATGGGCAGGCGCAATCTGAGGCTCAGTGGCGGGTACGGGCGCGGCAACCTGGCTCATGCTACACCCGTTAATTACAAAGAAAATCGCGAAAACAAATACCAGATGCAGCCGGCATGACATATGCGGATCCTCAGTCATTGCATTACCTTCCCTCTATTGAGAAGAATTGGATGAGCTACTGTGAAGGGCGCGCATAAGATGGTGGTTTTTCTGTCTTGGCGGGCTTACCCCAGGCTCTCTGCTCAGCCAACTGATTATGGGTCGGGAAGAATGTCATGTTCGGGTACATTTCTTTCATGACAGCAGTAGTAGGCCCGTAATTGTCGTTCACCTCTTTTACTTCCCAGGCAAACTGGATGGAGTTATACCCGGGGGTACTGGTAGAAACCGCAAAGTAATCGCCAATGTAATAGGCAGCTCCAGGAACCGTCGTCACACTGTCGATCAATCCAAGTGGGGAAGACTTTTTGCTGAGCACCACTCCGTCGGAGTCAGTGAATATAATTTCCGTAAAGGAGCAGGTCGTAGGATTAAGCTTGATTACCTGAATCGGCTGGTCGCGTTCAAAACGAATAGTATATTTTTTGCCGTCTACACAAGAAAAGACAGAACCCATCGTCTGGTGACCATCCAGACCAAGCCATGCCTTCTGGGCATCAATCTTGAATTTGCCGTAAAGATACGACTCCTTCCCTGTTAGAACCTCCCCTGGGGTGATCGGCTTGGACCATGAGGCACAGCCTGAAAGGCCGACAAGGCTGATTGCAATCAAACTACGGAACAATGAGTTGTACATTTATCGCCGGACTCCTAGGTACATTGATCTATTTTTATAAAAGCAAATTAAGCATCAATTGATTACATCACTTGAGTGACTATGTCGCGCATTATTGCTACACCCGAGGCACCTAGAAGAGCTTAATATATGGGGAGATAAACCGACGGCATATCCCAATAAACGCTACTGTTTCCGCCAATATCTTTTTTCACATAACCGGGCTCAACACCCATGAAAATGTCCGTGCTAGCCAAGCCCGGATATCGCTGCCTGAGCACCTTGGAGTCGCTTTCATAGGACTCAGTAAAGTCGACTTGAACACCAGTTACCGTCAGTCCCATCCTGTCCGTAGCGGAAAAAACGAATGAACCGATATAAGTCGCTTTTCCCGGCTCAATTATAAAATTGATACTGAACGGTTGCGTTTGCCCGACGTTTGCATATCCGCTTTGGACTGCCCAGTTGGCAATTTCGTATTTACCCGGTGGCAACTCGACTACCTGCAAAGATCCTTTTTTGTCGGAAAAATCACTTTTGGGAGGAATAGGAATAAGCATCATGCCAACACCGGCTTCAAAATACCCTCGTTGATCGTTATACAGACCACGATAGTAAACTCTATAGCCAGAGAGCGGCCCCCTGTACTCGATTGAACCGACAAGCAATCCATTACTGGAATCGCTCGATATAGCGTAATTTTCTGCCACATTGGCCGTCGGTGACGCACAGCCCGAAAATAAAATTATCGTCAGACACACCAAAGCTTTCTTATTGATCATATGTAATCCACAGCTTGGGTAGAGAAGTTTGTTGCAGTCCATTAACCCGCAACAGCATGCGAGTACTTCGGTATCAACCCCTGGCATATCGGCGAACTTCAGCACGCACGAATGATGCGAGAGGCGTCCGGGTCGTTATTGTTAATCAGCACCGAAGCGCGAATGACACTGCCTCTACTCTTCTCCAGTTCCACCGCTAGCGCGTCGGCAAAAGTGGTTTTCCCTGCCCCGTCGATCCCATCGATTGCAACCTGAGTCACAAACGGCCCTTTTATTTCCCTGACCGTTTGGGCGAGCTGAATCAGGATTGAGGAACGGCATGATGCGGGCATTCTACGAGTCTCGCTTCGCATGGAGAGTCGAGCTAAAAAGCTGGAAAGCGGCATAAAGGAATATGACTGCGCCCACGGTCTCTCCTATAACCGAGAGAATCCAGCGCGCGCCTTCAGGGATCGCTCTAAGAAGCTCGTTGAAAAACTCACAGGCAAGGACGTGCTTGGCTCTTGTGGAAGAGCAGTCGCTCAGATACGTCGTTCTCGTAGATGCTGAAGTAATCGCATTGCTGAACAGGATAACGGCCAAAAACAGAAAAACTGTCGCGATTACCAACCGTAAAGCCGGGGAGTACTCAACAACCCCCCTCGGAGAATTTATACGCACTGCATCATTCCTGGCACGGCGGAACCCCCTTTATTCATGTCCTTCTCAAGGGGCAACAGACCCTTGCGACTCAGGCGTACTCGAACCGGTCGGGGCTGACGAAGGCCTGGCGGGCTTTTCCGACTCCTGCTTATCAAACACCTTCCCGTCGATAATCGAGCGCGGGTCCATGTGCTCAAGCCCCACCTCCTTGAGGATGGAATCTAGCAGGGGCACATTGGCGCGGTGTTTCAGCATGGCATTGACCAATTGGTCCGACAGGTTTGAGCTGCTGCCCTGGTTACTGCCTTCCCCTGCGCCGCCACCGTTAAAACCGGGGGCGCCACTGATGTCGAAAATCTTGATACTGTCGATTTTCTCAGCTGGCTTCATCGCTTGTTCCATGATCCTGGGCAGTTGGGCGATCATCTCCATCTTCTCGGCAAACGCTACCTGTTCAGGACTCAGCAGGTTCTTCGCCTCGTTGAGCTGCCGTGCCCCTTCGGCTTCGGCTTCGGCTTTGACCTTGATTGCACCCGCTTCAGCATCGGCAGTCACCCGAATAGCATCGGCATCGTCAGATGCTGCAGCCTTGCGCGCTTCCGCCTCGACTGTAACGCCAATAGCTTCGCGCTCGGCACTTTCCTGCGCCTTGATAACCACGATGCGCTTTTCCCGTTCGGCGCGAGCGGTCTCGCGCACGGTAATCACGCCCTCTTCCTTGGCGACCGCTTGTGCCCGGGCGTCATCCGCCTCGGCTGCAGCCCTTGACTCGTCCTTGGACTTTTCAGCAACAGCAATTTTCTGGTCCTGGCTGGAAAGCTCAAGGCGTTTGCTTTTCTCGATGTCGCGATTCTGGGTTTCTTCTTCCATGGCAATACGGGCCAGCTCGACAGCACGATTGGCAGTAATATCCGCCTCTTCCGCTTCGCGACGGCGTTCGGCAGCCACACGCGCAATGTCGGACTGCTGACTGGCACGGCGGTTCTCGATCTGTTGAGTCTGCTCCAGCCGTGCGAACTCCTCGTCCTGCTGGATGCCGAGCTTGCGCTTGGCGGCATCGGTCGATTTCATCTGAATCTCGACCATGGTTTCCTGTTCAATGTCGTTGCGTATCTTGCGTCGTGATTCGAGCTGCTCGGTCAACTTGGTCAGACCCTCGGCGTCGAATGCATTCTCGGCATTGAAGAACTCCTTGGCGGTCTGATCCAGCCCGGTCAGGGAAACAGACTCGAGCTCAAGGCCGTTCTTGAACAGATCCTCCGCGCAGCTGGTCTGCACCTCCTGCACAAAGGACACGCGCTCCTCATGCAACTGTTCCATGGTCATGCCCGCAGCCACTGAGCGTAATACATCCACGAACTTGCCTTCGATCAGCTCCTTGAGTTCCTCAGGACGCTGGGTCCGTGCGCCGAGTGTCTGCGCAGCCGTCGCGATGGACTCGTTATCCGGTTTGACCCGCACATAGAACTCGGCGGTGACATCCACACGCAACCGATCCTTGGTGATCAGCGCCTGGTCATTTGAACGCCTTACCTCCAACCGCAGGGTGTTCATGTTCACATAGATGATTTCATGCAGTACGGGAAGCACCATCGCGCCACCGTCCTTGATGATCTTTTCCCCACCAAAACCGGTCCGTACGAAGGCCCGTTCCTTGTTAGCGCGGGTGTAAAGCCGCGCCAGGATAATCCCGATAACCACAAGGGCTACAAAACTGATCCCGGCGACAATCAGTATAAAAGCGAGGTTGCTTGCATTTCCCATTGCTCATTTCCTTGTTTTTTATTCGTTATCCAGTCTTCAGGCAGCGCCTTTTATGACCACAAACTGATTACCTTCCCGCCTCACTATCAGCAGGGGAATGCCCGGCCCGAAGGGACCGTGACCCTCCTCAGCGAAGACCATCACGTAATGTGTCTGGCCATGTTGATCACGCACTCGCGCTTCGGCTGCCTGGCCTGTGCTCGACTGACCGATAGTGACCACCGCTTCCCGGCCGATGAGCGTTTCAAGGGATATGGATGAGGTTTCGTTCTTGGGCATGATGACTTCCAGCCCCGCTGCCCCCCAGCGGGTGAACGGCAGTGCCACGAGAAAGGCCAAGGGCACCGACAACAGCACAGGCAGTATCACACCGAACACGCTACTCATGACAAAATTCAAGGCCAGACCCACGCAGCCAAAAGCGCTCAGCAAGATCACCAGCAGCATCAGAATGGGAACCTTGCCTACCTTCAGCCAGCCCAGCAGTCGAGACAGCGCCGAGTTAGACCCCGCATCCGCGACTTCAAAATCTGTACTGACCTCAAATTGGGGTATGAGGGAATCGAGCATATTGCCCAGACCGAAGCCCAGCACGGCGCCAACACCCTCAAACAACCCGATGATCAGCATCAATGCCAGCGCTGTGGAAAAAGGAATATTGGCGTCTGTCAGCAGGAGATCGAGCACCTCAGCTTTCCTTTTTCAGCGCCGCTAGGCGCTCAGCCACTCGATTCTTGCGATGCAGCTCTTCCAGCTCCGCCCGTGACGAAGCATCGGCCGTCTCCGCCGCGGTAGGTAGACCGGTGACAGATGCCTTGACCCTGGCAACGGCGCCGCCTGCCTTCTCCACACGACGCTCAACTGAAGATCCGGGAGCAACGCCGCCAGCCTCCCCCGATAGCTGTCCCTTATCCTGACGCTTGCGGTCGCGGATCAACTGCAGGTCACGTTCCATTTCATCGCGCTTGGAACGCAGCCCTGCCAAATAATGGGCGAGCTTCTGCTCCTCCTCCTGGGTAGTGGCAACCAGGCCTTCGATAATGGGCAAGCGGTCCTCTATGCCCACCAGCTCCCCTGCACCTGCTTCGGCAAGATCTTCACGACCTTGCACCAAGGCAGTCTGAATCTGGGCCTTAAGATTGGCAGCACGATCATTAAGCGACGACAGCTCACGGTTGGCATTGTGCCTATTGGCCTGCTTACGTCCGATTTCGGCGCGCACCTCATCAATCGCGCCATCCACCTCTTCAATCGCCTGACGGGCTACCACCTCCGGTGCAGCATTTTCAGCCGCATCAACCACAGTGGTAAAAGTACCGCCAACCAGACGGGCCACCCGGCCCAGTAATGACTCGCTCATTGGTGTATCTCCTTATGGGGGTCATCCATTTATTGTTTTCGTTAACAAGACGAGCACCCGACCCTGTTCCCGGATATATGGAAGCATTGCGTTAGAACAAGTTTGAAAGGAGTGCAGGCGGTCCTTGCCTGAAGGCGGGATAAGACTTGCACTCCTTTGCATGAGTCGAGATTAATCCACAGAGCTACAGGGCGTCCAAGAAAATTTGCGCTCGCGGTAATTTGCTTGCGACTAACAACGTTCCGGCATGTGCAGAGATGCTGGTTACTGGACCAGCCCCTGCTCCCGAGCCATGGCCATCGCTGCCTGAGGGCCTGTCCAGAGGGAGGGCAAGATGATGAGCGACACAGCAATAGCCGTCGGCACAATAAACTGCCTCTTTCGGTCGGGCCGGGCAAAGAATTTTATATGCCCAGTGCCACGACAGTTAGCGTAAAAAAGGCGAATCACACTATCCTTTATTGTTGCCGAGCGATGTTCCGGAATGTAATCAAATACATCCGCTCTGGTGATACCAACAGAGACTGGACACGGTCATGTGAGAAGGCGCGATCAATATTTATCTGAGCCTAGCCTGATTACCTACTCCGTTTATAATTCAATGGTAGTTATCGATGCGTATGCTCTTAAGGGGGAAGTCTAGCGCCCTGAATCGCCCATAACTCATACTCGCATTGCGAAATTCGGCTAACAAGAAACGCTCGCCAGAAATTGCAAAATCCCGCCGAAGCGGGATCGATAAATGCTCATAGGCGGATAGCGGCAATTGCCACCGCGATATTATCAAACCCCGTTAACCGGCTGCTCCGGATTTCCCAAACAACAGTCTTGTGAATCGTTCTCGACCCAGTTCTTCGGCAATAACAGCAAGCGTATTGTACAGGGCAAGGAAAGTTAGCAGTTGAATGTGAGTACCCCAGAACCGGGCCCAATGGATCTCCTCAGCCAACTTGTCGAGTCCGACGACAAAGGATCCTTCACTGCGAGCCAGCGGTATCACTTCCTCCAAAAACTGAAACAGCAGCGCCACAAGGGCATAGACAATGGTTCGTCCGACTATGAGCGCTATCCTGGATTTGTTGTCGAAGTGGTGCCAGATAGGAAGCGCATCCGCGATGAGTACAGATTTTCCAATAATCAAAGCACCGAGAATCGCGGCAGCGTAGGTGAGTGCACCAATGCCGCTCTCTAGAGACATTAAATTTCTTGTTAATACGATCACACAAAAAACCACCATGAAGAATAATGTCGGGGCCAACATTTCCAGAAATTCTTTCTTTACGAATGAATATATCTTTCTCACTGGTCAAGACCTCCATAGTAAAAAGTTTTCTTATGAGCACCATATAACAGGATTAGTGGGCTACGAAGAAAATTATAAGTGTTAATTGTCAGTACCTACTCAATTTATCTTCACTTTTAACTCGAAGCATTGAGGTCAACTTAACATTGGGCTCAACCAAACTCTCCGAGAGAGGTTCAGAAAGTCCTTTAGCGATGCTGTGCACTCATTGATTATCGCAGACCGGGCCTGGTCGTTCAGTTATCGTCTGATTCTGCCAGTTCTGACAATCGAAAAAATTGGCCCCAAATGAACATCAATGGAAAATCTTCATCTGACCCCGTTTTCCCCTCTGAAGGCGGGAGAAGACTCGCATTCCTTTGCGTGATTCGAGATTAATCCACAGAGCTACAGGGCGTCCAAGAAAATTTGCGCTCGAAGTAATTTGCTTGCGACTAACAACGTTCCGGCATGTGCAGGGATGCCGGTTACTGGATCAGCCCCTGCTCCCGAGCCATGGCCATCGCTGCCTGAGGGCCTGTCCAGAGGGAGGGCAAGATGATAAGCGACACAGGAATAGCCGTCAGCACGATAAACTGCTGCAACACACCGATCTGCCCTGCCCCCATGTACAGCAGAATGGCCGCCATCAAGGCCATTGCCCCACCCCAGAAAACCCGAAGCCAGGGGCTAGGCTCGTCGTGACCCGCACCTACCATCGCGATCGAATAACTCATGGAATCGCCAGTGGTGGCGACAAAAATAGTCGTCAGAAGCAGGATCGCCGCTGCCATCCAGGTACCACCAGGAAGTGCCTGTGCCACCGTCAATGTCGCCACGTCAAAACGGAAGCTATTCAGCGCCTCGGTAAGATCAAAGGTGCCGTTTAGCTGATGATAAATCCCGGACCCCCCAAGCAGAGTAAACCAGATCGTTGTAGCAATCGGCGCCAAGACAGCCACTGCAAGGATAACTTCTCGTACGGTTCGACCTCGGGAAATCCGCGCTACAAAAACGGCCATCAAGGGTGTATAGCCAATAAACCAGGCAAAGAAAAAAACAGTCCACCACTTCATCCACCATGCAGGGGCTGTCTCTGCGGTCATCGTCGCCATGGCAAAAAACGAAGTGGCGTATTCACCCATTGACTGGGTATAGCTATTCACCAAAAACAAGGTCGGACCAAAGATGAAGATAACCGCAGCTATGGCGAGTGCCAGGAGCACATTGAAACGACTGAGCAATTGAATACCCTTGTGCAAACCGGTCATTGCGGAGGTCATATACACACCCGCGAGAACAAGCAGCACCGTCAACTGGGTTCCAAATCCATCAGTCACACCAAAGAGTTCGTGCAGGCCAAAGCTCATTTGGGTGGCCAGAAACCCGATAGGGCCAACGGTTCCAGCAACAACGGCAATCACGCAGAAAGCATCGATCACGCCACCAAGACGGCCCTGAATCAATCTTTCACCCAAAACAGGATAGAGCAGCGTTCGTGGCTGGAGGGGCTTACCCTGATCGTAATGAGCACGGCTCAACACCAACGCTGTAAGTGAGCCCAACACTGCCCAGGCAAGAAATCCCCAGTGGGTGAATGATTGGGCTAAGGCAGGCGCAACTGCGGCAGAAGTCCCCGCTTCAGTATCGAATGCAGGCGGCGTGACTACAAAATGGTAAACAGGCTCACCAGCAGCGAAAAAAACACCGCCGCCCGCCAGCAACGTACACATGATCATCGACAACCAACGAAAACGCCCTATCTCGGGGACATCCAACCCGCCTATGCGAGCTGCTCCAGCTCTGCTGAGCGCAACACCAACCGCTATAAAAAACGTCAATAATAGAAGTACCTGGAAAAAGGAACCCAGATAAGCTGCGGTCCAGGAAAAGCCTTGGCCAATTAAGCCTGCCACATATTCACTATCGACAACGGATGCGCCAACAAATAACAGAATGAAGCCAACAGTGAGCAACAACACCACCGGATCACTGCTGCTACGCACATCAACCGACTTGGTTCGCGGAACTGATTCAGATTGTGAAGTCATGAAAGCTGCCTCTTTCGGTCGGGCTGGGTGAGGAATTTCATATGCCCAATGCCACGACAGTTAGCGTAAAAAAGGCGACCCACACTACCCTTCATTGTTGCCGAGGGATATTCCGGAATGTAATCAAATACGTCCGACCTGGTGATACCAACAGAGACGGGACAAGGTCATGCGAGAAGGCGCGATCAATATTTATCTGAGCCGAGTCTGATTACCTGAGTTCTACCCCGTAACTGCGGAAATGTTTGGAAGCCCGGCAGGATCGGCTGATGGACTGACGCCGGACCGGGAATGGACTTAAAAGGTTTAATATACACATAGCTACCAGCCCCACCACCGCTCAACCTTAAGAATGCCACGCCAAATACCCCCGAGAATAGATGGAAACAGTTGAGGAAATAGCAACGCTATTAAGGCAAATACAATGATACAGACGACCAGATAACTACTGCTTAAGAACCCATCATAAAAGTAGGCCAGCTGCTTGTTGACTCCAAACCAGATCAACGCTGCGGTGGGAACAGAGAATATTAAAGACGCAAAGAGACCTATCAATCGCGATTCAAGAGAGCCTCTTTGGCTACGATTTCTTGTCATTTTGAGCCACTACTCCTTTTATATAACCCCCAGCAGTCGTCCCGATTTGTAACCGCGGCTCAGCGGTTGCTGTGCAGCCGATTGTTAAAGGATTAGCAACCACCATCACCCCCACCAGAGTCTCCGCCGCCAAGGAAACCACCGGACGATCCGTTTCCGCCTGATGAGGATGAGCACCCTTTGATTCTAGTTGCTATCCAGATTATGAAGGCCAGCAAAACGAAGCCGAAGATGAATGGAGCAAGGAAACCGGTGATTATGGAGTCTGAGGTCAAATCAATGACCTGCCATAGCCCCCAAAGAACAGATGCATAGCCTAAAAACCATTTCATAAACCCATCCCTACGTGGATCTGCATTGAAGGTTTTTAACGCCAGGGCTCAGCGGCCGTTTTGGGGGCGCAACCGCGCCGGAAAAACGGTCCGGTGCAGCCCCTTGTTAAGCATTGGTTCTCGAAAGCCGGACGATATCCTGGTACATTGCCGTAAAATCACCATAGATATCCTTATCCGCCTCATACAGGTTTTGATTACCTGCCACAAACTGCAAATCCGGCAATAGCTCAGAGATTATCGGCTGAACGCTTTCAGGTTCTTTTCGCAGTTTCTCTAAGACAAGGCCGATAAAACAACTCGCAGCATCCGACGACTCATAAAGCTCGAAATCCTGGCGAATGACATAGTCTCGAAGCCCAAAAATGTAGTATTGGAAGGCTCCGCGAGGCATAAATCGAATTTCGTCCGTTCGCTCTATTACATTTTTCCTAAATGCGGGCTGCATTTCCTCATTGGTCTTTCCGTAAAAGGTCTTGTATGCATATTTGGCATCAAGATCTTTCTCGTACCCAGCCCACTCTTCTTCCGTCGGAATCCGTTTCATAGTCTATTGGGCTTAACGCCTGGCACACGTGCCGATTTGTAGCCGCTGACCGGCGGAAAAGCGGTCACTGTGCTGCCGCTTGTTAGTCGTCTTGAAACTCTGATCTCAGCCATTCGAGCTCAGAGAGGATTATTTTTTCTAGGTTTTTGATGACCCATTCACCTCCAGCCGACAGCAGAATCCCGCACGCATATGGGAATATCATCTCTCGAATCTGTGAAAAGTGGCCAGTAATTCTCTCTTTTTTCGTTAAGTCATGCAGGACTTTAGTATGCCAGGATTCCCGTGGCTGATAATATTCAATATCGTCTATCGCTTGTTCAAATACCCAGTCAATGTCGTTGATATCTAGGTTTGGATTCGACTCGAAGAGCTCATGAATTATTCTTGTCGCTTTGTCGGTCTCTTTTGATTCAATATGTATGAAGGCCAAGAAGGCTAAAGCTTCCTTTTTTGTACCCCATGCCCCACTATTTTCCGAATAGAACATGTCAAACGCAAAGCTGCCCAAAAGATCCCGAGCCTGATTTGTGTCCCCGACAGAGTACAAATAAATCGAAAGTTCAAGTGCCTTTCCTGATTCAGATTCCCGATTAAGGTTTATTCCAGCAGCCAAGCTTTTAATCAAACGCCTGATCGGTGCTTTTTGCGAGCTTTCTGCGGCTAGCTTCAATTGATGCTTCATCGAAGGCTTTCTCCCAAGATGACTAACGCGGAGCGCACCGGCGCACTTTAGTGCGTCCGAGTGACGCGAATTGTTAAGTGATTACTCCCGACTCTCAAGGGTGACTCGGAGTGCCTCAGCGCCTTTATGAAGCAGGTTTGGATCAGGACCAAACGAAACCATCAATTGCATTTTTTCACATGCTTTCTTGTAAGGCCCGCACCAGAGTCGACTCTTTCCAGTAAAGTGAGCCTTCAACATTAGCCAAATCGCTTTGCTCGTACTGTAACCAAAAACATCTTTTATTACCCTGGTCACAAAGTCGACGCCATTAATAGGATCATTGTGCAGTACCACCGCGTAAGTTCCGGGCTCTTCACGCTGAAACATTTCATCCAGTTTTTGATCAAGAGCATTCTTCGAAGAGAGATCCAACTCTTGATCAAGATCGAAATACCAGATACTCATCTGTCCCATTCACTTAACGCCCGGCTCACGCGCCGGTTTGTAGCCGCGGAGCGGCGGAGAAGTAGTCCCGTGCAGTGACTTGTTAAATGGATATTCAATATTCGCAATCTTGTTGCTCATAGTTGTAACGACCACCCATGTCCATGCAGGAATCAACGCTCCAAAACTCTGAATAGTGCTCCCTAACTAATAAGGCCAGAGATACGGCGGCTAAAACGAGCGCCAGTTTAGCTAATTTTTTGCTTTTCTTTAAAGCCGCAGCGATGAAAAGAGAAATAGCGACTGGTACGAGCAGTAAGCCCGTAAAGAGCATCAAATATTCAACGATTGCTTCCATTCTTCCTGCCATTTAACGTATAGCTTTGCGGCAATTTTGTAACCGCGAAGCGGTGGAGAAATTGTCCGGCAAAAGCACCTTGTATGGATAATTTCTGCTGTGTTTGGGTAAATTGAGGCCCACCCCCGACGGCCATCGGGGGTCTTCATGCAGCAGCTCGAAATAGCGACGGCTCCTCTTTTGAGAGACCGGTAACAAGTGTGCAGCGCTGCATGACTCTGAAGCGATAACTCGGACAGTCATCGGGGCCTCGAGCCCGTATAGCAAGGCAGAGTCAGCTTATTATGAACAATTCAGAAAACCAAACCCTGATCAACACTGGTGTCGACGTTGGCAAAGCAAACCTCGATATCGCCCTACATCCATCCGGTGAGTTTTTACCATTCCGAACAGCCAGATCCATGTCCGCGAGCTGGTAAAAATCTTCAAGGGCTTCCCCATCGAGCGGATCGTGGTAGAGGCGACAGGACGCCATGAGCATGCCCTGGTCCAGGCCTGCAGTCAGGCTGGTTTGCCCATCATTGTGGTCAATCCCATCAGCGTAAGGCGTTATGTCCAAGCCATCGGCGTGTTGGCAAAAACCGATCGCATCGACGCTCAGGTCATTGCCAGATATGCCGCAACACTAAAGCCAGAAATTAAGCCTATCCCCGATAAAACCTCTCAGAAAATCAGAGATTTATTGGCTAGACGCAGCCAACTCATGGAGATGTCCACCATGGAGAAAAACCGGCTGCAGATCCTGCCCAAATCACTTCACAGCTCGATCAAGAGCCTGCTCAAGACGCTCCAAACCCAAATCAAGAGCATCACCCGCCAAATCGAGCAGGAGGTTGCCAAAGTGGATCATTGGCAAACCAAAACGGACATCCTGACCAGCGTACCGGGTGTCGGCAAGGTACTTGCCTTCACACTGCTGAGCGAGCTTCCCGAGCTAGGTGAACTCAATCGAAAAGAAATTGCAGCATTGGTCGGTGTTGCACCCATCAACCGAGACAGCGGCAAGCTGACGGGCAAGCGCCGGATACGTGGTGGTCGTCATAGAGTCCGGACAGTGATGTTCATGGCCATGCTGTCGGCGATCCAATGCAACCCGGTATTCAAGCAGTTCTACGAGCGTCTGAAAGCCCAGGGAAAGCTCCCAAAGGTGGCTCTAATTGCGTGCATGCGCAAGATGGTTGTAATGCTCAACACCATGGTGAAAAACCAGGAGCCGTGGCGTGAAAAAACGTCCTAATTTAGGTCGTTGACACCACAGTCACTTGTTAGGCATTAGACTTTCTCCGCTCAATGTAGTGGAAAGCTAACCAGAGAAGAGTGGCAACGATAGTAGAATAAAAAAATGAAAATATTGGAAAGATAATGACTGCAAATCCGTTGCGACCACCATCACCTATGTATGACTGCATCAGCCTTTGTTCCCCCTCAGTCCAAGAAGCTTCCTCCTCCTCGGACCAAAAACCATCCCCATCACGGTCTAAGACTGCAATTTCTTGATCTAGCACCCAATCGTTATACGCCAAATTAGCAATCACCACGCCGCTCATAAGAGCTGCGGAGAGGAAAATTGTTAGTACCAAACCTCGCTTGCTGTCAAAGCGCCCACGTATCGGGTAAGCAAGCAAAAATGGTACGAACAAAAGCGCAATTAAAGTTGCAATGTACCAAATCTCATATGAAGTCATTGATGTGCCTAACGTGTGAACTCATGGGCCGGTTTGTAGCCGCGAAGCGG
>TARA_R110001606_G_scaffold260012_1_pt1 | contig 60262 bp, 38 predicted proteins | sample TARA_R110001606 | Tara Oceans TARA_R110001606 (sample SAMEA4398315) | marine metagenome | biome: Polar Biome; feature: [SRF] surface water layer (ENVO:00010504); material: water (ENVO:00002006), including particulate matter (ENVO:01000060) such as... | depth 5 m
GTCCTTAGGAGGCCCTTTTTCCGTTAACTTACTAATTTACCTTAACAAGATATTGGATAAGAACATGATCATAAATAAACCGTTTTCCGTAGTCGCTTTTGGCGTTGCCATCGTTTTGCAAAGCGCTTGTAGTCATAATGACGCTGTAAGTCCCCCCGCAAATAGCCAAGTTTTATTTGAAGATGTATCTGAATCAGTAGGCTTAGTTACCGAAGCCAATTGGAAATACGGCGGGCCTGCGGTGGTTGATTTAAATAATGACGGCCATTATGACTTCTTGTTAACCAATCACGACAACACACCTGTACAACTATTTATGGGTAATGCTGACGATCGTTTTAGCGAAGTGAAAGATATTTTTCATAAAGCGGATTTACATGGAATATCCGCTGGCGATTATGATGCAGACGGTGACAACGACATTCTTTTATCACTCGGCGGCGGTAATGGCTTAACGCCGCAACCCCAGCGCTTGTTGCGTAATGACAATGGTACCTATACAGACGTTACAAAAGAAGCAGGTATCTCAAAGTTGGGCGCCAGAGGCCGAAGTGTTCGCTGGGTCGATTTAGACAACGATGGCGATTTAGACTTTATGCAAGTTAATGCCGCCAAAGTGGTCAACGAAACATTACCGCGTAATATCATTTTCAAAAACCTAGGTAATGGCACGTTTCGCTATGTAGAAAGTCCAGGATTTGAAGATATAGAAGCAGAACGAGTGTTAATAACAGACTACAACAATGATGATGTCATGGATATTATTGCATTTACCAGTTACGACAAAACATCAATATGGCAAGGTAATGGTGATTTTACCTTCACCAATACCACCAGCACTGTGTTTCCTCAAGGGCATGATGATTACCCAGGTACCATCACCGTCGCCCAAGCCGACATCGATAATGATGGCGATCTGGATTACTACTTTGCCCGCGGCAAGCTGTATTACACCATCGCCAACGACAGCCTCAGTTTCGATAAAGAGCATCAAACACTGGATCTTAGAGACGTAGGCAGTAAAAGTCATGATGGGTTAACGCTCTACGCTGATTCAGACTTAACGCTTAATGATTTCTATCACTTTCCCAGAGCCAAATTGCTGGATTTTATGCCGGTATTTATTGGTGCGAATAAACAGCAGATCACCACGCCAAAAGAAGATCACACTGTCACTCAAGAACAAGCGATGGGCTTCCCTACAGAATTGAACGAAACCGGTTGGTATTTAGGATATTTAGGCGACAACAAGTGGCGCCTTGAGTGGATGTTAACCGACGATTTAGCTTGGGATGTGCGCGCGTCATTGACTGGCGTTACAGATTACGAGGCTAGCTGGAAGCCACAAGATTTAGCCGTACCAGACGTATTATTGCGCAACGATAACGGTGTATTCTCAGATATTTCAGAGCGTATACCAGATACCTTAAAAACCAATAACTGGGGTGTCACCACTGGCGACTTCAACAACGATGGTAATGCTGATTTCTTTGTATATCGCTTTGGTGATTTAAAACGCAGGATCGCCGATGTGATGTTACTCAATACCGGTGATGGGCATTTCACAAGCAGCGTGGCGCATAACGCCACAACTGAAATCGATTTAAAATCTCACGGTGATTCAGGTGTCGCATTTGACTTCGACTTAGATGGAAAAATAGATATTTTAAGTGGCGATGATGACAACGGTAAATGGCATTTATACAAAAACGTCACTGACGATGCCCATAACAATCATTTGCTTGTAAAAATAGGCTATTCAAAAAATGGCGTTGACCCTTACGGGGCAAAGGTATGGATAACAACGAAAGGTCAAAAGCAATACAAACTCATAGGCTCAAGTAATGCTAGTCATTCCCAAAGCTTGCTGAACATAGCGCATTTCGGCTTAGGAAAAGACGATGTGGTAACCGACATCACGGTTCTCTGGCGAGACGGCACAACACAAACATTGAAAAACCAGCAAGCTAATCAGCTTCTAACGCTCGGCAAATCGATTTTATAAACCTAGGTATTGATTATTTGGCGGTAAAGTAAAGATTCTGCTTTACCGTTATTCGGGCTCTTTAACGTTCTTAGTATAAAAAATGAGAAAAAAAATGACAGGTAATAAATTTAAAAAACCACTCTTTCTCAGTGTCCTTCTGCTACTGCAATTTTGTTTGTCCGCGTGTGGGCCATCTGACGAAAACTTGTCCAATATTACCGTCACCCCCTCATCACCTGTGGAACTCAATTATGAGGTAACGGGTAGCAAAACCAAAAAACTGACCTTTGAAATCGATAATCCTGGGCAGTCGGCGAACTTTTCTCTGTTCGATGGGGATAAGGTGTTAGTTGATAACCTCAATATCTCCCATACGGGCAGCCAAACGATTAATGTATTGGTGAAATTTAGTGCTTTAGGGCAAACACGTTTAACATTAAAAGCGATCAATTCTCCCATCACAATTAACTCTTTAAAAGTGGAAGACGCGGAGCATTTATCCATCCCACAATTTAAGGATATTTCTGTAACAGCAGGGTTAGATAAAGTTAATTCGATTAAATACGGCGGGCCTTCTGTTGCCGATATTGACCAAGACGGCGACTACGACTTTATCGTTAACAATCACAACGCAGAGTCGAGTAAAATCTATTGGAACAACGGCGACGGTACCGTCACTAAATACAAAGACGACTTGTCTCGCTGGTTTATGCAAGATCTTCACGGCACAGCTCTAGGTGATTACGATAATGACGGTGATCTCGATATGGTGCTGACTCGGGGCGGCGGTAATGGCACTGCCCCATCTGTCTCTTATTTCTATCAAAACGATAACAGTAATTTTGTGCGCTACACAGGAGATGTCGGTATCGACCGAGGCGCACGGGGTCGTGGAGCCAGATACTCAGACATGGACCTAGATGGCGATCTGGATCTCATGCTGGTTAATGAAACCGGCTTGAACGATCAAAAACCCCAGCACTTCTTTTACGAGAATAACGGCCAAGGTGGTTTCACCTTCAAGTCGGTACCCGATATTCAGGATGTCAGATCCTCTCGAGCCTTAGTCACAGACCTTAACGGTGATAACATCGACGATATCGTCATGTATGGGCCCTTATCTGTTTGGCAAGGCAATGGCGATTTTACCTACACCGATATCAGCGACAGCATTCCGAATAACATTCGAGCGTTGAACAGTGTTATGGCCGTAACCGACATAGATATAGATAACGACGGTGACTTGGATATGTATTTGGCCAGAGGCAAAGAGTTTGAGCATGGCAAGGGCGAAACACCGTCCGTTGATTTTGACCCCATCGCCCGAAATTTCTCTCTGAAAACGCGAGGTTATAAAGGTGTTGACGAATTTAGCTTCAAGGCAAGTGGCCCACTGAAATTGCATAATTATCATTTTCTAGGGCAAAACGGCTTTAGGGGAAAAGCCTACCCTATCTACTTGGGTAAAAACAAAATATCAACGGATGTGCCATCTGGCGGCACCCTAGAATTTGATAAAACAAATGCACAAGGCTGGCCCGACGATATTTCAGCTGACGGATTTTATTTCGGTCACGTGGGCAACAACAAATGGCAAGCGGCATTGGTACGCAACGGTGATATATTTTGGTCCTATTTCTTCACCTTATCAGGTGTAGAAGAAGCGGCGCCTAATTTTATACCGGAAAATCGTAATATACAGGACGTGTTGCTAGAGAACAGAGACGGCAAATTTGTTGACGTTACCCAACAATGGAATATTCCAGCAGGTGGTAACGCCTTAGGTGTGACAACCGGTGATTTTAACAATGACGGTCATCAAGATTTATTTGTTTATCGTTGGGGATTAGTCGAGAAACGCATCTCAGATCTCATGCTGCTCAACACAGGCCGAGGCAGCTTCGAAACTGTTACTATGCATGGTGCAAGTGATTTAGGTGGGCCGGGGTTTGGCGACATGGGCCAAGCGTTTGATTTTGATCTCGATGGCAATTTAGACATACTCAGTGGCAGTGAATACGGTCAATGGTATTTGTATAGTAATCAGCCTGTAATTGACAACAACTACGCCTTGGTTAGAGTGGGATATTCTCCCGTGAATCACGTTGATGCTATCGGTGCACAAATTACCTTACAAACAGCTTCAACTACATACCAAAAACGCATCGGCTCAGCGGGTGAAGTGTTCTCTCAAAGCTTATTGAATATTGCGCATTTCGGATTAGGCAAAGAAGACAAAATAAACCATATTCAGGTGCGTTGGCGCAACGGCGAAACGGTTAGTTTCTCTAATAAACAAGCCAATAAAATATTTGATACTAACGCACTGGATCCGGCTACTTTGGCAATAAATACCCAAGACTTAGCACCAAGATCGGGAGATACACTGCAATTAGAAGTGACCGCGACGCCTGAAAACGCAAGCCAAGACGTGCAGTGGCATTCAAACGACCCAACTGTCGCTCAAATAAGCCCCAGCGGACTTCTTAAGGTGGTAGGCAAAGTAGGCGATAGCACAATGATTATGGCCACGAGCACTAAAAATTCCCTGTCGGTTAAAGCCAAAATCTCCGTGCACCAATGGTACGCCAACCCTATTACTTCAGTGACCTTAAGCGCTTCAAAAACCAAACTGATTGTAGGTGAAGTACAGCGGATAAACGCTAATATCGCTCCTGAAGGCCCAGACAATGCACAATTAAGCTGGACTAGCTCAGCGCCAGAGATTGCATCGGTCGATGCCGATGGCACACTCCACACGTTAACCCAAGGTCAGGTTACAGTTAGCGCTCAGAGTGAAGGAAATTCAGATATTTATGACGAATTGCAGTTTATCGTTGAAGCGGACGTAAAGCCCTATATCGAAATTAATAACTTGGCAGAACTTAACAGCAAAACAATTCGTGCTGGGCAAACGTTTGAGATTCATATTAACTACCATGCAGGAACGGGCAATAAAGTGATTGCTGCCGATGAGGGAGGCCTGCGAGTTTGGTTACGACATTTTAATAAACAGTGGATCCCTATCGAAGATAGAATACAAACTGATGCAAGTGTTCTGTACACAGTATCTGGTAGTTCAACAGCGACCGTCTCAACCAAAAGACTCTTGCCTACTGATGCACTACCCGAAGGCCAGTTTTATTCATTAGACGTAAGCTTCACAGCCAGCAATGGAAAAACTTATAAAGACAGCATCGAACGTTTTGTTTTAATAAAATAGAGTATGTGATTCATCGACATCCTTTTACTATACTTGGGTAATATGAGCGATGAAATTCAACAAATATTGGCTTGCATAAAGTTACTTTAATCAACAACTGATTCTGGTCTAGTTTGTCGCAGATGTGACATTACTAGACCGACTTTTCTCAAATGATAGAGGCGCTATCAAAAACTCGGTGATGAAGGCTTAGATAGTCAAAATGAACGCGCTCATTCTTCACCAAACCTCAACAACATCGGCATTTTTGCCGATCCCCCCCCTCAGAATTAACGTTATTTAAAGTACCCGAAAGAAAGTACATTAACTTATATGTTTCCGGCTCGGGATTTTCTGAGTGGATGCAGGCGAATAATCTGAATATTGGCGTAAAGAATTAAAAAATATCCTCAAAGGATAATGGTTCGGTGCCCACAACCAAGGTTTTAGAAGGGTATACAGAACCTTAGAAATTGGCGAGCGCTAAGCTGATGAAGTCATTTCCTCTCACCTTTCTCCACTTAAAAATCAGCCAGTTTTCTATTGCCCAACCAATGGGGTGCCCCCATTAATGAGTAGCCAATCATTGCACTTCATAGATGCGCTCGGCATTCATGTCATCGGTAAGGGCTTTTGCTATTGTCGGATTACCGGCGCCCATCTTGGCGCAAAAAGTCTCCTTGCAGCCTATTTCTGCAAATGTTGGTCGCAAGCATCACTGATTTTGGCGGCGTCGAAAATATCGAGCCAATACCATCCGGGTCTTTTATAAAGGTAAGGCCTTTCATGGCCCATCATTTGGGCGCTTTTGAATTCGGTAACATTTTTACAGGCGAAACTGCCTGGTCCCTGTTCTTTAGCCCGCGGGCGTCAAATTTGTTAATACTCGCTTGATTAGCCAAAGGTGTCGTTGTCGTAATCCCCTGCGGCCATGCCGTGTAGGTCACCACCTATCATTTTTTGCGTATAGGCAGTATTAATAGGCTGTGTTTTGGCACCAAAATAAATTTTTTGGGGTGAAATTATGCTGGGATGCAACCAAACCATACTGTCCGTGGTTGCTGAAAGCCTCGACGACTGGCCCGCCATACTTTCCGCTAGGCTTACCAATAATGGCCGCTTTTTTTGTGACATAAACAAATTGTGGAGTGAACATCTGAATGGACACCTTAACGTTCAACCTTCCACCAACGACAACTGACACGCTATTAGGAATAAGCAAACGGCTGGTGAGTAACAGTGAAGATGTAAAAAATCGAGCAGTATGTTGTATAAGACGCCCTTTTGATAATAAGAAATGGTAAAAACCACGTGCTAAGTCAGGTAAAAACGTGGTTATTTTATTTGCTATCCTTAATATATTGCGCGCAACCTATATGCTGCGCGCTGGAGAGTCAGGCTACTGCCCCGAAAAGCGTCGTTCGTACATACCTTTATGTAACTCTTTTGCAGCCTCTACCATGGGGGAATAAGGTGTATCGGTGACGTTAACGAAGCCAACATTGTAGTTTTCACCGTCAAACGCCCGTCCGGTAATTGGCGAATCCATATACTGGAACCAATGCGCTCCGATGAAATATGGGCTGTCAATAATAGTGTGCATATAGTCTTGATACATATCAGCCCGGTCTTGTTGGCTGGCCGCGTGCACCAAACCCGGATGAAATAACCCGCTATCAGTGGCGCCAATGTGGAATTCGCCTACGATAGATGGCATATCAAAATCCGCTAAGAATTCCCAACCTTTGGGGTGTAAGCCTTCTTTGTAGATGTTATAGCTCATTACATCGACATATTTTGTCGCGGCTTTTGCCACTTCCATGGGCATGCCCCAATCAGCGAAACGTGAACCTAGATAGAGATGATCGGGCAAGTAGGTTTGCAGCGCGTCATCAACCGTTGCGTAATATTTATCAGCATAGGCGTATAACATATCACTGTAATCCTTTAGCTGTTTGTCAGCAGATTTGGGATCCGGCGATAATGTTGAATCCATGCCTTTATCAAAGACATTCCAAGAAGCAATATCTTTACCCCATGCAGAATTCAAAGCCTCTATGCTGCGATACTTATTTTTCATCATCTTGGTAAAAGCGGCTTTAGTGGGCACCTCATGCCCGTCGCGTTTAAGGGTGTTGAATACGATGCCGTAACGCGACTGTGACGTTTCGCTACGTCCGAAACTTTTCTCGTTATCGATAAAAATACCGACGCACCAAGGGGTATTTTTGACTTCTTGTGCGATTACGCTAACGGTCTGCAATGCACGCTCTTTAAATTTAGGATCGAATACATCTGGCATGTTGCCCCAAAAATCATCGCCGCTGGAAACAGTTTTAAAGTCGCCAATGATCCAGCCATTAGCAAAAAATGGTACTTGTTGATTATCGTAAAACGCCGGGTCGGTCCAATTTCCGAGTGAAGTGAATCCCCAGTTGCGCATACGCTGCAAGGTAACGTCATGCCACTTCTGCATATAATCAGGAGCAAGCTCACTGTATTTACGAGCCAAATTAGCCGAATAAAAACTGTAGGTTTCACCTTGCTTTAGCGGGCCTGAATGCACTCCGGTGCGATATCCATAATGTTTCCCCAAAGGTTCGTCATATTCTGGCAACCAAGTAAACAAGTCTTTTCTCAGCTTGGATGCCACAAAGCGTAACGGCACCGCACTGTCATCAACACGATTAAGCCCTTGTGAATCAGCGGGAGTGACATCCGCATTATCCGCTTTCGCCAACGCGGATGCAGGGTAATCATAGCCTGTCATAGTGGATGAGTTTGCTAACCGAATAATATCGAGTCCGGTGGCAAAATACAGATATCCATCTGGGTCAACCAAGCTCCATTTCTCCTTATATTTAGCCGTTCTAAAATGCCCGGTTCCTTCAAGTTTAGGGCCGTTCAGCCAACCACCCCATTTAGAACGCGCCGCGTTCCATTTTCCATCTAGCTCAGCGAGCTCCTGATCGCGCAGCTTATATAATTCATCTAATGAGTGCACTTTACCGACAAATTCGCGTTTGGCATTTTGGCCAAATTTATCCACTACCCCAGTAAGATACTGGGTATTCATAGGCGGGTTTTTGTGCAAACGAATGTTATTAATGGTGATCTTTTTATCAAATAGATTGTTCTGTATGCTAAGGGATATTTTATTTATACCACTGAGCTTAAGGTTTTTTTTGCCCCACAATGAAATGAACTGCATATCGTCAGATGACCAGGTATCTGGATTCGAGCGCAGACCAGACGTAAAGTTAAATTCATTCTTTGAGTCACTAATAGATTTAGCCAGATCATGCCCCGCCATTTTGGCGTAATAGGTTTTTTGTCCGCCCACAGGTACGCTTACCGATCGGGTGTAGGTATCGCCATTTGTATCAGAAATATTCAGGAACAATTGCACTGAGTGCTCACCTGGATTACTGATATCAAACGCGATATTAAAATCATTTAATTTACTCCAATCCCATGCCACCCTAGGTACGAAATCCACAGCACTATTAATATTGCGCTTACCATGAAAAGTGACCGTTAAGCCAGAATTTGGTGCGTTGTTTACTGTACCGCTTGCATTGGTGTACTTAACGTCTTGTAGCGCGTCAGCTTGTGATGCCTCAAATATCGTTTCCAGCGCTTGCTCGTCGCTTTGGGTATTAATATGCTTATCATTAGGAGAAACAACTGCCACATCGGTATTATCATCCGACCCACTAGCGCTACAGCCAGATAATGCTGCCATGACGGCGCAGAACAACACAGTTTTTTTGACATTCATAATTTTTCCTCGTAAGAATATTAACAAAATTAACATCTTCGCATTATACATGGCATATTGTTAATGTAAAATTGTTAACAATTTCATTATCGTCTAATAATGTGAATGTTATACGATTATCCGTTAGTTCAATTGCTGAGCGCCAATCAGGATAAGTACCCGTATTATCCAGTACCACAAGAAAATACCTTGCATACAAAGGTTTATGCAATAAAAACGAGACTGTTAAAGATAACTGTCATTTTGCACCTGATAATTAATTGTTAACAATTATCAATATTTGAGTTAGTATTAAGATAATGTTAAATAAGTAGTGTGCACTACTCGACGTAAATGGGAACATCAATGAATAATCAAGTAAGGCATGTTTTTTTCTGTGCGATTGTAGTGGCATTCGGCGGTTTCATTTTCGGCTTAGATGCAGCCCTGATCTCAGGCACCGTAAGATTTATATCCGAAGAATTTTCCTTATCCGACTTACAAATTGGTGCCGTGGTCAGTGCACCTGGTTTTGGGGTTCTGTTTGCCCTGCTTATCACAGGCATGATTTGCGATAAATACGGTCGGCGCTTAGCCTTACTGATTATTGCTTTTTTGTATATTTTGTCTGCTGTGGCCTCTGTTCTAGCGGTGTCCTTTGAGATGTTAGTGACGGCGCGCTTCGTCGGCGGCTTAGCTTTTACCTCGTTATCAGTTGCAGCCATGTATATAGGCGAAATCGCCCCGCCCAAGCTACGGGGGAAATTGGTTGCCATGATACAGATTAACATCGTGGTTGGGCTATCGGCGGCTTACTTCGCTAATTACCTTATCTTACAAGCCTCACAACTGGATACCGATTGGGTTATTGCGATGGGGTTAAACACCCATACGTGGCGCTGGATGCTCGCTATCGAGATCATACCGGCTATTATCTGGTTAATTTTATTATTTTTCATTCCTAAGAGCCCCCGCTGGTTGGTGATGAATAATCATATTCAACAAGCAAACCTAGTGTTGCAGCGTTTCTTACCCCCTGAAGAAGCACAACGTGAATTAGCGCAAATTCAGCAAAGCGTTGAGCTGGGTGATAAACATGCCTTGTCCACAATGGAAGCATTAAAAGCCATGTTTGGCAGCAAAATGCGCAAGGCCGCGCTTATTGGCCTGACCATGGGTGTGGTGCAGCAAATTACCGGTATCAACGCCATCATGTTTTATGCTCCCACTGTATTTGAGCAAGTCGGTCTTGGCACCAACGCCGCATTCTTTCAAGCGCTGGTCGTCGGATTAGTCAGTGTAGTCTTTACCATTGCTGCGGTTCTGCTTGTGGACCGTCTGGGTCGTAGACCATTGGTTATTTATGGTCTTGCAGCAGGTACCATCAGCTTATTTATGTGCCACTACGCGTTTAGCCAGGCCACCTATATGCTAACGCCTGAGCAAATAAGCGCATTCACACGAGAACATAACATCTTGAGCATGGCGAATATGGTGAGCACGGCCTTTTCATCAGATATCGAATTTAAAAATATGCTGCAATCCGTGATTGGTCTTGAAGAGTTTAGAAAGCATGAGGGTCAGTTGATGCAAATGGCCACTAATGTCAACACGAATATGATTTTAATCGGGGGGATGGGCTATATAGCAGCGTTTCACTTCTCAATTGGTCCCGTGATGTGGGTGTTATTTTCAGAGATATTCCCGATTGCCATTCGCGGTACTGCCATTCCAATGTTTGCTTTACTGGCGAGTATCGTTAGCTATTTGGTTCAGCAGTTCTTCCCATGGCAGTTGAGTCATATGGGGGCCAGTAACATATTCCTTTTCTATGCCATTAGCGGGGCGATTGGTTTCGTGATCTTGTGCAAAATCATGCCAGAAACCAAAAACAAAACCATTGAAGAAATTGAACTGGATTTATATAGCCCTCAAACCAAAGCGAGCGTTGCTTAATATGCCAAATCCTTCGTTGTTAGCGGTAGGCGAATGCATGCTTGAGCTTAGTCTGAACGAGCATGCTGGCTTGAGTCACTCCTTCGCGGGTGATACCTACAATTCACTGGTCTACGCCAAACGATGGGAGGACAGCCTAGATTGCTACTTTCTCACCGGCGTAGGTCAAGACGCATTTAGCACCATGATGACAGAGCATTGGTTACAACAAGGTATTAATAGCCAGTTGGCCCTTACCTCAGCCGATAACAATGTGGGTATTTACGCGATCCAAAACGATCCCAGCGGCGAGCGTCAGTTTGATTACTGGCGTAAAGATTCTGCTGCCACACAACTTATGCAGCTTATAGAAAAGAGTGATTGCCAAGCCAATTGGCCGCATTTCGATCTCGTTTACTTTAGTGGTATTACGCTGGCCATATTGCCGGAGGCAGATAAAAGCGGTTTTATCAAAATGATAACCCTTCTTAAAGCTAAGGGCAGCAAAATTGCATTTGATCCCAACTATCGGCCTAAAATGTGGCGCAACAAGCGACACGCGAGCCAATGGCTTGAAGCGGCATACCATGTCAGTGACATAGTGCTGCCGGGCACAGAGGATCATCTTGACCTACTCGGTCATCAATCGGTTGACGAAATAGTGGATTTTTGCAATCAACATAGTGTCACTGAATTAGTGATTAAAGCCGGTAAAGAAGGCGTATTTTCCTTTGTTGATGGTCAAGCTAATTGCATGGTGCCTTTCGTCCCCGCTAAATGTCAGCGAGATACCACTGCCGCTGGCGACTCATTCGCAGGGGTGTATTTGGCGTGCAGAATACGCGGCGAGCAAATAAAAAGCGCGATTGAACAAGCATCCAGTGCAGCAGGACTCGTCGTTCAGCATCAAGGTGCCATCGTCGAGCATGATATTTTCGACGCTTTTCGGCGCAACCATAACCACCTATCTAATTAATATTATTGCGGAGCGAAACCCATGAGTAGCGCCAATCAAAAACAAAGCCTAGCAACCAAACGTGCCATCGAACGTGGTTATGACAGCAAAAATGCTGACTGGATGATCGAATTTGATATCAGTCCACTTAAGGGGGATTTCGCGTTCGAGGAAAGCGTAATACGCCGCGACCCGACTTCGGTTATATCGGTCGATGGTATGTACCATTGCTGGTATACCAAAGGAACAGGAGAAACCGTCGGTTTTGGCAGTGAAAACCCCGATGATAAGGTATTTCCTTGGGATCTAACCGAAGTGTGGCATGCCACCTCATTAGACGCTGAAACGTGGCAAGAACAAGGCCCAGCTATTGAGCGCGGAGCCACGGGTGCGTTTGACGATCGCGCCGTTTTTACCCCAGAAGTGCTGGCCCATGAGGGCAAATACTATCTTGTTTATCAAACCGTTCAATATCCCTATACCAATCGCCAGATTGAGCAGATAGCTATCGCGCATGCCAATTCACCTTACGGACCATGGCAGAAGTCGAGTGCGCCGATACTGAGTCCAGCAATGGACGGAGAATGGTTAGGACAACAAGACAACCGTTTTCACGTTACATCCAAGGGCAGTTTTGATAGTCATAAGGTACACGATCCTTGTTTATTGGTTTTTAATGGTAAATTTCACCTGTACTACAAAGGTGAAACCATGGGCGAAGAAATGAATTTCGGTGGCCGGGAAATCAAACACGGCGTCGCTATTGCTGACAACGTATTAGGACCCTATACCAAGTCTGAATATAACCCGATTAGCAACAGCGGACATGAGGTGGTGGTCTGGAATTATCGCGGTGGCATAGCCAGCTTACTGACTACTGACGGACCTGAAAAAAATACCATACAATTTGCCCCTGATGGTATTAACTTTGACATCAAAGCGCATATAAAAGGCGCGCCGGAAGCCATTGGTGTATATCGCCCATCCGAACAACAGAACGTTGTAGCGCCGGGCTTACAATGGGGGCTCTGTCATAAATATGATAGCAGTTGGAATTGGAATTATATCTGTCGATATCGTTTGAAAAAGCAGGTTCTGGATGCAGGAACCTTTCAAAATAGTAACTAACCAGAACCGTAATTTAGGTACCAAGTAAGAGGATAACCCATGTATAAAAGCATGCAGTTAATCGATATGTTAAAGAAAAAACATACATTTCGTTCCGACAACGATGTCGCGAAAAAGCTTGGCATATCGCGCTCAGCGGTCAGTCGTTACCGCAACAGCACCGGCTCAATCGACGACAAATTGGCTGTTGAAATTGCCGAAATGTTGACCCTTGATCCGTTTGCTGTCCTTGCATCTATGCGCTGCGAACGCGCTGCACGTAACAACAGCCCGACCGATATTAACTTCTGGCGTAAATACGCTGCGTAATTTAACCGCATTTAGCACATTTAATTACGCTTAGCGTAGTCACTGAGAACCGACAGCTTTTGCTTAGGGTAAATTGTTTTTTCTCGCCTGCTCTAACGCCTGTAAGGTCACTTTACTCTCGCGAGTATCCCTATTCTTGGGGATATTTGAGCGTCACAATAATCAGGGTAATGTTGACTAACTTAAGTTCATCAAGCCTTGAATCATCAATTTGCGCGACAAGCATTCGCTTTAACTCCCTAGATGTAGCACAAAGCGCATTGCAAAAGTCCCCGACAGCCAAAAGAACACCTTGGGTGAATCAAACAAAACGCTGAAAATATTAAAGAAAGTAATGAGCACACGTTAAAATTTGCTCAGCGAAGTTCATCGATCAACCAACAAATTGTAAAAATGCGTCATGCCGCAGCGGATTTGATTGATATAGTTAAAATTTCATTGTCGTCTCGCGCTTAGATAAAGGTATGCAATTAGGTTTAGTAAGCAACATAACTAGCGGTCGCTAAAGGCCGATAATCGCCAGGCCAATTTATCAGTAACGCTGGAACCAGAGTCCAGCCACTTAGCTTTTCTATCTCACATCTCGCTTTCTCTTCAAAATCACTATCTTTTTGCGAGAAAAGGCCCCTATCCCGCCTGAAACAATGATGGTTTTTTGGGAAAAAATATCATTTACCTTAATACCAAAAAAACTGAAAAAAATTAAACCATTGATATACATGGCAATATTTAACTAATACGGAGAAATAAAACGCACCAATTAATAATGATTGTTAACAAATAACTTTTGACATTAAGGGTGAGCAGTGTTTACATACGATTTACATTTCAGGTGTAACAAAATATTCACACGTATTCTGTTGGCTAACGCACTTGAAGATGATTTTGGAACAACCTTGGCATTTTCAGGTTAAACCGATTAAACGACGACATTTATAATTACCGGGAACAATTAACTATGTCTAAAGCATTCATCACACCTTTTAAATTGAGCGCAATCTCAATTGCTGTCTTAATGGCATCCAATGCTATTGGACAAACACAAGAACAAAAAGACACTCAAAGCATTGCCACAATACAAGCTGAATCAACCGAAGTCAGCGGCATCGAGGTAATTGAAATTACGGGTTTGAAGAGCAGTCTCAAAAAATCAATTAATGATAAGCGCTTCTCTCAAAACTTAGTCGACACGATCAATGCCGAGGACATTGGCAAATCAACCGACCAGAACGTTGCAGATGCACTAAGCCGTGTTACGGGCGTTTCATTGGTTACGCGCGACGGTGAAGGCACCCAAATTACGGTTCGGGGCGCCACCGCCAACCAGAATAATATTACTATCAACGGTCAACAGCTGACTTCTACCGATTTTAGCCAAGCAGTAGATTTGAGTTCGTTTTCAGCTGACATATTATCCAAGCTTGAAGTGGTGAAGACATCGAGTGCGGATCAAGACGAAGGATCATTGGGGGCAAATATAAACCTAATTACCCTCAAACCCCTCGAGCAGAAAAAAGACGTGCGCTCATTTACTGCACAAGGTCGTTACAACGATTTCTCAGAAGAGTCAGATCACAAAGTACAGTTTACCCTCACGGAAAAATTCTTTGATGATACCTTTGGCGTTGCGTTTTCTGTATATGATGAAACCACCAGTATTCGTCGCGACCAATATCGAGTCGACAGATTCGAAGCCTCCACTATCATCGACTCAGCCAGTGACTTAAACGGTGAAGCAATTTCAGGTGTCAAGGCAATTCGCCCGACTGCCACCCGTTACGAGTTGCATCAAAACAATACCGAACGTCAAGGGTTAACCCTTGGCTTGCAGTTTTTACCTGACGATGTGTCTGAAATGACACTGGATATTACATATTCAACACAAGAATATGCCACGCGCCAAGACGCTGTAATTTCCCGTTTTACCAATAATGAAAATTTTGTCGAAGGGGTAAAACCACTCGGAGAATTGCGACCTGCAGCACCATTTACCGACCCTCAACGAGACTGGTACGTAGTCGACACGGATACAAACACCCTTGTAAAACAGTTAAATCGCTTCGGCGCAGGTGACTTACAAGCATCGCAAGGCGGAAATGACCAAAAGAACGGCAGTGTATCATTCACGTACAAACGTGAATTAACGGATGAGTTCCGTATGTCGAGCCAAATTGGCTACTCCAAAAGTGAGTCAGAAAGCTTACCTAGTGCATTTGCTGCGTTGCAAAACTTCCCTCAAGTCCCTGCCGTGAAACTATACGATGCAGGGCGAGATGTTGAGCCTGTAGGTTACGATTGCACAAGTGGAACCTGCCGTATGGTGGTTGGTAGCAGTCTTGTCGATTTGGGTGAACAAATCGTCAATGAAGTTGACCCAGATACTGGCATTTTTACCCCAGGATACGATGATAACATCGTTTTAACTGGATATAACCCAACTGACATCAACACCCAGCACCTGTCTTTCCTATCTGAAAATGATGTCAACGTGAGCGATGAGTTAGCGAACGCACAGTTTGATTTTGAATACGACTATGAGGGGTTTGGTTTTACCTCATTCGAGTTTGGTGGCAAGGCGACCAAACGCACCAAGGACGTTGACAACCAACAGTACCGTTTCAACTCTGTCACAGCCACAGACGTCATTGAAGATGAATTCGGTAACCCTGTCGCTATCCCAGGTGGTTCTCTGCTCGATATTCGCGCTACCCTCATTGCTCGTGAAGGCGTGCTACCCAGTGATTTTATGCAGTCATTAGGTTATGGCCGCAATGAAGCAACGCAGGGCTGGACTCAAGTCGATGCAACCAAAGCAATCAACTTGTTACTCGATGATGAAAACACCGTCAGGACCCCAAATGACTCGGAATCTCGGATCACAGATATAGACACCCAAGCTTTCTATGTGAAAGGTAATTTCGATTTATTTGACGGCCGTTTAACCGGTAATATCGGTTTGCGCTACGTTAAAACAGATATCACTGCAGAAGGGTATTCTGGTGCAGATTTCTGGCAGTTCTCTGAAACCTTAGAGCGTGAATTTGACCGTGTTAACATTCGTGACTTACGCGATACCAGTTTACCTGAGTGCCGCGCACCCATTTTCGCCGACCCTAACCAACCAAAAGGTTACGAGCAAAAATACCAACGTGTAGATGGCCAAGGTTGGGATACCAGTAGCGGTCCAGATCCTTCAGGCTGGACACGCATAGCAGACCAAGGCCCGTGTCACGATCCTGCATTTGCCCAATGGGCAGCGTTTCAACAGGATCCAAGCCTGCCAGAACCAGCAGAGCCCATCACTTGGCTAAACATGTGGCGCTATGCAGATGTAGCCACCACCCGTAATAACGGCTGGAATGGCGACATCGTTTATGACGGTACCACGCCACTGTCACCGGTGAATGCCAATCAGTTTTCAGCAACATCAGAGCGTAACAGAGAGCTACAATCGTTCCGCTCATCTGACAAACACAGCTACACAAACTTATTGCCAAGCTTGAACCTAAACTACGCGATTTCTGATGAAATGGTCGGCCGCTTCTCGGTTTCTAAAACGATGACACGTCCGGAAATTGATCAACTTCGCCCTGGTTTTCAGTTAACCGAAAATGGTTACTGGGGATCAGGTAACCCAAGTACTGGCAGTAAGGTATCGTTGTTTAATACTCAGCTTGAGCCTTTAGAGTCTAAAAACTTAGACGTGTCTTTTGAGTGGTATTTCAATGAAACCTCTATGCTCAGTGTTGCGGTATTCCACAAGAATATGTCTAACTTCACCACGGTTGAAAACGCGGTTACCTACCTTCAAGACGTGCGTAACGTTGACACGCCTGTCAGTGGCAGTGAAATCATTTTACTAGCAGAAGATGACGGTACAAATGATCAAGGTTTAAACGGATGTATGCCGCTGCGCGCCACTGCTGACTACGGCTGGTGGAATTCTGATCCCACCCGTTTCAGCGATAATTTACGTGATCTATGTGCGCAATATAGCGTCAGTAAAATTGTCAATGGCAAAGGCGCCAAAATTACCGGTCTAGAGTTAGGTTATGTGCAAACTTATGACTTTTTGCCGGGCTTTTTATCTGGTTTAGGCGTATCAGCGAACTATACCTACCAAGATAGTCAATATGATCCTGACCGCTCAAGCATCGATCCGAGCAAAACCTTACCGTCATTCCCAGTGGCCGATACACCTGAGCATAGCTATAACGCGACCATATTCTGGGAGCAAGACGGCCATCAAATCCGCTTAGCCTATCGAGGCACAAGCGACTCACTCGTGGGTACTGATTACAACACAGGCTTACAAGGCCGTACGTGGAACCAAGGATCCTTGTGGAATGGAGGCCGCGGCAACCTGGATTTGTCAGCATCTTACAAACTGAACGACAACGTCACTTTTTCATTGCAAGCCATCAACTTGCTTGATGATGAATTTAGAACCTACTACACCAGCCGAGAATTAGAAGTAGACCGCATTTTCGCTGACAACGATGTGGGTTACCAATTTGTCGCCTTTGAAGAAGGCAACCCTTTAGACGGAGATGCCACACGTTCACGTACCTACACCCGTTATAAGGTTGGAACGACTTATCGCTTAGGTGTGAACGTTACATTCTAAGGTTACTTATTAAGATCAGCAGAAGTGAGGTGCGTGACTAGGCGCACCTTACTCACAGCAACGGTATGAAATTATGAAATCAATTCAAACATCAAAATTTTTGTTGGCAAGCGTCGCGTGCTCAGTTATTACAGCCTGTGGTGGCAGTGGCGGCGGCAGTTCGACACCTGCAGTATCAAGTAATTCTCCTGCCCATGGCGGCGATATTATGCTGACGTATTCAGAAAAAGACCCATTCAAAAGACTTTTTCTATTAGGTACACCCACAGGTGAAAATAGTGGTACAGGTGTGGCTACTGACATGGACGGCGACATTCTGCGCGTAACGAATATTAGCTCGAATCTAACCGATATGACTGGCTTTGAGTTAGACGGGCTGTACCTTGGTATAAGACCAGATGCTATTGCCCCCACACTCGATACGGATGAGACATTAACGATGACCCTCACCTACGATATCACTGATGGCGGCAATACCACTGCCCGTTCAGCGATTATCACCATAATCGGCGAAGATATAGCTCCTGTCGCTGAAGACGACTTAGTGGGCAACTTTACTCGCGACGCTGGAATGGGAGTGGTTGATTTGCTTAAAGGTGTTGTGGATGGCGATGAAGAGCCACTCACCGCGTTTGATGTAACAGCAGATGCCAATAACCCATATATCATCCCCTTTACTCTCAATGAAGATAACCAGTTAGAGCTTGATGTGAGTGCCGTTGAATCACAAATCCCTGACGGGGAAAAGATCACGTTCAGCTATACCTACAAAGTGAAAGATCATCGTTTTGAAATAGACCGTAATTTAGTCATAAATGTGTTGGGTGTACAAGATATTCCCGGTGCGCCGCTTATTCTAAATTACTTCTTAGAAGCGAGTGCTAATGAAACGGACACAGTACAAGTCTATGATTTAGCGCAAGAAACAGTTGACCGAGAAGATAATGCTATCGTCATCGACAATCTCACATTAGATGGCGACGCCGACCTACCCTACGGTATTGAGCTTAATGACAACATGCTGTCAGTCGACCCCCACGCCTTTTTTAATGAAATAGATACTGGTCAAAGCAAAGTGCTGTCATTTCTGTTCAACGTTGCCGACGATGCAGGCAATACTGCTGATGGGCACAGAAGCTTAGTAGTCACCATTAATGGTGAAGAAACGAACTTAGTCAAAGCGGCGGGGTTCAACGCAGATTTTGAAGATGCAGCACATGTCGGTCCGCTTGATGCAACCAATAACACGGGCGGCTTTATGTGGGACTGGGCGGGCTGGGCGTGCCCAGACCCCGAAATCAACACGGCTTCAGCGCGTACCGGTGATTATGGAATGCACATGCAGGGTAGTTTCTGTCATTTCGAACTACAGAATATCGTGACATCACTAGAAGATAATCAAAAGTACGCCATGTCATATTGGTTAAATAACGCGGCGTCAAACGGCGCAAGCGGCAATCCTTTTGTGCCTCTATTTACAACAGTTCCAGAGGGCTCCAGCCTAGATAATCGATTCTGGTTAGGCGGTCGTTACTTCGATCAGTCACTCGACACCTGGATGGAACACGTGCAGATTATTGATACCGGTGAGACTGGCGCCTGGGATGGTTATGAAACCCTGCCCGTGCATTTTGGTTTATTAAAGTACGACGATTCATACGCAGGTGGCGATCACAGCATCGACGACTTAAATATGGTCAAGTACGGCCACTATGATACCGCAGTGCATGACATGTTATTGGACCAAGTAGGCTTGTTTGATAACGCTGAAACCATTGCCAGCGACGGTGGCATAGTCGAAATACGCGACGTCGAGGGCATGCAAAAACTCTTCGTTGATACCACGGGTACCACAGATGGCGTGACGATTAGCCTACCCATCAAAGCTGGCGCGATCCAAGCCGGCGGGCGTTATGCAGTCGTGCTGGATGCTCAACTCATCAACCACGATGCCTTATATATAGCGGGTGAAAGCACGGTTGTTCTCTACGAGCTAAACTTGTCCAATGGCACTGAATCTATTGCAGCAAATGGCAGTGGCACCACCAAAGGTGCACAAAACACCACGTCAGATATCATTATTACTGAAGAGTTTGGCCGCAGCGCAGCAGTCGATTGGTCCCAAGAAACCATGACATTGAACGTGATGCTCACGGAAACAAACGCCCAGTACTATATTGATAACGTTCGTTTAATCGCTATTCCGTAACTTCGAATAGATGAACTTAGTACGCAAGATTAAAGCCCTATGAAAATTTTTCATGGGGCTTTTCATTTGCTGCCCGTGCTTGGAAATTGTGGGCCGATGTTCGGCGATTTGGTCCTAAGCAGTCGAACGTTCAAAAGGCGAAAATGCGTGCAACAGAACAACCCTATAAAACGTGTCGTGATTGTTGGCGGTGGCACTGCAGGTTGGCTTACTGCGGGTTTACTCGCTGCCCGTTTGTCTTCGCGAATAAATAATAGTGAACTGACTATCACCTTGTGTGAATCCCCCGACATGCCCACTGTAGGTGTGGGTGAAGGCAGCTGGCCCACGCTTCGCAGCACGTTACACACAATAGGCATATCGGAAACGGATTTTATTCGCCACTGCAATGTGTCATTTAAACAGGGCTCGCGTTTTATTCATTGGGAAAATGAACACTCTAGCCAGTACGATCACCCTTTTGATGTGCCAGAACAAGCAAGCCATGGTGCACAAGCCCAGCATTGGTTGCACACCAACAAGCACGTTCCCTTTAGTCAAGCTTATTGCTTGCAAAGTGCACTAGCAAATCAACACCTAGCGCCAAAGCTGATCACCACCCCTGAATACAGCGGATTTGCCAATTACGGTTACCATTTAGACGCAGGCCTATTCGCCAAATTGTTACGTGAGCATTGCGTTAATAATTTGCAGGTTAAGCACATATCCGCCAGGGTTAAACACGTTATTCAAGATCCAAACGGTGACATTTCAGGCTTGCAGCTGGCAGAAGCAAAAGCAAAAGCAAAAGCAAAAGCAAAAAGAATACCGACGACTAAGCCACCAACAACTAATAGCCTTTTAACCCATCTCACTGGCGATTTATTTATAGACTGCACAGGGTTCAGTGCCCTGCTGTTAGGGAAAACGCTGGGCGTCAAGAATACGCCTGTGAATGACGTGCTATTTGCCAACAATGCCATCGCGACCCATGTTCCTTACGCGACAGACTACGAGCCAATTGAATCATTTACGTTATCAACTGCTCAAGACAGCGGCTGGATATGGGATATAGGTTTGCCTAACCGTCGTGGCGTCGGTTATGTATACAGCGACCGTTATACCGATGATGAAAGCGCAAAAGACACATTATTGCAGTACATACAGCAACGTCATCAGGATACCGACTCACTTGCTTTTAAACATATCCGCTTCACTCCAGGTTATAAACAGCAGTTTTGGAAGCATAACTGTGTGGCCATCGGTTTATCTGCAGGTTTTATTGAGCCTTTAGAGGCCTCAGCTATTGCACTGGTTGAGATATCGGCCAATATGTTAGCCGAACAATTCCCTGCAACGCGCCAGAGTATGGGCAAAGTAGCCGAGCGGTTTAATCAAACCTTTGCCTATCGCTGGCAACGAATCATCGATTTTTTGAAACTGCATTATGTGCTGAGTAAGCGCACCTACGCTTTTTGGAAAGATAACAGAGCCGAGCGCTCAATTCCGGCCTCACTCAAAAAACTATTGCTCATGTGGCGTCACAAAGTACCGGATATTGCCGATTTTCCGGCTAGGGATGAAGTGTTTCAAGCCGCTAGTTATCAGTTTGTATTGTACGGCGCAGGCTTCAAAAGCAATTTGCTTTGCACTCCAGACCCACAAACTATGCAAGCTGCTGAGCAACTCTTCTCATCGATTCAAGGTTTTACAACTCAGCTAACTGATAAAGCGATAAGCAATCGCTCGCTGATTAACAAAATACACCAGTTCGGCTTGCAAAAATTCTGATTTATATAATGCATCAGTCCGTTTAATAGATAACAAAAAAGAAGAAAGATATGGCGAAATTACAACTCCTTAGCTCTCAAGTGCACGGCAAACTTAAGGTTATCCGTGGTGAATACCTCGACCCAAGCTTTGCGGTTAACCTAAGCACAGTGATGGTGTCTGAGTTAGCATTTCTCGCACACGAATATCCGCTGTTTTTCTACAAATCGGCGCGCAGTGGCGAATTCCAATTAGCGGCATTACTCGGGTTTGAATCTGGGCAAAATCTGTTTCTAGATAACGGCAATTGGATGTCCCGCTATGTTCCACTTGATATTCAGCGCCGCCCTTTTCAATTGCATGTACCTGAACCCCAAAAGAGCGCAGTTCAGAGTGTCGGGCCACGGAGCAACACACATACCTCTGGGCACTTAACCGTAGACCCAACCAGCCCTCAGTTTTCTTTCACCAAAGGCGAGCGGCTCTATAACGAAGATGGCACTGCCGCCCCTGCTCTAGCGCATTACCAAACGCTATTTTCTCATTTACTCAGCGCCAGCGAACAAACCCGAAGTGTCATAGCCACACTAGTGGATCATGAGTTGCTTGAAGCGGTTAAATTAAACGCAACTCTCAAAAATGGTGACATTAAACTTAACGACTTGTACACGGTTAACGTTAAAAAACTCAATGGATTGACGGGCAAAGCTCTGCAAGCCTGCCACGGCAAAGGCGTGTTGCAAGTATGCCATTTGGTGATGACTTCAGGGGCTCACTTAGAAATGATGATAGAGCGCGCCAATAAGTAACGTAACCCCTATTCTTGTACCAATACTTTTAGACCTGTACCGATATCGCTAAAACAGGATGAAGAGCTTAGGGCCAGAACAAACAACCTAAGCTCATAACGTAGCAATACGTGTTAATACCTGAGCATCTTCAGGGTATTCCCCCGCCCCAGATAGCCCTCGGTAGCCTTAACCCACTAAAGTTAGGTTCATAGTCAAAAAGCTAAATTTTCGCCTATGGACACCAAGCCCGCATAAGCGGGTCTATTTCAAATATAATTTGTTTCGATTAAGCCGCCGACCCACATTCACAGGCGTTCAAGCTTCATGGGATAACTCTGATTTGCATTCCATTGGCCGACGTAAAGATTGCCCTCATCATCCACGCATAAACCGTGACAATGATTAAACACATCCCACGTGGTTTGCATCGGCTGTAACACATCGTTGATATACTCAGGTGTAGTGCCGCCTATATTTACTACCACGCGATTGTCTTTGTCAAACACGCTGATGAAACCTGAATCGTCTTGGTTTTTACCATCGATGTGCGACCAGCACACAGGTGCAAAAAAGTGCTCGCCTTTAAAAATAGGGCCGCCAATATACGCTCCGTTAGCATCAATAGTGCCTAAATACTCACCGCTTAGAGTGAAGCGCTTTAAGCACTGCGATCCTCTGGAGCTAACAATCAGTTCTGGTGTTTCTCCGCGTCTATCTACACCGATACCATGGGTATTCGATAAGTTATAATGAGCGTCAGCGTTATCATGCCCCCCCCAATGTCGTATAAATCGCCCTTGGCTGTCGTACTGCAGCAAGTAATCAGAGCCATAGCCGTCAGTCACGTACATGTGGCCGTTGTCACTAATGGTTATGTCCGTCGGTCTAAAGGGTTGATCCGGTCGATACACCCCATATGATTGAGGATGACCAATGCTAAATATCAGTCGCCCAGCCATATCCAATTTCGCGATAAAGCCAGATTGGGCAACAACGCGGTTGTAAGGCGAGTCCCACGCTTCAGTAGAATGGCCATCCCATAAGCGGTTTTTCACCCAGCCGCTATCAACGAGATACATAAAGTCCTCACCATTCTCATTGACTATTTTAACACTGTGGCCGCCTGGCATATGCGTGCTAAAGGTATCGAGCAGTTTGCCATCGCGGTTGTAAATAACAATATTATTGCGCGGATCATCAGTGATCATCACCACTCGACCTTTAGCATCGATATCCAATCCATGGCAATTTTCAACCGGTGTTTGGCTATTATCTAGCCGGCCCCAGTGGGCGTTTACCCTATAGGTAAACTCCCCTTGGCCAACGACTAAGCCATGTGGGTCACGCTTTGATTTAGGCAGCACCCAACCTGAATGTAATGTGTCTGCTTGGCTGCTCTTCTGAGTGGTCTTCTGATTTTCTATAACAGGCATTTAAGAGGCCTTAACTTCTTCATTTTCTTGCCAATTCAATATGGCATCGTCACCCACTGGACTAAACGGATAGAACTTAGCCTCGTTTTCAGCAAATGATTGATTGCTAACGGCGTTATATGCGCAAATCATCGACCAACGTGGCTCTGCCGCTCGGTTCTGATTAGACTTGTGCAATAAATTACAGTGAAAAAACAGCACATCGCCAGGTTCAAGCTCTACGTTAACTAACGCATGGAATTTCATGGCTTCTTCTACAAAATCTAACGCTGCCCCTTTTTGATCGCCCGTTTTACTGTGATCTAAACGGCCTAAATGATGAGAGCCTTTTAGCACCTGCAAACAACCGTTTTCCTCTGTGGCGCGATTAATTGCCACCATACAGCTGATCGCTTTTGGGTACAGCATGTAATTGTCACGATGCCAGTAACCGAAATCCTGATGCCATTCCCAAGCTCCGCCCACAAAGGGTTCTTTCATCATAATCTTAGTACTGGTGTGATATATAGGCTCGCCTATCAAGGTTTCACACACATCCGCTAACCTGCGACTACGGGAAAACATGCTATATAAATCATTACCCGTTTCTTGCCACAAACAAACTTTGCTTACTGCACCACCAGCATCTTTTTTCTGCCACGCCCGCTCATTTAACGAATCGTCATTGAATGCTTTTTCCTGTAGACGTTTAATTTCTTGCGCGTGGTAGTAACCGCGGGCAATGACATAGCCATCGCGATGAAAATCATTAATTTGTTGTTCCGTTAAGGTGATGTTACTCATGGTTTTATCCTCATCTTAGTGAAAATCATTTCGTCAACACTTTGGATCTAATGTTAACGATTTTAGTTTATTGTTAACAATGATTAATGATCTCAATGTTAAAAACAAGCTTTAATTTATATAAAAATATAAGATTTAAATATAAATAACAAAATCAGTATTATGCTAATCTAGATCCAATAGAAATTTTCCTAACGTCAGCACTCCGACTAGGCACAAGTCCTGGCTGAGGATAAAATGAAGTTCAATATTGATAGGAGTGTGCTTTGCAAAACGACAAACCTGCCACCAAATACGCCGTTCCGGCACTGGATAAAGGCTTAGATATTCTCGAATACCTAGCTGCTCAAGGAATACCTCGTTCGCAAAGTGAAATTGCCCAAGGCTTGGAGCGCAGTCCTAATGAAATATTTAGGGTGTTGGTGGGGCTAGAGGCTAAGGGCTATTTACTTCGCGACGATACCTCAGGGCGCTACCGCATGTCGTTCAAGTTATATAATTTATCGCGCAGTATCTCGCCCATTGATCAAATGCGCCAATGTGCTCTGCCTTATATGGAAGACTTAGCCGTGAAAATTGGCCAGTCGTGTTATTTGTGCATGTTGTATCAAAGCCAAACCATGGTCATAGTGCAAGCCCGCAGCCGCAGCCCTATTTTTCTTAATATTACTGAGGGGTCATTATTCCCTACCCGCACCTCGACATCAGGCAAGATTTTACTGGCCAATAGCAACGATTCAGTGCGCGATATGTTGTTAGAGCATGATGCTGAGTTTTCAGCTTTTAACGCTCAGCAACGTAAAGACGTGTTAAGTGAGCTGGTAGAGATTAAAAGTAGCGGAATACTGCAACAGAATAATGCCTTAATTGACGGTGTCACCGACGTATCCGTGCTCGTAGGTGAGCCAGAGGGTCAAGTCATTGCATCTCTTACGGTGTCATCGTTTAACAACCACCTGGGTGAGCAACTCGATTACGACAGTTTACTCACCCAACTTACCGACACAGCGAAAATCATTACTGAACAGCTAGGGTGTTAACCTGCCTGCTGGACTGTATCGTTAGGCTTTACCCCCAGGTTTACTGTGTTGCCCAACGCCTGCAAAATGAGCTTTGTGCCTCTCGTTAACGGCCCTCAAAAATGCAGCTTTGAAAATAATTGACGCCACGAGGAGGCCAAATCACCTACTGATAGATCCATGAGTTATCCTACATCTCAGGCAGAATTCAAGAGGACGTGCAGCAAAGCAAAGTTATTATAACAGGAGGCGGTTTGGCTGGCCTGTATGCGGCCAACAGGCTTGAGGCGCTGAATATACCTTATTTATTGTTTGAATCAAAAGCCCGATTTTTTGGCCAACACAGTGGACTACCCCACTGTGTTGGCCAAAACGGCAGCTTGAATGCCATTGCTCCTCTGTCCAATATAACGGCTAACCATAGCCAGGACCTTGGTCCTACCTGGATATTTCCCCATCAGGTTAGAATACAGACCATGGCCAAGGAACTCGCTGTCAATTTATTAGCGTAATACTCTGCGGATGATGTGCTTTTTATGCCTCAAGCGTTGCAAAAGTACAGCAGATAGCTGGCGCTGGTGCCATGCAATTGTCTCGTGTTTAAGGTGGCATCGATCAGCTCACCAGAGCGCTAGTATGCAAACTGCTTAACGCCAATGCAGCGATTAAAATAAAACACGCCCACAATGTCAGTCAAGTGCACAAAGAAAGTAAAAACCGCACCTGGTAGATAACAGTTTTGCACAATGGGCCACCAGCGCAGCTAGCTGAGCCTGGTTACGGACAACCAGCAAAAGGGGCGGCTGAACACACCAAATATAGTGCAAAGCATTTGTTGCTTGGGCTGCCACCACGCATCATACAACGGGATTTGACAGTGCAAACCTGGGGCTCAGCCCTGCTCAATTAACGTTTACGATCGGTGCTAACCTGTATGGCGGCGCAAGGAAAATTTATTGCCACTTACCCCCGCGCATTCTGGCGTGAAAAAGGTTTATCAGGTCAGGCATTTAGTCAGGTCGGCCCCATGATCGAAATGCACAATGCCAGCAGCACCCGCCAACCGGCGCAAGGAAATAAGTGAACATCAGTTAACACAGGCTTGCCTGGATCAACTCGCCTTCTTTTACGGGGACGATGCTTACAGCGCGCAAAATTGTCACATCAAAGACTGGGCACAGGACCGATTCTCTACGAGCGAATACGATATTAATGAAGTATCTAAACATCCAGAATTTAATCGCACAGGGTTAGAACAAGAACTGCAAACACTCAAATTGCATCTGGCAGGGAGTGAATTCGCCCGCCATGATCCTGGCTATTTAGAGGGATCACTGGATGCCGCCGAGCATGCTATTGAACAGATCAATAACAATGTATCGCCGATTGCAATTTAAGTTCTAAAGGCGTTCAACATTGCCCTGCTCACCAGGACCCGAAGTCTGTTGCGACAACAATGACTGTTGAGCCTCGTGCTCAGCAGTTCACACATCGCCTTGCTCAACCAGAAGGTTTAGAAGTTGCGTTAATACAATGTCGATACGTACAGGGCGAAAACGCTTGGGGGCAAGCACCTGCAACAATGATATCTACATGTTTTATCTTTTTGGTTTCTCATTCTTTATGTGATTCACCTGTAGATATATTTTATCGCAGTACATACCAGCATTGAACACTGTTTATGATGTAACCATTAAAGCCAGCAAACTATTACCTTAACCTTAATAAATGACTTAACAATTAATATTGCTTTGCGAGACCGAAGTACAACCGAAATAATCTAGCCTGTTTTATTGGCCCAACCTTGCCGATATACCCGCACATCCGGTTTTACCTGATCGCTCAACATTTAGCGGATGAAAAGATGGTTCAAAACCAGCGGTTACGGGGTTTTGCCGTATAGCAAAAGTGGTTTAAAAACGAACACTGGTTAACTCCTAGCCCTGTATAAACATAAATGCACCAAATCCCAGAACCCCTACCTATATAAATTATTAACATCACTCACCACTAGACAATAATTCTAAGACCTGCAATTATTGACAATTGTTAACATTTAATAATTGTACGTTTCATTTAAAACTGACTTCCACTGATTACAAACTAAAAGTTGGACACTATGGATATATATAAATTTCTACCTTACGCAACACTGGTTTTAGGCATAACTCTGATAAGCGCTTGCGAAAAAGTAGCAGTCTCGGCTTCCAATGCAGAAACGGCACTGCAAGTCAAACAAACCACCGCAGAACAAGTACTGATTGATTTTGAATCTACCGACGTTCCCCCATGGATAGAAAAACGTAACATTGACTATGCCTTAACGTCAGATAACGGTGTCACCCAGGGTAGGCAAGCCTTAAAATTAATGTTTCACTCCAGTTTTGAGTACTCCGCATTGGATTTAAAACCGGATCCTTACTGGGATTGGAGTCATTTTGGCCCGATGAATGTAGCGTTTGACGTCACCAATACAAGTGATGTGTCGGTTCAACTTTATTTACGCGTACATGATCACAATAATAGCTCACATAATAGAAGTATCAGTATCCCTGCCGGCAGCTCAGCAACCTATTATGCGGATTTAAGCGGAGAACAACTTGAGACAGATAGTGGTTTGCGGGCGGCCCCTCCTGCCTGGCAGTCTTATGAGTTTAGAATGCCTTACATGACCGGCAATAAATTACTTGATTTAACTGGCATTACGCAAATGAGTTTGTTTATCTCTAGTAATTTACAAGATAAAGAGCTGATTATCGATAATGTCCGAGCTCGCCGCAATCCGGATATTGATCCTGCTTATTTAGTCGGTCTGGTGGACAAGTTTGGTCAAAGTGCCAAGTTAGACTATCCCGCCAAAGTAAAATCCGATGAGCATTTAAAAGAACTTACCCAACTGGAACTTGCCGATTTAGCTGCACGTCCAGTTTTACCTGATCGCTCAAAATTTGGCGGATGGAAAGACGGTCCAAAACTGAAGGCTACGGGATTTTTTCGCACTCACAAAGTAGATGGAAAATGGGCATTGGTTGACCCCGAAGGGTATTTGTTTTTCTCTTCCGGTATCGCCAACATACGTATTGCCAATACCACTACTTTTACAGGCATTGATTTTAAAGACGACAACGTACGTTACATCGACCCTGAAGATGTGACCCCAGAGGATTCCCTCGGTATTCGCCCCGTGTCAGCAAGTGCACAGGAAACCCGTTTTGTTTCATCAAAAATGCGGCGCAATATGTTTAATTGGTTACCTGACTATTCGGATGAATTAGCCAATCATTATAGCTATCGTCGCAGTTCACATAAAGGCCCGCTAGCCCACGGTGAAACCTTCAGTTTTTATCAAGCTAACCTGGAACGGCGATATGGCGAAACCAGCCCAGATTCATATATAAGAGATTGGGAAAATATCACCATCAAACGTATGCGTAGCTGGGGCATGACATCGTTTGGAAACTGGGTTGACCCTGCTTTCTATCAGAAAAACCAATTTCCCTATTTTGCCAACGGCTGGATTATAGGTGACTTTAAAACAGTCACGGCAGACGGGCACGGCTGGTCTCCCATGCCAGACCCTTACGATCCAGAATTTGCCCGTAGAGCCAAAATCACAACACAAGTCATTGCTGATGAAGTCAATAACAACCCATGGTGTATCGGTGTCTTTGTCGATAACGAAAAAAGCTGGGGCGATACCTCATCTGTTAAGGGGCACTATCGCATCCCTATTCAAAATTTCAAGATGGATGCCGCCCAAAGCCCGGCAAAAAGGGCATTTACTCAACTATTAAAAGATAAATATGCCACGGTTGATAAACTCAATGCAGCTTGGGAAACGGCTATCCCATCATGGCAGGCATTTGCCAGGAAGTTTGACGTGGTTGACATTAATGATGCAATGAAAGCTGACTTATCCGTTATCCTGGAAGCCTATGCCACACAGTATTTTTCCGTTGTACATAAAGCATTATCCAAGGTTATGCCTGATCACTTGTATATGGGAGTGCGTATGGCAGCATGGAGTATCAATCCTGAAGGTGTACGCGCAGCGAAAAAGTATGTTGATGTTATGAGCTACAACTATTACCGCGAAGGCATGCACGATACAGTATGGGATTTTCTGCCAGAAGTGGATATGCCCAGTATTATCGGCGAGTATCATTTTGGTGCCACATCAGATACTGGCTTGTACCATCCTGGCTTAGTCCATGCCGCCGACCAAGCTGACCGTGCACGTATGTACCAGAACTATATGCATAAGGTGATTGACAACCCTTATATGGTAGGGGCTCACTGGTTCCAATATACTGACTCCCCCCTAACCGGCCGCGCCTATGACGGGGAAAACTACAATGTGGGATTTGTCACCAATGCAGACGTACCTTATCCAGAGATGGTAGAAGCAGCCCGTGAATTAAATGGAGATTTATATCCACGGCGTTTTGGTGCAGCAAAACCCACTGCCACCGAATAAAACCGGTTTCGTACGAATGCATGAGCAGGAGGGAATGCCAGAACCACAATTTGGCTTTCCCTCCTACTTTAACCGTTTAATCGGAATTGTAATGGTTTAATAGACTGTAGAGGTTTTAATCTTAGATGCCTGATAAAACCAAGGCAGATCCCAGGCGCGGGTACTAAGCAACTGTTTCGAGTTGAAGGCACCATGGACCAGATGTTGCGAGTGCTTAATAATAAGCTGATTAACGCACTTACCAATGACCAATTATAAAAGCCACTGACTTCGGTGACAGAGTTATTCTATGCCTGGCTGTATATAGTGCTACTGCACAGAATCAATGACTTTGCCCCTGTTGAGTCTTAGTCGTTATCAAACAAAGCCTTAATCGGAGCCAATATATGTTTACCTAACAATTTTGAGCGCAGGGGGCTCCAACCGTGCACAGGATCGCTGTGGTATTTATTATCGGTAAATGGCATCTCTAAGGTTAATGATAAACAACTAAAGCGGTGGCCAATCTGAAAAGCTGCGATATTAAGTGGCGCCTCATTTGGCTCACAGGACCGGTAACCATTTTCTATACAAAAAATCTGGGGTTGCGTTATGCAAGTCAACTTTGAATTTATTTTCACGAGCTTGAAGCTCTTCGTTGTAGCTTGGGATCCCTTCACAGCCCTGAATAAATGCAAAAGGCACGTCTTCATCGCCATGTACGTCGACAAATAAATCAACACCAATATCTTTCATGTGTTTAAAAATAAAATGGCTTTCCGGAGCTTGTTGAATATTTGGGTTTAACCAAGCGCGATTAAGATCAATCCCCATGCCGTTAGTACGTAAATTACCCTCCACTGAACCATCTGGATTCATGTTTGCGACCACATAAAAATTGGTGTTTGCCAGCAACGCCTGATGCAATTGATTGCTTTGACCAAGCAGCTCTTCTAACAAACCCTCCATAAACCATTCAGCCATGGTTTCTGCCGGATGCTGACGGGCAATGATCCACACGTTTTTCTGCGCATTAGGCGCGCCAGCGATTTTAAGAAGTTCCACTTGATGGTTATCTGACGTTTTACAAGAAGCATATAATTCGCAATGTTGCTGGCTCAAAGACCAGGCAATAAAATCTTGATGGCGTTCATAACTGTAAGGCGCAAACAGTGCAACGTACACAACATCCGTTTCCGCAGTCAGGGCAAAGTGTAAATGCTTTCCATCATATTCAGTCCAAATACGGGTCTACGTTTGCCTATCGTGCGAAGTAACAAGCGTACAGGTTGGCCACGCTTCAGGGAAGGACACCAGATAAGCATTGGTAATACTGAACTGACAACGGTTGCCCTTGGCTGCTGTCAGGCGAAAATAAAACCACTGGCAATGATCATTCGACTGGGAATCTTTGCGAATTTTCAGGGTGATACGTTCCGGGCTGCTTGAATCAACCACGATGATGTTGCCACCATCAAAATTTGCGTCAATTTTCATCATAGAGTCTCGGATAAAAACCTAACGGTACCCTCGCCTTATTGGGTTCACAAGCTTATTTTGAGGATCTGCGGTAATTCAAAAAATGATTTTTTATAACGCCTTTAAAACAATTTTTTTGCACCTACAGGCTGGGTTTTCGGTGCTATATTTTTGTACTCTGAACTTTTCTATTAATTCGAAATAGGTGTTCAACGTGTAGGCTAACCTCAGTCAGTCAAATAACTTCTGACGCTATAAGCTATGTATACGCTGTTAATTTAGCCCGGTTTGATATTTCGTTTTTATTGGCATAGCTGCTCTTATTATTGTTAGCTCATCTTTAGCTTACATTCTAGACTCGCAAACTAATTGTAACCAGTTGCAGAATGAGTAATCCATTAATGTTAATCGAAAGATGTTGCCAGCGGTGCTTGTGCGATATACCGCAACTTTAAATCGACTAACACTTCGCAACACACATTTATCGAACTTGGTAGCGGGACCAATATCGACCACTGCTTGCTATATGTGCTTTCAGCGTTTCCAACGTGCCGGCAACATCTCGCTTTTCCAGCAAGTTAAGCAGTAATTTATGCTCGGTAATGCCTTGCTCTATGCGCCTTGAACTCAACTTCAGACTACCGTGCATGACATGCAGGATAAGACGATTACGCCGCCATAACTCAACGGCATTTTTATTGTAGTGATCTTTATACATCAGCCAATGAAACTCGGTATCCAGATGACGATACAACACATGGGCCTGTGGGTCCGTTAGGGTAATTTCTTCCATTGCCAGCAAAATTCGCTTCAAGTCATCCCGTCGCTCTGCGGTATGTTCTTCAACAAACCATTCCATTAAATAAGGGTCGAGCAATTGCAATATCTCGAATACATCTCTTGTGGTATTGGTTTCAAATTTGGCGACGCGAGCTCCGGAATTCTGTGCCACGTGAACAAATCCCTCGCCTTGTAATTGCTTTAATGCTTCGCGCACAGGATTAATACTGGTGTTATAACGCTGGGCTAATTGGGTTGTCACTAAACGATCACCGCTAATAAAGTATGCATTGGTAATGTCACTCAATATTTTGGCGTACACAGAACCATATTCGGTCAGTAATGGAGATGTAAAAATTTGATTATCTGGCAATATTTTTTACTCATTTTTCTAAAATTAAACGGGAGGCTTCAACGACTATAACGGGGCAAACATTCTATTAATCGTAGCAGCTCTACGCGTTTTGCCATTTGTTATCTTGGCTGTAAATAGTCAAAGGACTTTAGGGTAGATCATTCGGCCAACGATTTTTGGTTAAAGCATGATCAGTTCCCACCTATTCATTGACCTAATATTAACCTGATGTGTGTATTGCATACACACTTGCCACAAATCTATTGAATCAACTCAATAAAAGCCTCTTTTTATACAGCACCGAAACGCGATAAAGCCTTTCAATAGCATTGTCATCTAATTCTCGCCTAAGCCAAATATTTTAGCTATCCACACAAATTACACACAATCTAATATAAATAACACATAAAAGTTATTAATTTATGTTGAGAATGTTAAAACAATGTGCAATTATCAGATTTAATTGTTAACAATTAAATGCCTATCACTTTACGAAACCTGCAAGAAAGCGCCATATTGAAGATACGGAATAAAAAATTAGTTTAAAAACAAAAGGTTACGTGATGTTGGTAGCAGCGCTACTGAGCGTAATCACTAAATAGCTGTTAAAAATTCAGGACAATAAGGTAGAAATACATGAAACACTTTACACATAGTTTTACCCAAACCAAGCTTGCCGGTGCTATTACGTTTGCACTGCTGGGTTTACCCACCACATCACCCGTGTATGCACAACAATCAAACGAAACCGACGTTGAAGTAATCAATGTTAAGGGGGTACGCGGCGCATTGATTAGCGCAGCCAACATCAAACGTGATTCCGATGGTGTGGTCGATGCAATTACCGCACAAGACATAGGGAAATTTCCTGACACTAACTTAGCCGAGTCGTTGCAGCGCATTACCGGAGTGTCTATCGATCGTTCAAACAACGAAGGAAACCAGGTATCAGTACGCGGGTTCGGACCCAGTTTCAACCTCGTTACCCTGAATAATAGGCAAATGCCCACGTCATCTACCCTATTAGAAGATGGAATTGATCGTAGTTTTAACTTTCGTGAAATTGCCGCAGAAAGTGTGTCTGGTGTTGAAGTGTACAAAACCGGTAAAGCCAACATTGCCTCAGGCGGTATAGGCTCCACCATCAATATCAATACCGCAAAACCATTTGATTACGATGGTTTTAAAGCCGTGGCGACAGTAAAAGGTGTGGTGGATACCAGCGTGGAAGTGGGTGACAGTGTCACTCCCGAGTTATCTGGTATGGTTAGCCAGCAATTTGCCGATGGTAAAGTAGGTGTGCTGCTGTCGTTATCACATGCCGAACGCGATAGTCGTAAAGAACGTGTCGGTACCCCTGGCTGGGTACCTGAACGTGGTTCAAACGTTGATAAAAGTGCGATCAATAGTGATTTAAACCCGAATCGAACACATTGGGCACCACTGAGTATTAGTGTTGATACCCATGACAACCACAGAGTTCGGCAAAATGGCCAACTGGTACTGCAATTTGCCCCCACCGACACCTTAGTCGCCACCCTTGATTATACCTTGTCTCGTTTTGAAGAAACATCAGACATTAACCGCACCAGTTTTTGGTTTGACGGTGACACAGGCGGCAATGCTGACGCTAACGGCACAGTCACCAATCCATTTCGCGATGACGATGAATTAAACTTTTGGTCTTACCATAACTACTTTGAGACTGAGAACGATTCAATCGGTCTCAATTTAGCCTACCAAGCCACAGAAAGTCTAAACTTTACTGTGGATTATCATGACTCTATATCACACTCACAACCAGACGGACAGAACTCCGAAACAATCATGAATCTTAAAAACCCCAGGGTAAATGATACCAATGGTGATGGTATTGCGGATCGTGGCGGGGTAGACGTCAGTATCATTACCGATCCTAATGGTCGCCCCGATATATTTTTTGATGCCGCTGATTTACCAGGACAAGACGCTTACGCATCAGAAAATATTCAGTTTGATTTATTTCAAACGCGCGGTTATGAGATTGAAAATAACATCAAACAAGTGCAGCTTCATGGCGAATGGGTGAACGCTAACAGTGGCGCCTTAAGCAGAATAAATTTTGGACTAGCTAACACAGATTACTCCATTGATACTTATGCTCGGCGCACAATAGCATTTGTGCCGCTGGATATTTCGAACCTAGATATACAGTTCAACAGCAGTAACGATTTTGGCAACGATATAGGTGGCAACGATAACTTGTTCCCTTTGTTATCAAATTACAGTGCTATCGAAGCATTAGAATTGGTCAAAGAGCAAGGCTATTATTTTCAGGTTGATCCGGTGTATAACGGCGTAAGTGAGGAAACCCTGGCGCTGTATGTCTCCTTTGACTTTGAAACCGAATTTAATAAAATGCCAGTGAAATTGAAAGCGGGCCTACGCTGGGAAGACACAGATGTAACATCAACTTCACTGCAGCAAGGAATTGAGGCGCTCAACTATATCAACACGGCAGGTCGTTTCGGCGAAGTCTTCACCCAAGAGGCAACGAATATCAGCCTCGATGGCACTTACACCAGATTGTTGCCCAATATGGACTTTAGCGTCGATTTTAGCGACGATCTAGTGGGTCGCGTGTCTTACAGTACAACCCTAAGTCGCCCTGATCTATCATCGCTGTTCCCGTCCACAACTATTGATGCGCGACCTGACGGCCCCTACAGTGCATCTATCGGTAATCCTGGGTTATTACCGCTGGAGTCAAAGAACATCGATTTTTCCTTAGAGTGGTATTACGGCAATGGCAGTTATGCGTCAGTAGGTTATTTCAAAAAATACGTCGAGAACTTCATCGGTATAACGACCCGTGAAGGCACCATGCCTGACGTGAACGGTAATCCGTTAACCGATCCGAGTATTAATCCACGTCCCGGCTGTCCGGACGAAGTGGTGGGTGGCAACCCTGCCTGTTTCTCCACTGCAAACGACCCGGAGATCACCTTTCTAATCTCATCACCGGATAATTTAAATGACGCTGAAGTAGATGGCTGGGAGCTTAACGTACAACATATCTTTGCAGAAACTGGTTTTGGCACCGTGGCAAACATGACCTTTGTTGATGGAAACGTGAAATACGATGTTTATGATGTCAACAGCACCTTCGCCCTAACCGGCCTGAGTAATTCAGCCAACCTAATAGCGTTTTACGAGAAAGACGGATTTCAGGCACGTATTGCTTACAACTGGCGTGATGATTTTTTATTAGCCCTGTACCAACCACAGCGCCAGGGGGAGCCTACTTTTGTTGAAGCTTATGGTCAGTGGGATATCAATGTGAGTTATGACATTAACGAAAACGTGTCGGTATTCATTGAAGGGTTGAATATCACCGAACAAACCACCCGGCGCCACGGTCGTTTTGCTGACCAGTTGATCAGCACCGAACAATTTGGTGCCCGTTACAATATTGGCCTGACCGCTAAGTTTTAAGAATAAGGCAGTACCTCCGTGCATTTATGAGCAAACCGGGTACAAAAACACCGTACCTGGTTTTTGAATAGCAGACGATCAAGGAATGGAACATGCAAAAACTGACCCGCAACCTGCGCGATTCCCTAACCACCCTAGTAATGGCGCTCATATTCGCCTTGCTCCCTGCCCAGGCGACCGCTGAGCAAAGACCTAATATAATTTTAATAATAGCGGATGATCTAAGCTGGGACGATATTGGTGCATATGGTAACACTGGCGTGAAAACGCCCCACTTGGACAAACTGGCCAAGGGCGGAATGCGTTTTGACAACGCCTTTTTAACGGCCAGCTCATGTAGCCCGAGTCGGGCCAGCATGATCACCGGGCGTTACCCGCACAACACCGATGCAGAACAGCTACATTGGCCGTTACCGAGCCAACAAATCACCGTATCAGAGAAACTCCGCGATGTGGGTTATTGGACGGCCGCGGCTGGGAAATGGCATTTAGGTGAGGCGATAAAAGAGCGATTCGATGAGGTACGTGAGTCTGAGTATGGCATAGACGAACCATCAGGGAGTGATCAGTGGTTGCCGTTGTTAGCAGCACGTCCCTCAGATAAACCGTTTTTTCTATGGTTAGCCTCCTGGGATTCTCACCGACCGTTTTATCAAGGTCAATACCCGGTCCACCATACTCAGAGCGATGTACAATTACCGCCATACTATCCGGCAACGGAGTTATACATGGATGATTTTGCGGCTTATTACGATGAAATAGCACGCTTGGACGGATCTGTCGGTAAAGTAGTTGCAACACTGGAAAAACAAGGTGTGGCAGATAATACCCTGATCATCTTTGTTGCCGACAATGGCCGCCCTTTTGCCCGAGATAAAACCACCTTATACGACTCCGGGGTAAAAACGCCCTTTATTGCCTATTGGCCAAAAGGTATTCCTAAACACAGTGTCAGTAGCAGCATAATTAGCTCCATCGATTTGGCACCAACCTTTTTAGACCTCGCCAAAACACAAATCCCGCAATCCTTTGAAGGTAAAAGCATCACCGGGTTATTCAACGACCCCAGTACAGCGTTTAGGGGTTACGCTATATCAGAACGAAACTGGCATGACTTTGAAGACCATAGTCGCTCAGTGCGTACTGAAAAATACCGTTATATTCGTAACAATTATTTTGATTTACCCGCTACGCCAAGTGCCGATACGGTTTACCATAAAACCTGGTGGGAGCTAACACGTTTATTCGAACAAGGAGCGTTAACAGAACAACAATCACGCCCGTTTTTAGCCCCACGGCCAAAAGAAGAATTGTACGACCTTGAAAACGACCCCTATGAATTAACCAACTTAGCGACTGAAAAAACCTATCAGGCGGTACTGCACCAGCACAGTCAAATTCTCGATAACTGGATACAATCAAGCAACGACTTTATCCCAAGTTTTCGAACCTTAGATGACTTTGATCGCAAAACAGGCGCCTATGCGCCAAACAGAAAGCGCCCCAGACCGTCGAAAATGCAAATGTATCATGCAACAGGTAAATATTAATCCGCTATGTTAAGTTTCCCGGTAAAGGTGGCGGCATTTTTTGTCGTTGCCTTTTTTTACTCACAACAGCCCATATTCTTCATTTCTCGTTTATCACTGCCATTAGTCATAAAATAACTATTGGGCCTCGAAACCGAACTTATTGTACCAACACCGCACGAGTGCAAAATAATCCATGGTGCCAGTTTCTAAACTACGCGGGGTATAACCTCGCCGCTATGCCTCGAAAATAAGATGGTTTAATAAAGCAGATGCCATGCCCAAATTACGCACGGAATTGACACTACTCATGAATTTTATTTCACCATGGATTGCCGTGAGCGCTTTAATTGCGATATAGCCAATCACGTCATGTGGTTTAAGGGCAGAGAAAAGGATAATAGATGGATGCTTTAATGCCTCAATGTCCAGTGCATGAACACTGTCTGGCAATATTGTAGCTTACATATCGGCAAGATCCTCCCACCATCACACGTATAGTTGCTGCTTTAGGCGAAATTAATTATGGGTTTGTTTAAGGGGAAAACTGAGTAACTGATTATGTGCCGTCACAAACACTTGTGACTGATCGCCGTTAAAGGCCAAATTGGCGGCAATGCTGGGCAGATAAACCTTTGCCAGTAACTTACCTTGCTGACCAAACAACCAAATGCCTTGAGGGCCAGTCGCAAAAATAAGCCCTGAGGTATGCACTTTCAAACCATCAGGTAAACCATGGGAGGGATTGTCCTCTACGCTGGTTTGGTAAAACAAATGACGGGATTGCACCTCACCTTCGTCGTTTAGTTCGTATCGATACCAAGCAGGGTTTTGCGGGTTAGATGCTGCCACATACAAGGTTTTTTGATCACCATGGAGCGCAATACCATTGGGAAACGTTAATGTTTTATCGAGTAATATCAGCTCACCACCTGGTCGTAACGCATATACCCCTTGAAAGTCTAATTCTTTAGCCGGATCATCAAGCTGCTTTGGCAAACCATAAGGGGGATCGGTAAAATACACCGTGCCACTTTCGGCCATAGCGACATCATTTGGGCTATTGAGTCTTTGTCCGTTATATTGTCTTGCTAATACCTGATATTGGGCTGCGGGGGCGGTAATAGGCGCATGCATAACCGCCACTTGCCGACTACGGGATTGCATCAACAGCAATTGCTCATGCTGATCCACAGACTTGCGGATCAACAGGCCATTGGAAAAACCGCTATCAGCCAGATATTCAGTCACCCCTTTACCTTGCTGATATTTGTACACCTTGTGTGTAGGAATATCGGAAAACAGTAAAAAGTCATGCTGTTGTGACCAGACCGGACCCTCAAGCCATTCAAATCCCGTGGCCAAAGTGACGATATCAGCGTCGACGTCGAGCACACTCAACGCTCTGGGATCAAAAATCTCATAAACACCAATTCGCACAGGATAAACAGCTTGCGGCAATATAGTGCGCGCCACAGACTGACTACATGCACATAAACCAAGGGCGGCTACACAAATTGTCATCCGCAAACGCACCAATAGTGATATGAGCCTCTTTACCTTACTTAGACTGCACATCTTGATAGCGCCTCTGGTAGAGATCATGATTCACTTCTTTGGCCGCCTCCACCAATGGCTGGTAAGGCGTATCCGTCACGTTAACAAAGCCGACATTGTAGTTTTCGCCGTCATAGGCCCTGCCAGTTAATGGTGAATCAATGTATTGAAACCAATGGGCGCCGACAAAATACGGGTTATCAATCACACTATTGACGTATTCTTGGTATTTCTTGCCGCGATCAGCCTGTGATGATGCGTGGATGAGTCCCGGGTTATAGAGGCCGGAGTCTAATGCACCGTTGTGAAACTCACCGATAATGCTTGGTTTATCGATGTCGGCTAAGAAGGTCCATACCTTGTCGGTTATCGCCTCTTTATAATAATTGTAACTCATCACATCGGCGTATTTCGCTGCTGCTTGGCGAATTTCATCGGTCATGCCCCAATCAGCAAAACGCGCGCCCATGTACATGTGATTGGGCATAGTCTGTTTAAGCGTTTCATGCACCACTGCAAAGTATTGCTCTGCGTAAAGGCTTAACATGGCCGACAAGTCTGCAATAACCGGATCGTTAAAGTCGGTTAATGTAATACCTTTGGCCACTTCATCCCAGGAGCGAATGTTACTCTTCCATATGGTGTTTAATGTCTCGATGTCGGCATATTTCTCTTTTAAATAGGCAACAAATTGGGTTTTGGTTGGGCTGTCTGCGGCATCAACTTCAAGGGTGTGGATTACGATACCGTAATGCCCCGCGATAGAACCTTCCTGGCCCCAACTTTTTTCATTGTCGATAAATACCCCCACGCACCAGGGGTTGTTTTGTACTTCACTGGCAATTTTATTGGCCGTGACTAAGGCACGCTGTTTAAATACCGGATCAAACGGGTCCGGTAAGGGACTCCAATAATCATTGCCGCTGCTGACCGTTTTAAAATCACCAATGATCCAGCCGTTGGCAAAGTATGGTATGCGATTAAGTTGATAAAAGCTCGGATCGATCCAGTTACCAAAAGACGTAAAACCCCAATCCAGCATGCGATCAACTGTGGTATCACGCCATTTATGCATGAATACCGCGGGATCATCACTGGCGTATTTACGGGCTAAATTGGCGCGGTAAAAACTATAGGTTTCACCTTTTTCCAGCGCACCTGTATGCACTTCTCTGCGGTAACCAAAGTGCTCGCCCAGTGATTCGTTATAATCCGGCAACCAGGTAAACATATTAGCGCGCAACTTGGATGCCACATGGCGGCTCGGCCAGGCTTCTTTCGGGGCTGGGTTTAAGCCAATTGAATCTTCAGGGGTAAAGTCACCAGCCTGACGCGGCGTAATGTACTTAGCATCGAAATCATATCCGGTGATAGTAGAGGTATTCGACATCCGCACATTAGCTATGCCATTTGAGAAAAATAAATAACCTTGTGGGTCAACCAGACTCCATTTCCCCTGGTATTTCTGAGTTCTAAAATACCCTGTAGTTTCAAGTTTAGGCCCGTCAGCCCAACCGTTAAATTTGGAACGGCCCTGTGGCACCTGATGGGTAAACGTTGCTTGTTCTTTAGCATTAAGGGCTTGTAATTGTTCGTTGCTGTCAATCTTATTGGTAAACGCCAGCTTGGCGTTTTGACCAAACTTATCAACCAGACCGACCAAGTAATTTTCATCCAGTTTCTTTGGTTTGATTAACCGCAGGTTGTCGACCACCAGATGTTTGTCTTGTGCCACCCCTCTGACATCAAAGACAATACTCGCGACCTGACTGAGATCGATTTGTTTGCTGCCATGGCGCCATATCATAGGTGTGTATTGACTTTGCCAGTTATTTGGATTGGAGCGGATCCCTGTTTCAATGGCTAAATCCGGATCGTTTAATGGCATAAAGTAGGTATCACTTGAATTGGCGGGCACCACAAAGCTACGGTTATGGGACTGACCAGCGGCATCTTTAGCCGTTACATACAGGTGAACCGATGAGGCATCGGGGTTTTCAATATCAAGCGCAAAGGCGAATGGCCCTTCGTTGCTCCAATCCCAGGGTATGTTAGGTGTGAAACCAAAACCGGCAGTTTTGTTCGCTTTAGAATGTAAGTCTATCGCCAGTTTTTGCTCACTTCCCTGGCCAGTAAAGTGTGTGTCTGCTGCCGTGAGAGAGATCCATTTCGCCTTACTCACATCGTTGAAATCCCAGGGTAAATCACCTTCCTGCGATTTTGTATTTACGGAGTTTGCTACCACACCATCTGACTCGCCGGATTGCATGTCGCGGCAGGCCATAAGCGTAGTTAAGGTTAACGCACAGAGCAAAAAGCCCATTTTTTGTGGTACAGGTTTCATAGGGGTCTCCTAGAGTGAGTAAGTTTTTAATATGTTGACGATTAAGCGCACTTTAGCGGTTAACGCGTGGGCATCTTCGTCACTGTGTACCGGAGATGCTAGCGCCCCGCCAATGCCTATCCCCGCGGCGCCACTTTGCATCCACTGCTCGAAATTATGTTCGTCGATCCCGCCCACCGGGAAAAACGTGGTGTCTAGAAACGGCCCGCTTGCCAGCGATTTCAAATAGTCACAGCCCATGGAGCCTGCCGGAAAGAGTTTTACGATGTCAGCATTGGCCCGATTCGCCACTACCACATCGGTGGGTGTCAGTGCGCCCATTACCACTGGCACATTGGCGTTATGGGCACACTGAACTAACTCAGCACTAGTGTTTGGCGTCACCAAAAATTGCGCTCCTGCCCTGACGGCTTCTGCCACTAAACACGGTTCTGTGATCGTGCCTGCACCCACTAACATGTCAGGATAGGCGATGCGGGCTTGAGCGATTGCCTCTTGATAACCAGGAGTATTACTGGTGATTTCTACTGCACCAACACCTGCATCGAACATACATTTGATGATGGGGGCGATATCTTGCGGATCGATGACACGTATGATCACAATCAACTTCTCACGGATAAGGCGCTGCCTGATGGCTTCTCGCATGTTAACCGGCTGACTTGTTTGCTCTGTCTTATTATGTTGCATATGTTTTCTCAGTTATTCTGCCTAAACACATCCCGGATTAACGAATGATATGGCCGGATAATTTACCCTCAGCTACCGCCATGATATCTGCCTCATTTAACCAGTTTTGATCGCCGTAACAGGTATGCGCTAAGGCAAAGGCGGCGTTGGCAAACTGTACTGTTTTGCCTAGTGGCCACTGTCGATGTAAGCCATGTAAAATACCGGCAGCAAAGGCGTCGCCGGTGCCAAGCCTGTCTAGAATGTCTACCGTGATATCGCTTGAGGACCATAGTTCAGCCCCCCTTAAATAGAAACCTCGCAGGCTATTCCCAGTGGCGCTATGGTGAATGCGCTGGGTAATGGCAGCGTCAACATTAAAGTGTTTATCGAGATATACGCCAATTTCCCTGGCGGCATCTTCGCCGTCTGTTGCGCCAGGGCTAAAACCAAACACATCCTGCATAACGCCTGCGTTACCAAACGCCAGTGTGCTGTATGAAAGAATTTGACTAAAATAATCCCGCGCGACACGGCTGTCATTCCATAAACTGCGACGGTAATTCAAATCGAAGCTGACTTTGAGGCCCATTTCACTGGCGATTTTCACCGCTTTAATACTTTCAGCAGCACATTTTTTAGACAGCGCAGGTAAAATCCCACTGAGATGCAAGTGTTGTTGCCCAGCCAATATTTCCCGCCAGTCGAATTCGTTTTCGCCGATCTCGGCAATCGATGAATATGCTCTGTCATAGACCACGCGAGAGGGCCTGATTGAACAGCCTAATTCAATGAAATAGGTACCGACACGCTCGCCTCCGCGCACCGTGTTAGCGGTAGTAATACCATACTGGTGCAAACTTGCCAGCGCATGGTCAGCAATAGGATTATCTGGCAACTTAGTGACAAATTGACAAGGGTGCCCCAAGCGCGCCAATGAACTGGCTACATTGCTTTCAGCACCGGCAAAATCGACACTTAGCTCCTTCGCTACAATCAATTGTTGTTGTGGCAACGACGGGGTGAGACGCAGCATAAGTTCACCAAAAAAAACCAAACTCATAGGCCCTCTCCCGTTGAGGCTGCTGGTGTTTTCACATGGGATCCGGAGGGCGCGATGTCTCCCTTGTCGTCAAGACCAGGTACCTGAATTTCTTCGACTTTCCCCACTAAAAAGATGTAAGAACATAGGCCGATTAAAGCCAGACACGCCACCAAAACCAAGGCTGGCCGAAAGTCACCGTCTTGGGCCAAATAACCAATAGCGATGGGAATGGTGACCGCCGACAATCCTCCGATAAAATTAAAGCAGCCGCCTACCAGACCTACCATGTGCTTAGGCGCAATCAGCGATACAAATATCCAGTTGATAGACGCCAGTCCATTGCCGAAAAAAGTCAGCGATAAAAAGAAGGTTACCCATTGGGTACTCTCCACGTAATTTGCAAAAATAACCGAACTGGAGAGTAACAAACCTAAAATAATCGGTGTTTTGCGCGCCACTTCGTTGGACACGCCTTTGCGTACTAACCAGTCAGATACAAAACCTGACAACAATACGCCACAAAAAGCGGCCAGAAACGGAATAGATGCCACAAAACCGGTATTTAATTCACTTAATCCACGATACTCAGCAAGATACGTAGGAAACCAGGTGAGAAAGAAAATGAGTGTGCCGCCTAAACAGAATTGACCTATATATATGCCCCATAATTTGCGGCTAGAAAACGCAATTTTCAGGTTATTCCAGCTCGCTGTCGCTTGGGCTTGTGTTTGCGCTGGCTCTTGCTCACCCTTTTGCCAGCTGACGGTTTTTGCATCAACATTATTATTTTGTTTATGGGATCCAACATCGCTGACGGGATCTTTATATAACAGGTACCACACCCCTGCCCAAAGGATACCGATACCACCAGAGATAAAAAACAGTCCACGCCAACCTAACCATTGTTGAATCACTGCCAGTACCGGCATTAAAAACGCAAGCCCGATAAACTGCCCAGAAGTGTACACAGCAATCGCTCCTGCGCGCTCTTGTTCAGCAAACCATTGGGTCACGATTTTATTGTTAGCCGGGTAAGACGGTGCTTCGAAAAAGCCTATGGCCATTCGACACCCCACCACCGCAGCTAAACTACTGACCATGCCTTGCACTATGGTGGCCAGTGACCAGGCGATTAATATAACCGGGTACAATACTCGAATACGTACTGAATCCACTAACATACCGCCGGGAATTTGCATGATGGAGTAGGTCCAGGCAAAGGCGGAGAAAATAATGCCCATCTGCATTTTACTTAGCTCTAAATCCTCTGAGATGGCTTGGGCCGCTACCGATATATTCGTGCGATCCATGTAGTTGATCACCACGCTGCAAAAAATTAGTGCTAATACAGCGAATTTGCTTTTACCCTTCACCTTTTTATTAGCAATGGGGGTTTGTATCTGTTGTGGTTTTGTCATTAGACTCTACTCGCTTACCAGTTAGTATAAGAGCCGTCAGGCTTGATTAAACGCGGTGGCTCCCAAAATTTGAAACCCTCTTTAGGGATAGCGGACTCGTTTACATCTATACCCAGCCCAACGCGGTCACAGACCGAAAACGTGTTGTGTTCCACTTTAGGGCGATGGCTAAAAATCTGGTCGTGAATTTCAAGATCACCCTCATAGGGTGCAATTTCAAGCCAACTTAAGTTGCTGATCGCAGCGCAAAAGTGCACTGAGGCTGCTGTACAAATGGGACTCAGTGGATTGTGGGGCATCATATCGATGTAACGGGTTTCGCACATGGCGGCGATTTTCATCGCTTCGGTAAAACCACCAGCATTACAAATATCGATACGGGCAAAATTAGTTAATGCGTTGTCAACGTAAGGGGCAAAGTCCCACTTACTGGAAAATTCTTCGCCTATAGCAAACGGAATATCAGTCATTAAACGCAAATTTTGATAGCTAACCACAGACTGATCTCGAATAGGCTCCTCAATGAAATCTAAGGTGCCACTGGGCATTCTTTGACTAAAGGAAGCGGTTTCAGCCACGCTTAATCTATGGTGATAATCGATGCCTAACACAGTTTCGGCGCCTAGAGCTTCTCGGGCTTTTGTCAGCCAAGTGGCTGCTTTAGCGATAGATTTTCGCGGGTCAAATACGTTAACCTGCTGACCGTTACCGTGCTCCCCAGTGGTGGCACGTATCACCTGCCAACCTTCCTCTTTGAGCTGACAAACATGATCGACAAAAGCCTCACCAAAATCTAACGTGGAGGTGACAAATAGCCCAATACTGTGACGTTGTTTGCCACCTAACAGTTGATATACGGGCACATTTAAATATTTACCACATACATCATGTAAGGCTATATCAATGGCGGAAATCGCTGCAGCAAGCACACGCCCGCCTTCGAAGTATTGGCTGCGATACATCTCTTGCCATAGGGCATTAATGTTTAGCGCCGATTGACCAATTAAGAAGGGTGTAAAATGCTCAATAGCCCCCATCACCGCTTTTTCCCGGCCGGATAAACCGGATTCACCCCAACCATAAATGCCTTGGTCGGTTTCAACTTTCACCAGGCACACGTTGCGAAACCCAAGCCAAAAGCCATAGGTTTTAATGTTGGTAATTTTCATGCAGAAAAGCCTCTGTGCTGCTCGGTGATGACGGTTGACCAGTATTCGCCGCCACTCACCACATGTTTAGTAAGTGCACGTACGGCCGATTCCTCATCCCCTGCATTGAGTAAATATAAGATATGGTCGTGCTCACGTAGCGTTGCGTTAACACGTGTTTCGCCTACCGGCAGATATCCGTGTAACGCTTGTAAAATGAGTTTTTTGTTTTTCCATAATCGTAAGGCACTGGCGTTGTAATGATGGCGATACATTTCCCAGTGAAAAGCGGTGTCTAGATCACGTAACCCAGCTGAATCATTCGCGCCTAGGGCACGTAATTGTGCTTGTATTTCCCCTAATCTCGCCAGGCTCTGTGGGCTGCAATGTTGTGCATACCACGACAGAAAATACGGCTCCAGAAGTTGCAATATTTCAAACACCTCACGCATGGTGGAATATTCAAATTTGGCAACTCTGGCACCACTATTTTTTTGAAAAGTAACAAATCCCTCACCTTCGAGTTGCTTGAGTGCCTCGCGTACGGGATTTATACTGGTTTGATAACTGATCGCCAATTGCGTAGTTACTAGCCGGTCACCGCTGACCAGTTTGCCCAAGGCAATATCCGCCAGAATACGGTTGTAAATGGTTTGCTCTCCTTGCAATAAAATCTGTATTCCAAGGTTTGGTACCAACGACAGTTCGCTCATTAATCACCCTAATTGCACATAAAATGCCGATAAATCGGTAAATAAAAGATAAAACAGCATTACATTTAACTAGATTACACATTCTACAATTTACTTAATATTGTCAACAATTAACTTTAAATAAATTAACATATCGCTCTTGATGATAAGCAACTGTAATATCGAAGACCGTGCAGAACCTGCCAAATTAAACTTATAAAACAATATAAATCAGATTGTTATGGGAATAATCTGGTGAAACACTTTGTGCCAGTAAATTTTTTATAAAATAAATTTTGGGCTGTTTTGCCCAATGAACCTAAACTCAGGGCGTTGCTTCTGCCGGGAAAACGCCACAGGCGCGAGTTAAGATATTTCCTGAATTAGCGCGCAACCCAGCAAAAAACTAAGCTAGGTATGGCGATTGGTTGTGATCCGCAAAGGGTTGGTTTTGCTAGCGATTTGTAAGGTACACGGTCGTTATTTGCAAAGAAACGATCACATAGCGTCATTAGTTCATGCAAAAAAATATTGCATTGTTAACATTATACATTTAATTATATAGTATATGACTTATTAAAACTAAAATATGGATTAACAAACCATGACTGCATTTCTGATAAAACAACGACGGTATCAACAATATCATTGGTCACATTTTGCATTAGCTTTGCTACTAACCTGTTTGTTATTCATTCTTGGGGGATGTGAAAATGCGGAAAATAAATGGAACGCAAAAATCGCCCTAGAGCAACAAAATACCAAGGCGGATCCCTTCGCTAACGAACAGCTGCTTACTAAATTGATTGACTTTAATTCGCCACAACAACGCCATTGGTTAACGGCCCAAGATAGCCAAATTCAATTCATTGGCGATGCAGATGATAAAAAACTGGCCATCACTTTTTCGGCAAAAGTCAATAAGTCACAATTGCGTATACAACCGCAAACGCCATGGGATTTTTCCGCTTATGCAAACTTTAATATGGCCTTTGACGTAGAGAATAACAGCCCCACATCGGCGCAAATTTACTTGTCGGTCGAAAATACAGATGGCAAAACCCAGCGTCGCTCAGTCAGTTTGCCTCCCGCTTATAGGGGTACTGTTTATTTTCCACTGACTGGCATTGAAGCACAGACAGATTCCGGACTGTGGGGTGATGCTCCGCCCTGGCAAACCCAAGACAAATTAATGGTATGGCGTTCATGGCGTAAAACTGATGAGCAAATGAACCAAGTGGCCGCTCTCGATTTTTTTACCCTGGGTGTACTTGATGATAAAACTATGGCTATCAATAACATTCGTTTGCGTCAAAACCCGCCAACTGAACCAGACTGGATGGTTGCTGTGGTAGACAAGTTTGGCCAAAATGCACGGATCAACACACCGTTAAAAATACACACAGAGGCCGAATTAAAAGCCATCGCCGCGCAAGAGTTATCAGCTCTGGCCCAATCTCCAGGCATGCCCGCACGGTCAGAATTTGGCGGATACACTAAAGGGCCGAAGTTGGATGCCACGGGCTATTTTCGCACTGAGAAAGTCAACGGAAAATGGTGGATGGTTGACCCACAAGGGTATTTGTTTTTTTCCCATGGCCCGGCTAATGTGCGCATGGCAAATATGAGCACCCTTACCGGTATCGATTTTTCTGACCCCAGTGTTCGCCAAAAAAGCGCAGATGAACTGACGCCTGAAGACTCAATGGGTATTGTTAGCGTATCAGATGCCGTGCGCTCTACTGACTATGTCACATCAGAATTACGTCATAATATGTTTGAATGGCTACCTAAGTATGACGATCAATTGTCCGAACATTACAGCTACCGCCGTTCAACTCACAAGGGGCCTATTGCTCATGGCGAAACCTATAGTTTCTATCGGGCAAATCTAGAAAGGCGCTACGGACAAACTTTCCCTGATTCGTATATAAAAAAATGGCAAGAGGTGACGCTACAGCGCATGAAAGACTGGGGCTTCACCTCTTTTGGCAATTGGGTTGATCCTGCTTTTTATGATGTTGACAAAGTCCCTTATTTTGCCAATGGCTGGATCATTGGTGACTATCAAACCTTATCCGGGCAAACCAACCATTGGGGGTTAATGCCCGACCCTTTTGATCCCGTCTTTATGCAGCGCGCCAAATCCACCATTGATAGCGTCGCCCAAGATGTAAACGGTTCGCCTTGGTGTGTGGGCATTTTTATCGATAATGAAAAAAGCTGGGGTGAACGCGAAGGTTCAGTAGAAGCGCGATACGGTGTGATCCTCGACGCCCTGTCCAAAGATACCCAGGCCAGCCCAGCAAAAATGGCATTTTCGGGGTACTTAAAAGACAAATACTCCACTGTAGAGCACCTAAACAGCGCTTGGCAAACGTCTCTAAGTAACTGGTCAGAATTGGATAGCGGTATAAAATTGGGGGACTACTCAGCTATGCAAATCGAGGATCTGTCAATGATGTTGACCATGTTAGGCGAACAATATTTTAAAGTAGTGCACGATACTCTGGCCACAGCATTACCTCATCATTTGTATATGGGCGCACGTATGGCAAATTGGGGAATGCCCGATGAAATAATAAAAGCATCGTTAAAATATTCCGATGTACTGAGTTTCAATATTTATGAAGAAGGGATGCAGGTCGACTTCTGGAAATTTCTGCAGGAAACCGATCTTCCGGTAGTGGTTGGCGAGTTTCATATTGGCACCGCAACTGATTCGGGCTTATTTAATCCAGGAATTGTTCACGCCACTGACCAAGCCGACCGAGCGCGCATGTACAAAGCCTATATGCAAAGTGTATTAGAAAAACCTTATATGGTTGGCGCACATTGGTTTCAATACATAGATGAGCCCATTAGCGGCAGAGCATTTGATGGCGAAAATGCCAATATTGGTTTCGTTACGGTTACGGACATCCCTTACCCCGAATTGATCCAGGCGGTTAAAGAAGTTACATCTACTATGTATCAGCAACGTTATGGGAAATAGTTAAAATGCGTACTGTTGTTATTACCGGCGCTAACCGAGGCATTGGTTTAGGTTTGTGCATTCATTATTTGACCCAAGGTTGGCAGGTTAAAGCCTTGTGCCGTACGCCAATGGCAGCTAAAGAGCTGGCACAAATAGAACGTTTAGGCTGTCACAATCAACTGCAGCAAATTTCAGTGGATCTGTTGGATATGGATTCTACTGAGCAGATGATAAAACAACTAAAAACGCAATGTGGACACATCGATTTACTAATCAACAATGCGGGTATCGGTTTAAATCAGGTCTTTGGTCAATGGACAATGGAGGGATTTCAGCAAAACTATATGTTACATACCGTGGTCCCTGCGCTATTAATTCAAGGTTTATTTGGCCAATTAGCAGAACAAGCCAAAATAGTGCAATTAACGTCCGGTTTAGCCTCTATTGCCAATACAAAAGGGACGGGACTCTCAGCCCATTTTGAGCCTTACGCCCTAAGTAAAACGGCAGTAAATGCGCTGAGCAAACGTTTGGCAGAAAAGTTTCGTGACTCCCAATTGACCTTCTGTGCCTTAAGCCCCGGTTGGGTTAGAACTCAAATGGGCGGGCAAGATGCTCCTGACAGTGTTGCAGAAGCGGTACTGAAACTAAGCCAGGTCATTGAACGGATTGGACCAGCGGATAGTGGTACATATTTAGATGAAAATGGCCACGTAATGCCCTGGTAACTAACACCTTACACAGTTAAAAAGAAAGGTTTTTAAACGGGAAAGTTTGGCTCAACTAAAGGTTTATTGGCATAGTGCAACTGATGAAAAAAACGTAAACTACGTTCCACATTATTATGCCAATAATCCCAACTATGAGCGCCAGTTAAGGCTTCAAATTGATGTTCAATCCCACGTGTCGTTAAGTCATTTGCAAAGGCGACGTTACTGGCATATAAGGAGTCGTCAGTGCCGCAGTCAAATCGCAGCGGCGGCAAAAAACCTTGGTTTTCATTTAGCCAGGGTAGTATCTCACCGTGATATTGATCCAGATTCGCGCTGAGTGCGGCTTGATTTTGAATATCCACAAAAAGGTCAAAATCTGGCAAGGTAATAATGGAAGAATGAGCCGAAATACCCGCCACTTGTTTGGCATATTTAGCCCCAAGTCGCAGTGCCCCATAACCGCCCATGGACAAACCTGACAAATAAACTTTGGAACATGCATCAGCCCCCGCACAATGCTGCTTAACCCCAGTAACAACATCATCCATGATCCAACGTTCATAGTCGCCATCAACTAGGGGCAAATAGCCGCTGCCGTCCATAAAGCCACCATCTGATGGCATGACTAAAATAAAGGCGCCTAAACCCTGCTGGCGCAGCTTTTCATAAACTAAATCTACCCCACCAAGGCTCTTCCACACCCAATGGTTGCCATAGACACCATGCATTAATACCACTATCGGCAAAGGCTGCCCTTGCTCATGGGCGCCATACACACTGATATCATGCCGTCCACCAAGGTGACTCGAATAAAGTGTAAGATAGTCAAGGCACGCGGGGCTATAAGCCGGGTTGGATTTTTCAACTCTGAGTATCGTCATTTATCTATTCTCCAAATACCACCACGCCTTTGGCGATACGCCCCGCCAACATATCTTCAAACCCCACAGTCAGTTCATCCAGGCTATAGGTTTTAGTCACTAATTCATCTAATTTAAGTTGGCCTTTATCGTACAAACTCAGAATATTGGAGAAATCTTGTTCGGGTTTACACTGACCATACAAGGGATTGATATAAACTTTGTCCCATTCAAATAACTCACAATCAAAATCAATATGTTGCTCAATACCACTGACTTGCACGGCCACGCCAGCGCTACGCACTAAGGCTAAAGGTGCAGAACCTAAGGCCGGTACAGCAGTACATTCAAAGGCATAATCGGCACCGCGTCCGCCCGTTAAGGCTTTGACTTGTTGGATCACGTCTTGCAATTGACTGTCGGCTTTATCAGCAATCAAGCCGTGTGTTGCGCCAAACTGTTTGGCTTGAGTCAGACGGCTTTCACTTAAATCTATCGCAATGATCATCTTGGCTCCCGATACTTTGGCCGCTTGAATAACGTTTAAACCAACACCACCACAGCCGATAACCGCCACACTCGAGCCCACTTTAACTTGCGCTGCATTGACCACAGAGCCATAACCTGTCATTACTCCACACCCCACAATAGCGGCGCTGGCAAAGGGTATATCACTGTGGATTTTAACCACGGCTTGCTGTTTAACGACTGTATATTCACTCAAAGTGCCCAAATGAAAAGAGCGCTCTACGTTAACGCCATTATGGGAGCAGGCTTCATCGTGAGCATGGCCACATAAACCGTTGCCGGTGACCGGACTATTGACTTCACATAGGTGTAAATTACCCCATTGGCACTGAAAACATTCGCCGCAAGGGATGGCCCAATTGAGGATAACTTTATCGCCCACCTTCACTTTCGTGACGCCCTCCCCCACTGCTTTGACTATACCTGCCCCTTCGTGACCGATGACAAACGACTTTTTCCAATTACAGATAGAATCCCAATCGGTATGACACAGGCCTGATGCCTTTATTTGCACTAATACCTCCCCAGTTTGAGGTTGGCCAACCTCTATGGTGCTAATAGTATAACCGCCTGCCCCATCGGCAATCGCTGCACGAGATGTGATCGTCATAGTTGTCCTTTGTATTTATTGTGAATCATCTGAACCCTGCCACCATGTGATGAAACCTGGCAGCACTGTGGCTTAGCTGCTTCGATGAGTTAACGCGTTAAGGCCCCAATAACATTTCTGCTGACAGACTTTGCTGGGTATCGAGTAAATTGGTTTTATTGATCACTTGCTGGTTTTTAATGCACTTAGTGGCCAACACATAGGCCTTGGCACAATTAACGGCATCAAGTGCTAACAAATGTTGATCCTGAAAATACCACACTGAAAATTTTGCAGACTCGCCTGGTTCGTGGCGAACGAGCACATCGTTATACCCCTGGGATAAACCGACCATTTGTAATTTAATATCGTATTGATCAGACCAAAACCAGGGGATAGTGTCGTACTCTGGCGATTTGCCACAGATTGCCGCAGCCGCGACTTTGGCTTGGTCGACGGCGTTTTGCACCGACTCAAGACGAATACGCCGTTGATAATGGGGATTAAAATGGTTGGCACAATCACCTATGGCATAAATGCTGGGATCACTGGTTTGAGCCTGCTCGTTCACTACAATACCATTGTCGATGTCCAAGGCAGCATCTTGGGCCAACTCGTGGTTTATACGAATACCCACCCCGATCACTATCAAATCAGCTGCATATTCGCTGCCATCTGTACAAACCACCATATTGAGTTGCATCTCGGTGAAAATCGACAAGACATTTTTTTGTGTAAGTACCTTTACACCCTGCTGCTGATGCAAGTCTTGAAAATAGGCAGACATATAAGGCGCTGTCACCCGTGCTAAAATGCGCTCTTCGCGCTCTAATACTGTTACCTGTGCCCCTAATTTACGTAATGATGCGGCGGTTTCCAAACCAATATAACCACCACCGATGATAACCACGCGTTTTAACTCGCAGCTTTGAATGGCATGACGAATATGGCTTACATCGGCTGCTGTACGCAGAGGATAAGCATGTTTGGCCTCAGCCAACCCTTCTATGGGCGGGATCAAGGCTCTGGCGCCGGTTGCCATTAGCAATACATCATAAGCTTGTTGCTCACCATTACTTAAGCTAAGGGTTTTTGACTGACGATTGATGGCGGTAATGGTTTGCCCAAAATGCAATTCAATCTTCTGTTTTTCATAACTATCAGCCGATTTAAGTAAATTAAGTTCGCCACTATCATCTTGACTCAAGTAAGCCTTAGATAAGGGGGGCCGATGATAAGGTAGCGTTGTATCACTATCGAACAACAGTATCCTCCCCTGCCACCCTTCTTTACGCAGTGAAAAGGCAAAATTAACCCCGCCATGACTGGCTCCGATAACAACACAAACAGGTAAGGTGACACATTCAACTGACATAATATTACTATCCAATAACGTGAAAGTACGGGAAGGAGTGGCCGCTTGTGACCCTATTTGGCAACGGTCAAAATAAGGCCATCTAGGGCATCACTGATGTCTAATTGGCAACATAGTCGACTGTATTGATCGACATTATCATCCAGCTCTAACATGTCTTTTTCAATTTCACTGGCCTTGCCGGTTTTGTCCATCTGCTGGGGATTGACATGCACATGACAGGTTGCGCACGAGCATACCCCGCCACAATCACCGTCAATACCACTGATACCATTTTCCACAGCAAGCTCCATCACCGAGCCACTGTCACCTTCGAGAACGATGCTGTTGTTGTCTTGGGTAATAAATGTAATTTTTGCCATGTAAATTGCCTCTGTCTTATTTTGCTTAAGGTTTCGTGGAGCCATTGGTTAACTTATTGTGGATTGAATCGCACATTCAGGCGGTGGTACCCCACCTTGCGTTTAAATTCATCCCAATGTTCTATGTTCTCTTCGCCATCGATAAAGTCGATGGATTGCACTTTGTCGCATAACACATTAATGAGCGTGCTTAATATTTGCCTTGCATGGGTTGCTCCCAAGCAATTATGGTGACTAAAACCAAAACCCACATGGGGATTCATTTTACGATCGAGTACCACTTCATTAGGGTTTTCAAATACCGTAGCGTCGCGATTAGCCGAGGCCCAGCACAGGGAGATGCGTGAATCGGCTTTAATGGCATGTTCACATACCTGGGTATCTTCAGTCGCCACTCGTCCCATATGTGTCAATGGTGAGAAATAACGGACAAATTCTTCTATAGCTCGATTACGGATTTGTGGTTCATCACGCAAACGCTGCAGTGATTCAGGGTGATCTGAGAAATAGGCGATGGTATTAGACACAGCATTAATTACCGTATCGCGACCACCGGAAAAGGTTAATATAATCACCCCTTTAATTTCTTCTTTGCTAAGCTTTTTACCATTGACCTCGCTAGCTAATAACATCGAGTAAAGATCGTCGCCGGGCTTAGCTAGCGCCTTATCAATTTGTGCATCTATGTAGTCGTAGAGAATATTGGCTTTATCGCCATCCAATGCTTGACCTTCACTACGAAATACATGGGTCCCCCAACTGATCCATAATTCAGATTCTGCAAAAGGAATGTTTAGCAATAGGGTTAAGGCCCGAGATTGCAACACTAATGCAAAGTCTTCAATCACCTCCACCGGATCACCATTTAGCACTGACTCTACTAATACACTAATTTGTTGATCAAGTTGCTGTTGATATTCGGACTGTAAGGGCCGTTTAAACCAAGGCTCGAGTAACTCGCGATAATCTTTATGCAAAGGCGGGTCAACCTCAAAGGGAATTTGTCGGGTGCTGCGAATACTTACTTCTGAGGGCACCACAATACGCCCGGGCACAGCTCCCGACTGAAAAGTTTGCCAATTAAGGGCACACTTTCTGACATCCTTTAATCTGAGCATCATGGTGACCGGATCATCTTGGTCGCTGATCTCGCCATAACCTTGTTCTATTCGGGCTTGCTCAAAAGGATCGTTGATTGCACTGTGTTTCATATTTGTCTCCGAATAAATACCGATGATATTTTCAATAATGATACCTTACTGCACTTTTTAATCTGATAATTACAATTTAAGTGCTAAAAGTATCAAAAATACGCCCTATACACTTTATTTTTCAAGATTGCCGTGGGGCGCTAATTTTTTGCCGTAATTTTCAGTACCAGTATAGCCTTTCATGTCCTCCTACCCACGCTGGAATATTAGCAGCCGGGCCCCTAACGCACAGACCTGTGTTGGGCTACTGGTGGATGCACAATTTGCTCGCGCCTAAAATAATCTAGGCCTCATGCCGGTAACATAGCCCCATTTTTTTGCAGCAATACTAATGTCGGTTTCTTGCTCATCAAAATGTGACATTCACTAACAGACTGATCTGTTATTCATACTGGTTCATTGATCAAGGGAGCAACTAAATACGCAACAATGTCACTAAACATCGGTGCGTATTTAATGTGTTTACCACCAAATGGTATAAAGCGCGATCAGGATGATCACCACACAAATAGCGGATATATTAAAGTTACGGTCGGTATCAAAATTAACATCATCGAGGCTAACTGACGTATTCATTTGAGTTTTCTTACCTGTTAGCGATACCAGAATAGACAGAGCAATACACAGTAAAAATACCAGGCCGATGCGATCCATAAAGGGTAATTCAGGCCATAAGAACTTAAAGGCCACTGAAAATGCCGCCGAACCTACTGCGGCTGATAATGCGCCAGCAGAAGTCGTACGCTTCCAAAACATACCCATCAAAAATATTGCGGTAATGCCAGGGGAAAATAACCCGGTGAATTCTTGAATATATTGAAATGCTTGATCAAATTTACCTAACAATGGCTCTGCGGTAATGAGGGCAATGCACAGTGAAAAAAGGGTGGCGATGCGACCGATATGAACGTAGTGACGTTGGCTCTTATTGGGTTGCAAGTTTTTGTAAATATCCATCGTAAATATGGTTGAAATACTATTGGTCATAGAGGCAAGTGATGAAACGATAGCGGCAACTAATGCAGCAAATACCAGCCCCTTAATGCCAGCGGGCATTAAGCCCATCATTGATGGGTAGGCTTGGTCCGGTGATGTTAAATTAGGATATAAAATCAGTGCCGCAATGCCCGGTAGCACCACAATAATTGGCATGAGTAATTTTAAAAAAGCAGCAAATACAATGCCTTTTTGGGCTTCTTGAATATTTTTAGCTGCCAATGCCCGTTGAATAATATATTGGTTAAACCCCCAATAGCCTATGTTCATAACCCATAAGCCACCAATAAGTACTGATATACCAGGTAAACTCATATAATTGGGGTTGTCACTTGATAATATCATATCGAAATGATCCGGCACTTTTTCGGTCAGGATTTGAAAGCCAGCAAGAAATCCTGCACCATCCGCAACGGTTTTCAGGGCTAAATAACTTAACAACAGGCCACCGAAAACGAGCAGCACGACTTGAATAATATCGGTATAAGCAACTGCTTTTAAGCCCCCATAAAGTGAGTATGCAACAGAAAGAAGCGCCAGGAAGATCATACCGAACATCCAATCGACACCCGCAACGGTTTGAATGGCCAAACCTCCTAGCCACAATACCGAAGTTAAATTAACGAAAATAAACACCGCTAACCAAAATAAGGCAAGGATGGTTTTCACCCGACTATCGAATCGTTGCTCGAGGTATTGGGGCATAGTAAATATATTATTTTTCAAAAATATAGGTAATAAATATTTACCCACAAGAATAAGCGTAATCGCGGCCATCCACTCATAAGAAGCAATGGCTAATCCGATGGCGTATCCTGAACCGGACATACCAATAATTTGTTCAGCGGAAATATTAGCGGCAATAAGAGATGCACCTATCGCCCACCATGGCAGAGATTTGCTGGCGAGAAAGTAATCCTCGGTATTACGGTCCCCTTTATGATCATTACGTGATATCCATAATGCGATACATAAAAGGCCAATAACGTAAACAATAAAAACGGTATAATCGAGTTGTTCCAATTTCATTCAGCACACCTTTGTTCTGGTTATTTATTAAGGTTTAACCTTGTCACTTATTCGTATGTTGTAGCGTAGTTAAGCCATTTTAATGTTTTGTTAATATACTTGATGCCCACAACAACATTCATGTACGCCAACAAGATAATAATTAACAATTTAACACTTCATCACCTGTTTTTTTTCCGTGACCCGGTTTAGCTCTTCACAACGATATCGTTGTCGTACCCGCTTTTACGCAACACTAATTTAAGCATTAATCTACATATAGAACTGTTAGTTAACCCCCAAGTAATGTTAAAAATTTGCTTTTTATGTTTAGTTATTCGTGTTAAATATGTAATTAATGTTATATATATGCGGTATCTCTTGATGGGAAAAGTACAAGTTTATTGCGAACCTTTTTGTATTGAGAAAGGCTATCAGTTTGAAATCCATAACGTTCAATACCAAGAAGATGATGCCTATTCGTGCTTTTTGCACTTTCATGAAGTACACGAATTCATTATTTTTGAAGAAATTGATGGTTGTTATTATTACAACCAAGGTGAATCAAAGCTGATAGATAACGATATTGTCTTTACACCCGCCTTGGAAACACACAATTTTGAGTTAAACAAACGGCCAAAGTCTTGGTATATCATCCAATTCTTACCTGAATTATTTGATGGTTCTGAAATGCAAAAAGCAAGTTCGTTACTGCAACATGGCCAACATTTGCGATTACAGCAAAAAGATATAGAAATTGTGCAGCAGATGGTGAAATGGTTACATCAATGTTATCAAGACAACCCCTTGAGTGGGGAAAGTTTAATGTTATTGAGATTGATTATTCTATGGGTTGCAGAGCATTCTCAAGCGGTAAAATCACCCAATAGCAAGCCTATTGCATCAAGTGTCGGGTATGCAAAATTATCCCCTGCTATCGACTTATTTCGACAAAATAAGTCGGTAGAGTTGACGTTAACTGAGGCGGCTGAATTGTGCCATATTTCCCCCTCACATTTTTCACGTATGTTTAAATCTATTTTTCGTTGCAACTTTTCAAAATACTGCTTGCAACATAAGCTGTATAGCGCAGCAAGACTAATTAGCCAAACAGAACATTCGATTACCAGTATTAGTTACGATCTCAACTTTTCTAGTCCGTCCCATTTTATTGCGCAGTTTAAAAGGCAATTTAATACTACACCATATAAATATAGGTTGAATGTAAAAACATAGAGCGTAGAACTGCTATTTATCAATCATTAACAACCTGAAGATATGTTGCTTATTTGTTTACCGATGCCGGATTCTTGTTATTTTTTTGTTAACTTCCTTTATTAAACTTTATTTTCCGCCTTACCTTTTTGCAACTTTTACTGTTATTAATCAATGCATTACTCTATAAATTGCGCGAAATAAAGTATGCATCCGCTGATTTTTCTGCACTATCCAATCCGCCTAAGAGAAACATATCATTAACAAGACTTTTTTCGCCAAATGATTGTTAGATGATGTTTGTTGCGGAGATCTTGTTAGTTTTTCCCCTACTACTTCAATAGCATAGGTGTCAGTGCCGAGGAAACGTTGCGCGCCAGCGCCACGGAATATTACAGAATCTAAACTAGGCGGATATATATGAAAATTAACAGTAAGTTTAAGCTTTTATCGATTAGTGTCGCTGTTTCAACTGCATTTGCGGCGAATTTTGCGATTGCACAAGAGCAACAGACCAGTGCTGATATCAGTAATGTTGAGGTGATCCAAGTTAAAGGAATACGTAGCAGCTTAAAGCAATCAATGGAACTTAAACAAAATGCTGCTTCCATTCAAGACAGCATTGTAGCTGAAGATATTGGTAAATTTCCTGATCAGAATGTTGCTGAATCTTTGCAACGTATTAGTGGTGTCATGATTTCACGCACCAATGGTGAAGGCACAGCGATTACTGTTCGAGGCTTGGGCCCCAAGTTTAACGCCGTAAAATTAAATAATCGTACACTAGCCACATCAGAACGTGGCAGAGAATTTGACTTTCAAGTTTTACCCTCTGAATTGATTGCAGGGGCCGATGTGGTCAAAGCTTCTCGTGCCAATATAGCCGAGGGCGGCATTGGTTCTTATGTGACTATCAATACTGCTCGTCCTCTAACCAGTCCTGGTGAACATATCGCAGGTTCGATTAACGCTAAATATAACGATTTAGCAGAAGAATATACTCCAAAGGTATCAGGTATTTATAGCAACACATACAACGGCAATACATTTGGCTTTTTAGTCGGTTTTGCTCATATAGAAAGCACAAACCGCATTGATGCGCACGAAACAGCCTTTTGGGACAATCTGCAAGCAGATGACACGCAACGTGCTCCGGGACCGATTGTTGATGAAAGTGGCACTGCGGTAACCTCTGGTACGCTATGGTATCCAGGTCGTGCGCAATACATGACCGATAACGAAGAGCGCACCAGAACCAGTGCTAATATCACGCTGCAATATGCGCCAACCGTAGATAGTACCCATACACTAGACGTTTTTTACACCAAATTTGCCCGTGAAGCCTTTAGTAATGGTATGCAGGCGCCTCTGCACCGTGATGGATTCGAAAACGTAGTTGTATCACAAAACAATACCATTTTATCCGCCCGTAAAAGAGCCGATCCTCTCGACGGTTTATTTCAAACCCGAGCAGAAGCCTCTACAATATTTGCCGTTGGTTATAATGCATTAGTCTATAAAGAAAACTGGACATACGAAGCCGATATGTCTTATTCAGAAGCGCAGTCTGACCCTAGCAGAGACTGGTATGTACC
>TARA_R110001606_G_scaffold54363_4_pt1 | contig 60199 bp, 53 predicted proteins | sample TARA_R110001606 | Tara Oceans TARA_R110001606 (sample SAMEA4398315) | marine metagenome | biome: Polar Biome; feature: [SRF] surface water layer (ENVO:00010504); material: water (ENVO:00002006), including particulate matter (ENVO:01000060) such as... | depth 5 m
AATACGAACTTTAATAAAGAAGTTTTAAACTATTAATTTAGAATTTTCACAACATTTACAAACCTCACAGGTTTTCAAATCCTGTGAGGTTTATTTTTCCACAAAAAGATGTTTTCTATCATTCAATGTGAAAAAAAAAATGGTTTTTCTAAAACTGTCACTTCGGGTGAAATTTCTTTTTCAGAAATTTTGTATCGAGAAGTTGTTTTAATTCATGATTTCATACCAATTTCAATCCAATTTTTCTTAAATCAATTTTAATTCTGCATCTTTGTAATAATGATAGGAATTGTATACAAATCTACAGGAAGTTGGTATCACGTAAAATCCACAGATGGTGAGTTTCATCAATGTAGAATCAAAGGAAAATTCAGGATAAAAGACATCAAAAGCACCAATCCAATTGCGGTTGGCGATAAAGTTGTGTTCGATTTAGAAAAAAAAGGAGACGAAGAAACAGGCGTTATCAAAAAGATTTTAGATAGAGATAATTTCATTGTACGTAAATCTGTAAATCTTTCTAAGCAAATACATATTATTGCATCTAATATCGATCAGGTTTTTTTATTAATTACCATAAATAATCCGCCAACATTTACCACTTTTATCGATCGATTTTTAGTATCAACAAGAGCCTACAGAATTGATACAATTTTGGTTTTTAATAAAATTGATGCGTATGAAATTGAGCAAAAAGCAGAGGTTTTATATTTAAAAGATATTTACGAAAAAATTGGGTATACCTGTATTGAAGTTTCATCAACCAAAAATAAAAACGTTGATAAAATTAAAGAATTAATGACTGGTAAAACATCCATGTTTGTGGGTCATTCTGGTGTTGGCAAATCTACTTTAGTAAACGCTGTAGAGCCAACTTTAAATTTAAAAACAAAAGAAATTTCTGATCAACATAATCAAGGTAAACACACCACAACGTTTGCAGAAATGTACGATTTAAGTTTTGATGCAAGGATTATAGATACGCCAGGAATTAAAGGTTTCGGAATTGTAGATATCGATAAATATGAATTAGGTGATTATTTCCCAGAGTTTTTTGAAATGAAACAACATTGTAAATTCAATAATTGTTTGCATTTAAAAGAACCAAATTGTGCGGTAAAAGAAGCCTTAGAAACCGAAGAAATTTCTTGGTCTCGTTATAAAAGTTACTTACAAATTTTAGATGGCGAAGATGGCGGTGAACATTATAGAACAGATATTTGGGACGAAGTAGAAGAAGAACCAGAATCATAAATGAAAATAGTAATTCAAAGAGTTTCTGAAGCTAGTGTTACCATCAATGAAGCAAAAGTAGCAAACATCAAAAAAGGCTTGCTAATTCTTTTAGGAATTGTAAATGAGGATACGCAAGAAGATATTGATTTCTTGGTACGGAAAATTACAAATTTGCGCATTTTTAATGATGAAAACGATGTGATGAACAAGTCACTTTTAGATATTGATGGAGAAGTAATTGTGGTGAGTCAGTTTACCTTGCAAGCATCCACCAAAAAAGGAAACAGACCAAGTTATATAAAAGCAGCAAAGCCGGATATTGCAATTCCGTTGTACGAGAATTTTGTAAAATCCTTAGAAAAAGAATTGCATAAAAAAGTGCAAACTGGCGAATTTGGCGCAGATATGAAAGTAGCCTTACTAAATGACGGACCAGTAACGATCATTATCGATTCTAAGAATAAAGAGTAATTTTTATGGATTTTATGGATGTGCATACACATGCTTTTTCTTCGGATAAAAAGGTGTTTTCAATTGTAAATACCTATCCAAATTCAGTAAATTTTTCACAACCTTTTTCAATCGGATTGCATCCTTGGTTTATCAATAGTGATAAAATTGAAGAAGAAATCTTACTTTTAGAAAGTAAATTACAAGATAAAAATTGTGTTGCTTTAGGAGAATGTGGTTTAGATACATTGATTGCTGTAGATTTTGAACTTCAAAAAGCGGTTTTTAAAAAGCAAATTTTAGTATCAGAAAAATATAAAAAGCCATTGATAATTCATTGTGTAAAAGCCTATCAAGAAATTATTGAAATCAAAAAAGAAATGAAACCACATCAAACATGGGTTTTACACGGATTCAATAAAAACAAACAAGTGGCAGAAAGTTTCATCAAAAACGGAATACTACTTTCTTTTGGCGCGGCAATTATCAAAAGTGAAAAATTGCAAGAAGTGTTTTTAGAAATTCCGATTTCCTCCATTTTATTAGAAACGGATGATTCAGAATTAGAGATTCAAGAAATTTATCAGAAAGCATCAGAAATAAAAAACATACATTTAAAAGATTTGCAAGAGGAAATTCATCAGAATTTTAAAAGGATATTTACACTATGAGTTGGTTAGAACGTACAGAATTATTAGTTCAAAAAGAAGGATTAGAAAAATTACAAAAAGCAAATATTTTAATCGTTGGTTTGGGCGGCGTAGGTTCGTTTGCAGCCGAGTTTATTGCCAGAGCAGGTGTACAAAAAATGACACTTGTAGATGGCGATGTTTTTGATATTACCAATAAAAACAGACAATTAACCGCGTTGGATTCTACCATAGGGAAATCGAAAGCACAGGTTTTAGCCAGTAGATTAAGAGATATAAATTCAGAAATTGAATTCACAATTTTAGAAGAATTTTTATCGCCAGAAAGAGCTTTTGAAATTGTGTCAAAAGAATTTGATTACGTTTTAGACTGTATCGATAGCATTACGCCAAAAATAAATTTAATCGTTGCTGCAAGAAGAAAAAAAGTTAAAATAATTTCTTCAATGGGCGCAGGAGGTAAGTTAGATGCTACTAAAATAAAAATTAAAGATATTTCGCAAACTAAAAATTGCACAATGGCCAGAACTTTGCGCAAAAGATTAAAGGAACACAAAGTAGATAAAGGCGTAAAAGCGGTATATTCCGAAGAATTCCAAATAGCAGAAAGCCTAAAAATGACCAATGGAGAAAATTATAAAAAATCTTTTTATGGCACTATTAGCTATATGCCAGCCGCATTTGGGTTGCAAGCAGCAGCTTTTGTAATTAACGAAATTATAAAAAAGTAACAAATAGTTTCCATGGAATATATTTTTTATATATATTTGCCCAGGAAAATAAATCTAAATTAATTTAAATCAAATAAAAATGAAAAAAATATTAGTAGCATTAGTTGTAGTAGCATCAGTTTTAACTGCATGTAAAAATGAAAAGAAACAACAATTAGCAGTTAACGATACCTTTAATGGAGCAGAAGATGTAGCTATTGTAGTTTCAGAAAAATACAATGTAGATCTTGCTGCATCAGTTTTAAACTGGAAAGGAACTAAACCTTTAGGAGCGCATGATGGTGTTGTTTCTTTAAAAAATGGAAGTTTAGTTTTAGAAGAAGGAAAATTAATTGACGGAGAGTTTGTAATTGATATGAATTCAATTAAAAATGTGGACATGAAAGGAACAGAAGGAGCTGGAAAAATTGAAGGTCATTTAATGTCTGCAGACTTTTTTGATGTAGCTAAATATCCTACTTCTAAATTTGTAGTTACGAGTGTTAAAGATACAGGAGCTGGAAAAATTGATGTAACAGGGAAGTTAACAATAAAAGACGTTACAAAAACGGTAACAATACCTGCAATGATTTCTACAAATGCTGGTATCACTACTTTTAAAAGTGAAACTTTTAAAATTAACAGAACAGATTATAATGTAAAATATGGTTCAAAATCGTTCTTTGACAATTTAAAAGATAAATTTATTGACGATATTATGGAAATGTCTTTTGTAGTAAAAACAAAAGCGTAATTTAAACTTAATTTAAATAACATTTAAAATTTAAAAAACATGAAATCAAATAAAGCAGATAGACCTTGCGGGTGTGGAAATACGCAAGATGCAAATGGTAATTGTGATGGATCACACTTAAACAAATAGAGAAATAAAAATTATTTATTTCTAATATAATGCAAGCCCAAAACATAAAGTTTTGGGTTTTTTTTTTACATTGCATTGCTATTAAAAATGAATCAATGTTAAAAAATATTTCCCCTACACTATTTCTACTTTTTCTTTGTACAAATTTCTATTCTCAAAACATCAATTTTTCGTCGCTGCTAATTCCTAAAGAATTAAAAGAAAACGCGAATGCAGTTGTAAGAAATAACCAAACTATAATTGATGTTTTAGATAAAGACGATATGATAATTACTGTAGACAGAACAGTAACAATTTTAAATAAAATTGGAGATAGAAATGTTGATGCTGCAGTTGGGTATGATGATAACTCTGATATAAAAAAATTAGAAGCAATTATTTACGATGCTTTTGGAAATGAAATAAAAAAAATAAAGAAGAACGATTTTGTTGATGTAAGTGCCGTAGACGGCGCCACTTTATACTCTGATTCTAGGGTAAAATATCTTGATTATACGCCAATTTCTTACCCATATACAGTCCATTTTTATTTTGAAAAGAAAACGTCTTCAACCGGTTTTTTACCAAATTGGAATCCGATTGAAGGGTATTTTGTTTCTGTTGAAAATAATTCGTATCAAGTAAATTTACTAAAAGGTGAAGCCAGAATAAAGGAGAAGCATTTTGATGGTTATGAAATTAAGAAATCTATTGATGAAACTAAAATATCTTACGCCATAAAAAACGTAAAATCTATTGAATACGAAAATTTGAGTCCGTCTTTAAATCAATTGAGTCCAATAGCTTTAGTTGCCTTAAATTACTTTAAAACAGACGGCGTAAACGGTCAATATAAAGATTGGAAAGAATTTGGTTATTGGATGTCTAATTCTTTATTAAAAGGAAGAGATATTATTGATCAAGCTACAAAAGATAAAGTATTAGGGCTGGTATCAGGAATTGAAGATCCCATAGAAAAAGCAAAAATTGTGTATCAGTTTATGCAAAACAAAACAAGATACATTAGTGTACAAGTTGGTATTGGAGGCATACAACCCATTGCAGCAAATGAAGTGGATAGATTGGGGTATGGAGATTGTAAAGGATTAACAAATTACACCAAATCGTTGTTAGATATTGTGGGTGTTACTTCTTATTATTCTCATATTGAAGCAGATAGATATGAAAAAGTATCGTTCGAAAAAGATTTTGCGTCCTTAGAACAAGGAAACCATGTTATTTTAAATATCCCAATTAATGGAAATGATATTTGGTTAGAATGTACAAGTCAAACTGCTCCTTTTGGTTTTCTAGGAGATTTTACAGATGATAGAGATGCTTTGGTTATGACTTCAGAAGGCGGAGTTCTTAAACACACAACATCTTATAAAAACGAACAAAATTCACAGAACATAGCTGCAAATATTATATTAGATGAAAATGGAGACGTAAATGCAGTTCTTAAAACAGTTTCTAAAGGATTGCAATATGATGATAAATATACCCTAGAAAATTATAACGAGGAAGAATTAGCAAGTTATTATAAATCAAAAATTTGGAGTTATAACAACAATTTAGAGATAAGCACTATTTCACTTAACAATAATAAAGAAGAAGTTGTTTTTACTGAAGATTTAGAGGTAACAATAAAAAATTATGCAACAATAAGCGAAAATGAGTACCTGTTTAGAGTAAATGTTTTTAACACAGAAAGTTTTATCCCTAAAAGGTATAGAACTAGAGTATCTCCGCTTAAAATTAGCAGAGGTTATAACGATGTAGATGAAAATATAATAACGATTCCTGCTACCTATCAGTTTACACTTTTACCAGAAAACAAAGAACTCACCACAAAATTTGGAACGTACACAATTTCTTTTCAAAAAGTAAACGAAACTCAGTTTAAATATATAAAATCAATAGCTATAAAAGAAGGTGTTTTCCCCAAAGAAGACTATGACGATTACAGAAGTTTTAGACGAAGTATTGTAAAGTTAGAAAATACAAGAATTGCAATTACAAAAAAATAAAAGGTATGAAAAAGTTAATTTTAGTAGCATTCTTATTGCTGCAAATCTCCGTAAATGCTCAAGATTACAAATTTAGTAAAGTCTCTAAAGAAGAATTAAATGAACAATTTTATCCTTTAGATTCATCGGCAAGTGCAGCTTATTTATATAAATATAGACGGTCTTATTTCGATTATGTGCAAAATGAAGGTTTTCGATTGGTTACAGAAGTCCATGAACGTATAAAAATTTATAACAAAGAAGGTTTTGAGTATGCTACAAGGCTTGTAAATATTTACACGCCAGATCGTGGAGATAGAGAAAGTGTGGGTAATATTAAAGCGTATACGTATTATTTAGAAAACAAAAAAGTTGAGAAAGAGAAACTAGAGGATGAAGGCATTTTTAAAGAACAACTGGATGATAATTATACGCAAATAAAAATTACAATGCCAAAAATAAAAGAAGGATGTGTTTTAGAAATTAGGTATAAAATATATTCTCCGTATGCAGAATATATTGGCGATGTTAATTTTCAAGCCGGAATTCCTATTAAAAAATATCAAACTCAAATAGAAGTTCCTGAGTATTATGTGTATAAAAAAATATCTAAAGGATATTATAACATAAACATGGTTACTAGCTCAAAAACCGCTGCGATAGGAAGTCTTAGATTTAGAACGGATGTTTTTATATTTGAAGGAGATAACATTCCGCCGTTAAAAAATAATGAACCTTTTGTATCAAATGCAGATAATTACAGAGGAGGAATGAAATTTGAATTGGCACAAACAGATTTTATAAGTGTTGGAGGTGATTTTAAAAGATTTTCTAGTTCTTGGGAATCTGTAAGTGATAAAATTTATAAATCTTCTAATTTTGGTGGCGAATTAGATAAAACGAGTTACTTTAAAAAAGATGTAACTGCTTTGTTGGCAGATGCTAAATCAGAAAAAGAGAAACTTTCTTTAATATTTCAATTTGTAAAAACCAAGGTAAAATGGAATGGTAATTACGGTAAATATGCTAGTAAAGGTGTAAAAGATGCGTATGAAGAAAATGTTGGTAATGCAGCCGATATTAATTTAATGCTAACAGCTATGTTGCGTTTTGCAGGTTTAAAAGCAGATCCTGTTTTAGTAAGTTCTAGAGGAAATGGGATACCAATTACCCCAACTTTAAACGGTTTTAATTATGTAATATCTATTGTAAATTTTGCAGACAATTCCTATGCTTTATTAGATGCAACAGAACCATATAGTTTACCTAATGTTTTGCCAGTAAGAGCTTTAAATTGGAATGGAAGAATTGTAAAAGAAGATGGTAGTTCTTCATGGATAAAACTAGATACGGATAAACAGGCAAGTGTAGAAAATATTATTATGTTTAAGTTTACTGATGATTTTGTTGGTGAAGGAATGATTAGAACTAAATTCGAGAATTTAAGTGCTTTAGATTTTAGAAGCAATTATGGTCATATAAAAGAAGAAGATTTAAGAGCAAAATATGAAGAAGCTAATGGCATTGAAATTGATGAATTTAAATTGTCTAATACCTTAGAATTAGCAAAACCGGTGTTAAGAACGGTTAAATTTATGAGTGAAGATTTGGTAGAAGAAATTAGTGGAAAAGTATATATAGAACCTTTAATTTTTTTAACTCAACACCAAAATCCGTTTAAATTAGAAGAAAGAAAATACCCTGTAGATTTCGATTCTCCTTGGAAAAACACAAATAGAGTTTCATTTCATATCCCAAAAGGATATAAAGTAGAATCGCTTCCAGAAACATTAGCTATCGGTTTGCCAAATAATATAGGTGTTTTTAAATACCAAGTTAGACAAGTAGGAAATCAGATAAAAGCAGTTTCTATTTTAGAGTTTAATAGTTCTTTGATATCAGCTCAAGATTACCCTTATTTAAAAGATTTTTATGGAAAGTTAGTAGACAAACAATCAGAAAAAATAGTATTAATTAAAGAATAAGGGTTTTATTACAAATTAATTACAGTTGTATTTTTAACCTGTTCTATGGCAAAAATACTGTGTGTACTGCCAATATATTTGATGGCTGTTAATTTAGAAACCATAAAATTCCGATATTCTTCCATGTCTTTTACATAGATTTTTAAAATATAATCAAAATCGCCACTTACGTGAAAACACTCAGAAACTTCTTCTAGTTTTAATATTTCACGCTCAAAAGTGGTGACATATTCTCTGGAATGCTGAATTAATTTTAAATGGCAAAAAACCAAAAAAGACTTTTCAATTTTGTTCTTGTTGACGATGGCAACGTATTTATCAATAACGTTTTCTTTCTCTAATTTTTTAATACGTTCATAAACAGCCGTTACAGATAAATTGAGCTGTAAAGACAAGCGTTTTGTAGTTTGTTTACTGTCGTTTTGTAATAAATTAATGAGTTTTTTATCCGTAGAATCTAATTGCATACTTAAATATTATCTAAAAAATGATTTTTAATGAATCGTTATTAGTTTTTAAAACTAGTAAATAAATCAAATTTAGAAAAATAATCTATATATATTGTTTTATGTTGATATAATTTCTATTTAGTTGTTGATTTGTCTTGAATTTAAAACTACTAAAAATGAGCTTCAATCCAGCAGATAACATTCAAGATTTACAATATTACGGTGAATTTGGAGGTGTAAATCCTTCAATATCAGATTCATCAACATTTACTTTTTTAGCAGCAAAAACAATGTTTGACACTTTTGAAGGAAATGCAGACGGTTGTTATCTGTACGCTCGTCATTCTACTCCAAGCAATTTGTATTTAGGCAAAGCTTTAGCAGCCATGGAAGGCACAGAAACTGCAAATGTTTCAGCATCAGGAATGGGCGCAATTACACCCGTAATTTTACAGCTTTGTGGTGCTGGTGATCATGTTGTTTCAAGTAGAACTATTTACGGGGGAACCTATGCTTTCTTAAAAAACTTTATACCAAGATTAGGTATTAAAACTACTTTTGTTGACATTACAAAGTTAGCTATTGTAGAAGCTGCAATTACTAAAAATACAAAGATTTTATATTGTGAAGCAGTAAGTAATCCGTTGCTAGAAGTTGCAGATATTGCCGCTTTATCCGCTTTAGCTAAAAAACACAATTTAAAATTGGTGGTTGATAATACATTTTCGCCACTGTCAATTTCGCCAGCAAAATTAGGAGCAGATGTTGTTTGCCATAGTTTAACAAAATTTATAAATGGCTCTTCGGATACTGTTGGAGGCGTAGTTTGTGGAACGCAAGAATTCATCAATGATTTACGAAATGTAAATGACGGAGCGTCGATGTTATTAGGTTCTACAATGGATAGTTTAAGAGCTTCATCCATCTTAAAAAACATGCGAACTTTGCATATTAGAATGAAGCAACATAGTTATAATGCTGCTTATTTGGCTGATAAATTTCAAGCTGATGGATTAATAACGGTCTATCCAGGTTTAGAATCTCATCCTTCTCATAAACTTTTTAAAAGCATCATGAATACCGAATTTGGTTTTGGAGGAATGCTTACTATTGATGTTGGTACCTTAGAAAAAGCAAATGAATTAATGGAATTAATGCAACAGAAAAACATAGGGAATTTAGCTGTAAGTTTAGGTTTTTATAGAACTTTATTTTCGGCTCCTGGTACGTCTACTTCTTCAGAAATACCTGCGGATGAACAAAAAGAAATGGGACTTTCTAAAGGTTTAATTCGTTTTTCTATTGGTTTAGATAATGATATTGAAAGAACGTACCAATTAATGAAATCTTGTATGATTGAAGTTGGAGTTTTATCTAAAGTCTAAAGTACAAAGTACAAAGTATAAAAGTGTGTCATGTATATGTCACACTTTTTTGTTTTTTGAATTTATATTTTTTTAGTTTCACTAACCACTAACCACTAACCACTAACCACTAACCACTAACCACTTTTTTTAAATCCCTTTTAAACGCTTCATAAACTTTGCAAAATCTTCTTTGTTTGGTGTTGTTCCGTTAAAAGGTAAAATATCCCATTCATTATTTTTGTTGTAAATAGTGAAGTTAAAAATGGATGTATTTTCGTCATCAGGATTTAACAATGGATATCTTAAATCCACATATTTATAAGTACCATTTTTTTCCTTTTTAGAGATGTTATAATAATTATTGCTAAACCAAGTTAACGTTTGCAAATTAGCATCATTCATATTAAGCAAAGTATGATTTTTTTTAACGGTAATTATTTTTTCTGATATAGATTTTTTATCCAACAAAGAATAAAAAGTTAAATGATAATTGTCTTTCGTTTCTGCAACAGCGTACCACAAAATGTTATTTAAAATTGTAGGTTGCGCAGAAAATCTGGTGAATTGAATTCCTGCTTTTTCAAATGATTTTTTAAAAACAGCATCCATGTAAAATTTATTAATGATTGTAAAAATCATATAAACCGAACTGAAATAAATTCCTGTTTTTAACCAAAAGGTTCTTTTTTTACTTTTTCTATTGATGAACATTAAACCAATCATACAAACTAAAAAAGGGAAGGTGTAAAGAGGGTCAACAACAGAAATAGTGTTAAAAGCAACTCTATAATTAGAAAAAGGCTCAAATAGTTGTGTGCCATAAGGCGTAAAACAATCTAAAAGCGGATGCGTAAAAATTGACCAGAAAAAGAGCAAAATCCAGTTTTGTAAAGTGGTAGTTTCTTGTCTCTTACCAGTATTATAAAGTTTGTAGGTAATCCATCCAAAGACAAAACAACCTAAAACAGCAAATAAAATAGAATGCATAAAACCTCTATGAAAAGCCATCGCTTGTATTTCGTTGTGGTATAATAATCGTCCGATAAAAACATCCAAATCCGGAATTGTACCACCAATGGCACCAAATAAAAGTGCTTTGTTGCCTATCTTTTTTCCAAGAACAGCTTCACCACAAGCAGCACCTAAAATAATTTGAGTTAATGAATCCATAAAACAAAAATAAGAGAAGAAATTTGATTTGCATAACATTCTGTAAAATCGTAACATTACAAAACAAAATTTTATAGAATGCAAGACGGTAAAAATTTATCAGAAATTAAAATTGAAAATCAGGTAATCATAGAAAATAAAGAGTTAAGTCTTTTAGAATCTTTAATTCCGGTTGTTGTTTTGATGTCCTTATTAGCATATAATATCTTTTTTGTGGAGGGTCAAGAATGGTTTGGTGCCTACACAAATCAATATATTTTATTAATGGGTGGTTTGGTTTCTGCCGCAGTTGGTTTTTTAAATAAAGTATCTTTAAACAGAATGTTTACTGAAATTTGGGAAAACTGGAAAAGTGTTTTTGTACCTATTTTGATTTTGTTTTTAGTGGGTGCTTTAGCAGGAACTTGGTTGATAAGTGGTATTATTCCCGCAATGGTGTATTATGGATTACAAGTTTTAAGTCCGGCTATATTTTTACCGGCATCTGTAATTATTGCAGCTATCATATCTATCGCTACAGGTAGTTCTTGGACAACTTCTGCAACAGTTGGTATTGCCTTGGTAGGAATTGGAAGTGCGTTAGGAATCCCAACAGGAATGATTGCCGGAGCAGTGATTTCTGGTGCTTATTTTGGTGATAAAATGTCTCCTTTATCTGATACAACAAACTTGGCACCGGCAATGGCGGGTACAGATTTATTTACGCACATAAAATATATGTCATATACCACCGTGCCAACATTAATTATAACATTAACGGTATTTGCTATTTTAAGCAGCACAATTGATACCAGTGGTAATGCAGATATTAGTAATTTATTAGCTACAATAAGCGATACTTTTTACATTTCTCCTTGGTTGTTTTTAGTGCCTGGAGTTGTAATTGTAATGATTGTAATGAAAACAAAACCATTAATAGCATTAGGTGTTGGTGTTATTTTGGCAGCAATTTTTGCGTATATTTTTCAAGTTGATGTTTTAGACGGAATATCTGATTCTAATTTTGGAGCGATAAATACTGCTATATTTACGGATGTTCAAATTCATACAGATAATGATAAGTTATCAGAATTATTTTCTTCTGGAGGAGTAGAAGGGATGATTTGGACTATTTTATTAATTACTTGTGCAATGGTTTTTGGAGGAATTATGGATGCAATTGGTGCTTTGGCTAAAATTACAAAAGAATTGTTATCGGTAGCTACATCAATTTTTGGTTTGTTTGCAAGTACCGTGGTAAGTTGTTTAGGATTAAATGCTATTGCTTCAGATCAATATTTGGCAATTGTTATTCCTGGTAAAATGTTTAAAAAAGCGTATCAAGATAGAGGTTTAGCGCCAGAAAATTTAAGTAGAACTTTAGAAGATTCAGGTACTGTAACATCTGTTTTAATTCCGTGGAATACTTGTGGAGCGTATCAATCTGGAGTTTTAGGCGTTTCTGTTTCAGACTATTTTGTGTACGCAGTTTTTAATTATGTAAGTCCTATTATGACACTTATTTTTGCTGCATTTAGTATTAAAATTAGACAATTGGTAAAAAAATAGCATGATTGATATCGCTGTTGTTTCTGATGCAAAAACACTTACTGTAATTGCTTTAAAATCAAAATCCTATTGGGGTTATTCTGAGGAACAACTAAACAGTTGGAAGCATGATTTAACGGTTTCCGAAAAAATGATTCAAGAAATGATCGTCTATAAATTCATTTCTGATGCTAAAATTGTCGGATTTTACATTCTCAATCAGCCAAAAGAAAAAAGGATTGAATTAGAATTTTTGTTTGTTTTGCCAAGTTTTATCGGCAAAGGAATAGGAAATCAATTAGTACAACATGCTTTTGAAAAAGCAAAAAGTCTAAAGTGTAATCAAGTTATTTTATTAGCAGATCCTCACGCCGTTCCGTTTTATGAATCTAAAGGATTTGTACTAATTGGTAAGAAAGAAAGTTCTATTGCTGGTCGTTTTCTGCCTTTGATGCAAAGAGATTTGACTACCTCATTTTAAATTTTTTATTTCATTCCTAAACGAATATCTGGGTTTTAAATTTTTCTTTGTTGCTGATTAAGTAAGTTTATAACTGTTGTTTTCTCACAAAGAATTTAGTCTGATTTGTGTTTATTCAAATTTTATCTTTTGATTAATTTCTATTTTTAAATTCCAAAATAGCATTGTGTGGTTTCAGCGTAATCAAAGGTTTTATTTGAATAGGAGATTCTTTTTCAATAATTTCGAATTGTTCTACCAAGGCAATAATTGCTAAAATCATCTCATACATGGCAAAATTATTGCCAATACACATTCTAGGCCCCGCACCAAAAGGGAAATAATTTTTTGAAAACTTAATATTTTCATCTAAAAAACGCTCAGGAATAAAGTCATTTGGTTGTTTCCAAAAATCTGAATGACGATGAATTTCATAAATTGAAAACAACAAATTCGAGCCTTTAGGTAAAATAATTCCGTTATAAGTGTCTTCTTCAATATTTACGCGGTCCATAAAATAGGCTGGAGGAAACAAACGCATAGATTCTTCAATAACTAATTTCGTGTAACTCGCATTTTTTATCCAGTGCATGCAATCTGAAGATTCACTTTTTATTTTTTTGATTTCAGATGCTATTTTTGATTGTGCTTCAGGATATCGGGCCAACAATTCGCAGGTAAACGTAAGTGCATTTGAAGTTGTTTCATGACCCGCTGCAAATAAAATCAATATTTCATCTACCAATTGATTTTCATCCATACTAGAGCCATCCTCATATTTTGCGCTTAAAAGCATGTCTAATAAATCATGATGATCTCCATTGCTTTGCTTTCTTTCTTCTACTAATCTTTTTAAAATTGTTCTCGAATTTTGAGTCAAATCTAAATGCTTTTTCGTTTTTCCTGAAAGGTTAAACCACCAAACTAAAAAAGGTTGTCTTAGTTCTTGAACCAACATTTTTTGAGTAGCTTCTGTAGTATGTTGCAATGAATCAATATCAGCAGCAGAAATGTTTACATTGAAAATTGATTTGATAACAGTTTGAAAAGCCAAATCATTAAAAACAGGAAAAATATCCATTGGTTTTCCAGTTTTAATATTTTTTAATTCTGCTAAAATTGTTTTTTGAATGGTATCAACTAATAGCTTAAGTTGGCTTTTATGAAAAGCTGGCTGAATTAATTTTCGTTGTTTTTGCCAATGTTCTCCCTCAGCAGTTAACAATCCTTTTCCAACATATTTTGCCAAATCTTTGGTCTGAATATAAGATTTGGTATAATTTTTTTGATTCTTTTGAAGCGCATGTTGTAAAAGTCCAGCATCTCTACAAAACAAAACAGATTTTCCGAAACCAATTTTTAAACGAAAAATATCTCCTAAAGTATCAAAGTTTTTTGCGTGAAAAGGCAAAGGATTGTGTAAAATAGCGCTAGCATGCTTTAGAAACTTAAAAAAAGAAACTTCTGGAATTTTATTGGATACACTCATTTTTAATTTTATTTGTACTCATTAACAACCCATTTTGAGTAATTTATAAAAAATGACTTGTTGTATTTGTGTTGTACAAATTTAAGCATATTCGCTTTTGCAATTTGTTGTATTTTCAATTAAATAGATACATACAAAACATCATTCTAAAGTCTTTTACTTCATAATACTATTATTTCAGGAAATTTTGGTAAGCATTATTTTAAGAAATGTAATCAAAATTTGTGATGGTTATTTTTTTTTTTGATTAAATAGCTATTATACTTTAAAGTTATTTGTGAATTACTTTTTACTTAGTGTCTTTTTTTTGATGCAAAGAGATTTAACATCCCAGAAATCAGCAATAAAACCCAAGGCGTTCCGTGTAATAAAACATCAAACCAATCTTGACCTTGCATTCCGTTTTCTGCAGAAAAAGCATTTCCGCCTAAAATCCATTGAATTTTCCCTAAAATATGTGGTGGATTAAAAGGTGCTAATCCTAAAGTAAAACTTGCTAGTAAAAAAAGTTTCCAGTTGTTTTTAAGTTGTTCTTTCATGATGTCGTAATTTAAAATTTTTATAAATAGCAAATATGAAAACTAGTAAAGTGTGTAAACTTATGCAAAATAGAATTCTAAAGAAAACGGCTAATCCATATTCATCATGTTCCCAGAAAATAGATTTTCCATAAATATTGATTGTAATATAAATAGCAATTATTAAAATATTCTAAAGAATAAATTTTAAAAGATAATCCCACATTAATAAGAGTGCTATACTTATAAGCCATAACAAAATGGGAATTATAACAAATAAAACGATTACCATTTTTACAATTTCTAATTAAAAGTCCTTCCCTTTGGGAAGGATTTAAGATGGGCTTTAAATAAACCAGTTCCAAACTAAACCAAAACGAATTGTAAAATCTCTGTAAGGATAATTTGGGGCTGAAAAATAATTTTTATCAGTAAAGCCAGAAGTAACATTGTCTATTTTAAAATACAAACGCGTTCTACGAACTTGTGCATTAAAGAAAACATCAACGGTAGGAAAGCCTATTTGTTCATCATTTTGAAGTGTAAATTCTGCTAAAAGAGGATTGTAGGCATTTGCATTATACTTTGTAAAATATTTAAAAGTAGCACCGATATTTACCAGCATCGGTTTTCCTTTAAACCAATAATCTGTATAGTAGAAAGTGTTTCTCGTTACAAAATCTGGAACTCTAAAAACAGAACTTCCACTACTTACATTTTGATACATAACCGTATTGTCTAAAGCAAATTTCCAAAACTTAAATTCCTTATTGGCTTTTACTTTTAAATATGTAATCTGATTTGCAAATTGTTGTGGCGCATTGTTTTCATCAAAATACGTGTAATTATCAATATTGGTAAAATTTAGCGCGGCATTTATCCATTTAGAAGTAAACGAAAACCCTAAATCTCTAGTATTAACAGAACTAAAATTATTGTCCCAGTTATAATCATCATAGGTGCTTTGGTGCAATAAAGTATTGAAATTAGACGATTTAGAACTAATTAATAAACTTCCTTTTAAAGCAAAAAGACTATCTTTTTCGTATATAGCTTCTCCTTTTAAATAATTTCCAGATAATCTTCCAGAACCTGGCGTTAAAGAAGCATCTGCATTTAATTTAAAATTTTTAATTTTAGCATTCCAATCAGCACCTACAGAAAGAGCGCTTCCTTCTAATTTTAACTTGTTAATTGTGCTATTACTATTTAAAATGGTATCATATCCGTAAGAATAACTTGCGTAATTTGCTTTGGCTTTAAATTTTCCTAAAACATATTTTGAGTTAAATTCTAAATTAATTTCGTTATTTGTAATTCTGCTTTTTGCATCAGTATCTGTTGCATCAGTTGCGTTTGCTGTTCCAAAAATTGCTGTAGTAGCCGCAGATTGTGTAAAGTTGTAACTCTTGTTTTCATTGGTAAAAACATGTCCAATTTTTAAGTTACTAAAATCTTGATTATTTATGGTGTCTTTGCTAGCCACCAATTTAAAGCTATGTTCTAAATAAACTCTATTGCTATCAAATTGATTTTCTGAATCAGTTAAATTAACGTCTAAACGTGCACGAGTGGCAAAATCTGGGTCATCAGAAATAAAACTATTTAAAGCAGAAGTTGTTAAACCGCCACTTTCCTCATTAAAAAAATCTTGACTCGTTAAATGCCCTTTAATTTCATACTGATTTTCTTTGGTGGTATAATGAAAAGTACCTCTAAAATTACCATTACTTGCTAAAGATTGTCTGTATGCGCCTAAAGAACGCAGTCCTTTATAAGACATAGATACGTTTAATCTTTTAGAGAAATTTAAGGTAAAAAGAGCATCTACAACTTGGCCTTGTTGTAAGCCTGTTCTGTATAAAATTTCTGAAGTTGTGGTAGGTACTTCGTAATATTTTACGTCCTCAATTTCAAAATAACTAAATTGTTTTGCTCTAAAACCAATGTCTGGAAACTGGTTTAAATTTTCAAAGCTGTATCCTAAACTATTAAAAGTTTGTCCTTGGTTATGAAATTCTAAAAGCTCAAAATTGTCTTTTCTTAGGTAATTAAATTTATATTCTTTTTGAATATTTAGTGTAGTGTCGATGTAAGAAACAGCGCCATCATGAGAAAAAATTTTATAATCTGTGTATTTTGTTTTTCCAGATAAAATAACTTTAGTGCTTCCCGTATTTAAAGAATCATTAGGAGTGCCAGTTCCACTAAGACTTCTTGTTAGTTCTCTTTGAGACATTAAAGAAGGTATGGTTAAGAAACCAACTAGAAATAAGGCTAAAAAATGTTTGTTCATCATATAATTTACAACAGCAAATGTAAAATAATTTAACGAAAATAATTGGTATTAATTATGTTGAAATCTGTTTATTTGTAATATGTTGAAATCAAATTTTAGCGGATTTTCTTTAGAAGTGGGAACAGACGAAGCTGGGCGAGGTTGTTTGTGTGGCCCAGTCGTAGCCGCAGCAGTAATTTTACCCAAAAATTTTACACATCCTTTTCTAAATGATTCTAAGCAATTATCAGAAAAAAGAAGGGAAGAATTAAGACCTTTTATCGAAGAAAATGCAATTTCTTTTGGTGTTTCTTTTATTTGGCAAGACGAAGTAGATAAAATTAATGTGTTACAAGCTTCAATTACGGGTATGCACAGAGCTATTGATGCACTAAAAATTACCCCAGAATTTATTATTGTTGACGGAAATAAATTTAAAGACTATAAAGATATTCCGCATGAAACTATTGTAAAAGGCGATGCAAAATACCTGAGTATTGCAGCGGCTTCTGTGTTGGCAAAAACCTACCGAGATGAATATATGGCTAAGATTCATCAAGAATTCCCAATGTATAATTGGGCTAAAAATAAAGGATATCCAACCAAAGAACACAGAAACGGAATTCGTGAATTTGGAGCCACAAAATACCACAGAAAAACGTTTAGATTATTGCCAGAACAGATAAAATTAGACTTATAATTTTTTTTAGAAGCTATTTCCTGCTTTCACTACTCGCTTTTTTTGTGAAAAACAAAAAAGAGCTCAAACAGGCCGTTCAATCAGGGCTAAGTCTGCTTATTAACTTTTAGAATACTCTAAGTTTTATTTTCTTTCCAATATAAATTGTGAAGTTATATTAGAAATCTATCATTTTTATTCGTGAAAATCTCTCAAATCTGTGTCAAAAATAATTAAATCATAAACAAACTTTGTCTATTTTTACCGTCCAAAATTTCAAATGATGATTAAAAAAACAAGAGCAGAAATTACCAAATGTATTCTTCATAAAGTAGCTAATAAATTTAATAGCGGACACAACGTTTTTTCCGAAGATTTAATTCGTTTCGATCAAGAAAGTTACGATTTAATGAAAAATTTCTTACTAAAACCATTTGGAAGTTTAACTCAGAGTTATCGTTTTACGAATCATGAAGATGTGCGTTTAAATGAGTTAAATAACTATGCATCAGAAGTTTTTAAAGAAGAAAGTGCATTTGTAGAATATTCTAAAAACATCGTAAATCATTTGTATGAGCAATCAAACTCATCACAAATAAAAACAGGCGATGTGATTGTTGTTTTTATAGAAGGCATCGAGTATAAAGATGTGTTAACAGAAGCAATTGGGGTTTTTAAAATAGAAAATAAAGTAGATTTTTTTCAAACCTATTTAGATGATAATGAGAGTTTTGATGTGGTGGTTCAAAGAGGAATATCAACCAAAAAAATAGACAAAGGTTGTTTAATTTTAAATACGTGCGATGAAGAAGGAACGGTAGTTTTTTCTGTTGATAATAACAATTACGACGCTCAATATTGGATTAAGAATTTCTTATCGGTGAAGTTAGCAGATGATTATAATTCGCACACACAAAACTATTTAGAGTTGTGTAAAGAGTTCTCTGAAGAAGTGATTAAACCAGAATTTGGTAAACATAAGCAAGGAGATTTTTTAGCCAATACGGTAGATTATTTTAAAGAACATGAAGCGGTAGATTATCATGAATTTAAAGACGAAATTTTTGAAGATGAAAAACATAAAGATTTGTTTGAAGACTACAAAAAACATTACGAATCTTTAAACGATGTGTTAATTAGAAATAATTTTGACGTTTCTGGCGTGGTTTTAAAGAAAGAAAAAAACAAGTTAAAAACAGAAATAAAGTTAGATACAAACATCATTATAAAATTAGATGTTGATGCGCCAGATGCGGCATCAGAATATTTAGAAAGAGGCTATGATGAAGAGAAAAAAATGAAGTTTTACAAAGTGTATTTTAACGAAGAGAAATAAGCTTTGAATAAAAAAAAATCCTGCTTTTTGCAGGATTTTTTTTATTGAATAACAAACGCTTCAACTTCAAAAAGCGTTTTAAAGTGTTTTAAAATTTTTTGTTTTACTTCTTCGGTATCTACTTTTTTTCCTAATTCAACTTCCATAGAAGTTACGGCTTTTCCTCGAATTCCACACGGAATAATATTATCAAAATACCCTAAATTCACATTTGCATTTAAGGCAAAACCATGCATGGTTACCCAACGTGATGAACGAATTCCCATGGCGCAAATTTTACGAGCAAAAGGAGTTCCAACATCTAACCAAACACCAGTTTCTCCATCGCTTCTAACGCCCTTTAAACCGTATTCTGCAATAGTTAAAATAATGGTTTCTTCTAAAAGTCTTAAATATTTATGAATATCAGTAAAAAAATTTTCTAAGTCTAAAATAGGATAACCCACAATTTGTCCGGGTCCATGATAGGTAATATCGCCGCCTCTATTTATTTTATAAAAAGTAGCGCCTTTTTCTTTTAACTGATTTTCATTTAATAGTAAGTTGCTCAAATCACCACTTTTACCAAGTGTATATACATGAGGATGCTCAACAAATAAAAAGTGATTTTTGGTGGTATCGGTTAAATTATTTCTTCTATTATTAATTTTTACATCAACAATTTTTTCTAATAATTCAGTTTGATAATCCCAAGTTTCTTTATAGTCTTTGTTGGCTAAATCTGTAAGTAATATTTTTCTATTCATAATTTCAAATACAAAGGTAAATAATTCGTTATATTTGAAGTCAAACATTTGTATTTTAAATATTTTTTATGAAAAGTAAATTGTGTTTTTTATTCTTAGCATCCATCCTTTTGTTTAATGTTGATGCTCTTTTTTCTCAAAAAATGTGGAAAAAAGTAGACCAATCAACTTATAAAGCTCAAAAAAAGGAAATTTATCAAAAGAAAAATTTTCCATCAAACTATGAAATTTCATCGCTTGATTTAACTGTTTTTTCTACGAGTTTAAAAAGCAGCAGTTTTAATCAAAATAAGACCATAGAATTGCCAAATGCAGATGGAACGTTCTCGAGTTATTCGATAAAAGAAACATCCAATTTTGAAGCTGAATTACAAGCTAAATTCCCTAATATAAAATCCTATTCTGCACAAGGAATCGATGATTCAACGGCAGTTGCAAAAATAAGTATGGGTACAGATGGTTTTCACGCAGTAATTTTTTCTGGGGAAAAAGAAACCACTTACATAGATCCGTATTCTAAAGATCATAAAGAATATATTACCTATAAGAGAAGTAGTTTAAGTAATGCAGATGAAGATTTTAAATGTGAAGTTGAAGAAACTGCGAAACAAGATTTTTCTGTGCAAGATTTTGCAAAAAATGCAAATGATGGTAAATTAAGAACTTTTAGATTAGCGTTGGCTTGTAGTGCAGAATATGCACAATTTCATTTGGGAGCAACGCAACAAAATATCTCAAGTACAGCATCAGAAGCAGTAAAAAAAGCAGCGGTTTTATCTGCTATGAATACATCAATTACTAGAATTAACGGAATTTACGAAAAAGACTTATCAGTAAAACTAGTTTTAGTTGCTAATAATGATCAAATAATTTTTTTAGATAGTACAACAGACGGAATTACAGATGGAACGCCAAGTACCATGATTAATGAAGTGCAATCTATTTGTGATGCACAAATTGGAAACGCAAATTATGATATTGGACATGTTTTTAGTATTGGTGGAGATGGTTTAGCAGGTTTAGGAGTTGTTTGTGTAAGTGGTCAAAAAGGAAGAGGAGTTACTGGAAGGTCTCAGCCAGTGGGCGATCCTTATGATATCGATTTTGTAGTTCATGAAATAGGTCATCAATTTGGAGCAACCCATACGTTTAACAATTCGTGTAATAGCAATAGAACGAGTTCAACGGCAGTAGAACCAGGAAGTGGTACAACAATAATGAGTTATGCAGGAATTTGTTCTCCAAATATTACATCGGGGAATGTAAACGGAAATAGCGATGATTATTTTCACGCAGTAAGTATTGCTCAAATGTGGAATGTAATTCAGTCTTCTGCAAATTGTGCAACCATAACCAATACAAATAATAAGGCTCCTACGTCAAGTGCTGGGGCAGATTATAGTTTGCCAAAATCGACTCCTTTTAAATTAAAAGGAACTGCCTCTGATGAAGATGGTTTAGCAAGTTTAACCTATAATTGGGAGCAATTAGATAAAGATATAGCAACGATGCCGCCAGTTAGTAGCAGTACTACTGGACCAATGTTTAGGTCATTACCATCTAAAACAACATCAGAAAGATATATGCCTGCTTTAGAAACGGTTGTAGCTGGTAATACAGCATCAACTTGGGAAGTTTTACCATCTGTAGCAAGAGAATTCAATTTTTCTTTTTTAGTGAGAGATAATAATGCTGGTGGCGGAAGTACAGCTAGAGATGATATGAAAGTGGTAGTTACAAATGCAGATGCTTTTGTAGTAACTTCGCAAACCACTTCAGAAACGCTGAGTTCAGGGCAAACAATGTTAGTTACTTGGCATAAAGGAACTACAGATATCGCGCCAATTGAATGTAAAAATGTACATATTAAATTATCGATTGACGGAGGAATTACGTTTCCTATTACATTAAAAACGAATACTCCAAATGATGGTTCAGAAAGTATAATTATACCAGATAATGCTACAACTAAAGCCAGAATTATGGTAGAAGCTGCAGATAATATTTTTTATAATGTAAATACATCAGCTTTTACTATTGTGTCTTCTACACCAACTTTTTTAATTACTGATAACAGTGGCGAACAGTCTGTTTGTAATACTGCAACCCAAAGCATTAACTATACTTTAGGATTCGATTTTATCAATGGATTTTCAGAAACTGCTACTTTAAGTGCTTCTGGTCAACCTGCAGGTTCTTCTGTTGTGTTTAGTACTTCAACTATAAATGCAGACGGAATATTAACGCTTACTGTTGCTGATTTAGAAGGTAAAGAAGCAAAAAGTTATAATATAAATGTTGTGGCAACTTCTGCTACCGTTACTCAAAATATCAACTTGGTTTTAAATGTAAGAAGTTCAGTTTTTAGCACTTTGAATTTATCTGCACCAGTAAACGGAGCAACAGATGTTTCAATAAATCAAATTTTAACTTGGGTAAAAGATACTAATGCTTCTTCTTATGATGTAGAAATTTCTTCGGATGCTAATTTTTCTAACATAGTTTCAAGTGCAAATGTGCTAGAAAATTTATATAAAGCAACTAATTTAAGTGGAGAATCTCAATATTTTTGGAGGGTAAAACCTAAAAATGATTGTGGTGAGGGTAGTTTCTCTGCTGTTTTTAGTTTTACAACAGAAAACCCATTGTATTGTAGTTCCACTTTTACAGATGAAGTAGGAGGTACAGAGCATATTACAAATGTAACTTTTGGCGGTATTAATAATACTTCGGGTAATGATACAATTGATGGCTATCAGGATTTTACAACTATAAATACCAACGTTCTAAGAGGGGAATCATTAAAAATTAGCGTAACTATGAATACAGGTGGTTATCAAGATCATTGTTTTGTTTTTATAGATTGGAATAAAGATTTTGTTTTTGACATTGCTACAGAAAGATATGATTTAGGTTCTGTTTTAGATAATGTTGGTACGGCTACTTTTACCATTGCAGTGCCTGCTGATGCATCTTTTGGTAAAACAACAATGAGGGTACTTATAGAATACGATGACCCAACGGATGGCTATGGTTTAGGTTCTTGTGATGCAGATCATTTAACAGAATGGGGAGAAACCGAAGATTATTCTGTTACTGTAGATGATACTGCATCTGTTAAAGAATTAGATTTTGAAGAATTTTATTTGTTTCCAAACCCTACAAAAGGAGAATTCACTTTAAAATTACAAGTTGTTGAAACCGATAAGGTATCTGTTCAATTATTTGATATTAGAGGAAGATTAGTAGGAGAAAAAAAATATTATAACACTGTTACAGATTTTTCTGAAAGAATATCTTTTGATAAAGCTTCATCTGGATTGTATCTATTGAAAGTTACAAACGGAAACAAGCAAACAACAAGAAAACTGATTATAGAATAAGAATAAATAATTTAATTAAAAGAACCACATTATTAAAACGATGTGGTTTTTTTTGTTTCTAACTTCTAAAATTTGTAATTCTTGGCTTTAAGGAAAGTAATTTTGTTGTTAAGAAACGGTTCATTTTTATTTAGTAAGGTTACAATGTCATTGCGGAAGGATGTATTTTAATTCAGATGAGTTACAATGCCATTGCGTAAGGCTGCAAAGTCATTGGGGGAGGATGCATTTAGATTAAGATGAGTTACAAAGTCATTGCGTAGGATTGCAAAGTTATTGCGTAAGGATGTATTTTTATTCAGGAAAGGTACATTGTCATTGCGGAGCGATATATTTTGATATTGTAAGGGTGAAATACTATTCATAAAAGAATAAGTTCTTTGGATGTTTTGAGTTGGATTCTAATTATAAATTCTTTTGGATGTATTTAAGATGATGAAGTTGAGCGTATGAAAAACAAAAATACAATTAAGTTTATCATATGCGTGTATATGGTGTTTTGTCATCAATTAGAAGAAGTCTAAATCTAACATTGGGAAATAAAAAAACCGCATCAATATATATGATACGGTTTGTGTATAAAGATTGTTTCAATCTTATCCCAAGAAAGGATATTTATAATCTGTTGGCGGTACCAATGTTTCTTTTATCAATCTAACAGAAGTCCAGCGTAATAAATTCTGAGCAGAACCAGCTTTATCATTTGTTCCAGAAGCTCTTGCTCCTCCAAATGGTTGCTGACCAACAACTGCTCCTGAAGGTTTATCATTAATATAGAAGTTTCCAGCAGCATTTTCTAATGCTTTAGATGCTTTTTCAACGATGTATCTATCCGTAGAAAAAATAGCACCTGTTAATCCGTATTCAGAAGTTTCATCAACTAATTTTAAAGAAGCTTCCCATTCTGCATCTTCGTAAACATAAACAGTCATAACTGGACCAAATAACTCCGTATGCATTGTTGCGTACTTTGGAGATTTCGTAACAATTACAGTTGGCTCAATAAAATAACCAACAGATTTATCATAATTTCCACCAATAATTATTTCGGCATCTTTATCCGCTTTTGCAGCATCTATATAGCTTACAATTTTATCAAAAGAACCTTCATGAATCACGGCATTTACAAAGTTTGATGTGTCTTCTGGAGAGCCCATTTTTAACTCACTTGTTTGTGCAATTAAATGTTTCTTAACTTCTGGCCAAAGAGACGCAGGAATGTAAGAACGTGAAGCAGCAGAACATTTTTGACCTTGGTATTCAAAAGCGCCTCTTGTCATTGCAGTGGCAACTTGTAAAGGATTTGATGAATTATGAACCCAGATAAAATCTTTTCCACCAGTTTCTCCAACAATTCTTGGATACGTTTTATAGGTATGAATATTTGTACCAATTTGTTTCCATAATTCTTTAAAAACATGAGTTGAACCTGTAAAGTGTAATCCAGAGAAATCTGGAGACGCTAAAACAGTATCAGAAATCATCACAGGATCTCCATAAACTACGTTTATAACACCATCTGGCAAACCAGCTTCTTTAAATAAATCTACAATTACTTGTGCAGAATATGCTTGATGATCAGAAGGTTTCCAAACAACAACATTACCCATTAAAGCAGCTGATGCAGGTAAATTTGCTGCTATAGATGTAAAGTTAAAAGGAGAAATTGCATAGATAAATCCTTCTAAAGGTCTGTATTCAACTCTGTTCCAAACTCCTGGAGAAGATGTTGGCTGATCTTTAAAAATATCCGTCATATATTCTACGTTAAAACGGAAGAAATCAATCATTTCGCAAGCCGCATCAATTTCTGCTTGATACACATTTTTAGATTGTGCAATCATAGTTGCAGCATTCATTCTTGCTCTATAAGGTCCTGCTAATAATTCAGCAGCCTTTAAAAAAATAGAAGCACGTTCCATCCAAGAAACGTTAGACCAAGCTTCTCTTGCAGCCAAAGCTGTAGAGATTGCAGCGTCTACATGCGTTTTATCTGCTGTGTGATATTGACCAACAACATGTTTGTGATCATGAGGAGGTGTAATGTTTTTGGTGTTTCCTGTTCTAACTTCTTCGCCATTAATGTGCATTGGCACATCAATATTGCTGTTAAACATTGCTTTATAAGTAGCTAATAATTCAGCTCTTTCTGGAGAACCAGGAGCGTATCCTTTTACGGGTTCATTTACTGCTTTTGGAACATTAAAAAATCCTCTTGCCATTTTGTGTGTTTTTTAAATTTGAATCTACTAATTTTGAATAAAGCAAAGTTACGGTTTTTGTTTCAATAAATTTAATTGATATTTGGTCTCTTTTGTTAAGGAAAGCTCAAAAATTAGTTTAAAATGCAAGGTTTATCACAATAGTAAAAAGAAATATATGTGCACAGTTACGTACCTTCCTTTAGGGGAAAATGATTTTATTTTAACCTCTAATCGAGATGAAACTCCGTTAAGAAAAACAATTCCACCAACAAAGTATAATGAAAATGGAGTTGAATTGATTTATCCAAAAGATGAATTGGCAGGAGGAACTTGGATTGGAACAAGTAGTAAAAATAGATTGGTTTGCTTGCTAAATGGTGCGTTTGCAAATCATCTTAGAAATAAAGTGTATAAAATGAGTAGAGGTATTATTGTAAAAAATATACTTTTTGCGGATGATGCACTTGTGTATGTAAATGAGTTTAATTTTACTGATGTAGAACCATTTACGTTGATTTTAGTTGATTATCATATGCAATTAGAAACCTATGAATTGGTTTGGGACGGAACAACAAAACAGGTTACAAAACTAGGGCAAGAACCTAGAATTTGGTCTTCATCAACTTTATATTCTGATGAAATGAAGCAATTGAGAAATGAGTGGTTTGCAAATTGGATTTCAGAAAATACTGAATTTCATCAAGAAAAAATCCTAGAATTTCATCAAAATGAAAACTTTGGAAATAAAGAAATTTCGCTAAAAATGAAACGTGCTTTTGTTGAAACGGTGAGTACAACATCCGTCAAAAAAGAAAAAAATAAAATAGAAATTACGTATTTAGATTTTTTAGAAAAATCAGAAAATAACATCAGAAACCTTGAAGTAAATTTTTAGACTAAAAGAGTTTGTAAAGTAAAAAACAGCTACCGAATTAGATAGCTGTTTTAAAATTTTAGTGTTATCGTTAATTATTCACTAACTATTATTTTTTTAATTCCCTTTTGATTTCCATTACTTATTTCAATAAAATAGACTCCTTTTTTCAAAGTAGATACACTAACTTCTTCGTTAAGATTCGTGTCACTTAACTGAATGTCTAAAACTTTTTGACCTAAAACAGAATAAATAGTCACTGAGTTAAAATCGGTTGAAGTTCTCTTAATAAATAATTTATGGTTTTTAACAGGATTTGGATAAAATTCAATTCCTAAATCTTCTACTGAAGTAAAATCATTTACAGATAAAGAACTAGGACCATAAAACTCAATTTCTGTAATTGCTGTCCAAGCACTTTCTCTATTGTCACCTGCACTATTAAATCTACCAAAACCCATTAGTTTTACATAACGAGCATCTACATCAACTTGATATTGATTAAAATCGGTAGTACTTGTTTTTGTAAATAATAAATCTCCTGTGGTAGGTAATATTTTAGTGAAATCTGACGTTTCTGTTCCTGTTGTAGATATCCAAATTTGAACTCCAAAAGCATCACTTTTATCAGTAGTACTAAATTGAATTAAATTAAGATGTTCTTCACTTCCTAAATCATAAATTACATATTCACCATCACCTTTATAGTCTCCAGAAAGAACAGAGTCATCATCAGCCGCCCATAATGTACCCATGTCTTTATCTAAAGATTTAATAGCTAATTCAGTTTTAGACGAGTTCTCTTTAGAAAAAGAATGCACTGTAACTTTATCAGTAGACAAACCTGTTCCAACGTTAATTAAGGAATATAAATCTGTTAAATCTGCTCCGTCTTGGTTTACAGTTAAAACTCTTACAATATCGTCACCACCTGCAACTTGAGTAAAAGTTACAGTACCCGTTCTGTTTGTAGTTTCTGTGTTTTGAGTAACAGATACAGAAACTGTTTCATTCCCTGTTCCTGAGGTAATATCTATAGAAATCCAGTCGTTATTTGAAACTGCAGTCCAACTTACATTTGCAGTAACTACAACATCGGTATTTGAAGCTTCTGCAGTAAATGTAGATAAAGTACTAAGATTTAATGTTTCTGCTGGTGTAATTACAATTGAATTACATGTAGGAGTTGCAATTGCGTTTCCTTGGTAATCTACAAAACAAGCACCAATTCCGTCGTTACCAACATCACTATCTTTAATTGGTAAACGAGACCCAATATTTGCTCCTTTACCCTCAGATCCTGTTCCAGAAAACGAGAAGATTTCTCCATTTACAGAAGCTGTAATTCCTGTTTCTTCAGAAAAACCAGTATTCGTTTCACCTAAGGCTGTTCCGTTAAAAACATTACCAGAATAGGTTAAAGATGCTCCGATGTCTGAATATGAAGTAGCTGTGTCTCCAGTAATTACATCTGTTATATTACTGTTGTTTTCAGCAAAGTAGATTAAATTGTTAGATACGATTCCTTTTACATCTTTATTATTATCTACATTTACATTATAAAAAAGAGGTGCGTTTGTATTTACAATTGTGTTATTTGAAACCGTAATGTTTTCACTGGTTTGATAACCGTTAGAAACGTCATCAGAAGTACAATCAACAGCCGCATTTGCACTTCCACCAATAAAGGTGATACCGTTATTCCATTTTGCATAATTAGCAACTGTAATACAATCTTGAATGTAATTGTCTGTAATTGAATGATTACTGTCAGATATTCTAATTCCTCCAGTTCCGTCTACATTTTCACCAATAAAAAAATTTCCATTTACTGTCGCATCAGAACCATGACGTAGTACTAAAGATCCTCTACATCTTCTAAAAGTATTATTGGTGTATGTATTTCCTTTGCTTTTGTTTGTTATAATTTCGTTTTCACCATCAGATTGCACAAAGTAATTATTACTAACTGTAACATTACTATTTACCATTTGATAAGAACTTGTACCAATACGAATTGTTTCGCTATCACCAGCGTTAGATAAATCATCTCCATTTGCTTTGGTACCATATAATTCTGTCAATTTTTCAAAATTATAGAAATAATTGTTCATTATTGTGTGACCAACTTCAGCACAACTATTGTTTATTTCAGGTTCTCCATCAGCAACTTCTGGAAATGCATTGTATGCATATTCTCCAAGAATTATTACTCCTGCAGTTACTTTATTCATAAATGTACAGTTTATAACATTGTTATAAGTTCCGTATAAAACAATCCATCTGTGTTTTGTAATTTGTTCATCAGCTAAATCTTCTGCTAAATCACCAGGATCAACACCTAAACCATCAATAACACAGTTTCTAATAGTACTATAATGCGCATAATCATAACCGTTTCTAAGCTGAATAAAATTACTTGCTCCATAACCACCTTTCCAATGAAAACCATCTACAATTAAATATTCTCCAGTAGCAATTTTAGTAGCACCATCAGATTCTCCACCAATATTCATTTTAAATCCACCAGTAAAAATTACACCACCAGGTGTTTCTGCTCTAAAAATAACAGGATTTTCTGCTGTTCCAGATCCTAGAAAGTTTTTTCTTTCATCAGTAGTATACGTTCCATTTTTTAAAATGATGATATCTCCTGGTTGATATATGACATTTTGTATGTCTTCTGGGTCATCAATAGTATAAGTTTTGTTTTGTGAGTTGGAAATTTTAGCTACTAATAAAAATAGTATTACTAAAAAGAAGTACTTTTTTTTCATCTTCTGTAGTATTAATTAAGTTGAGTTTTTGGTAAACCAGACTGGGAAACCAATTTGGGTATCCAAAAATACAAAATTAATTAGCTGACCACAAGTAGTTTGTTAAAAAATAGTCTTTTCCGTTTAAGTTTTTTGGTATAGTGAAGAAAATAGATTTTGTAAATGAATCTAAGATAAAACGTGTTTTTGTGGAAACTGGTAGAACAACATCTATCAAAAAAGGAAGTAAGAACCTTAAAATAAAGTGTTTATGTTTTTTAAAAGATGCTGTTAACACTATATAAATAAATTAATAACCAACTTAATTTGGTTCGATTTATATTATACTAATGCCCCATTTGCCCCAATTACTTGTCCAGAAATCCATTTAGAATCATCGCTAGCCAAGAATAATACAACTCTTGCAATGTCGATAGGTTGTGCCAATCTATTAAAAGCATTCATAGCACTTAATTTATCAATAAATTCTTGAGATTTTCCATTCATAAAAAGTTCTGTTTCTGTGGCACCTGGAGCAATGGCATTTACAGAAATTCCTCTTCCTATTTCTTTAGCAAAAACTCTAGTAATTTGCTCAACTGCCGCTTTTGTCGCTGAATAAATAGCGTAGGTTGGTAGCATTAATTTTGTGGTGCTAGATGAAAAATTGATAATAATTCCATTGTCTGCTAATTTGCTATCTGCTTCTTGTAGGGTATTAAAAACGCCTCTTACATTTACTTCAAATTGTTTTGTAAAATCGTCTTGTGTAGCGTCTTTTAATTTTTTAGAAATCATAGTTCCTGCATTATTTATCAAAACATCTATTTTGCCAAAGACTTCTATAGATTTGTTAAATAATTCTGTAACCTGAACTCTATCACTTACATCTGCTTTTATTACGATGGCTTCGCCACCATTTTGTGTAATTTCTGCTAGTGTAGCATCTGCTTCTTTTTGGCTGTTAGAATGATTCACAATAATTTTTGCGCCATTTTTTGCTAATAGAATAGCCACTTCTTTCCCAATTCCTTTAGATGAACCGGTAACTAAGATTACTTTGTTGTTTAGGTTAGTCATTGTATTTCTGTTTTTTAAAGGATGAGGTTAGAATATTGCAAATGAAATAATTAAAACAAATATAATACCGATGCTTGCAACAATAGTATAACTCATATTTAAAAGGATAAACTTTATCGTTGTTTTTAAATATCCTTGTTTATAAAATTGTTTTAAAGCAATAAATAAATATATTAAAAACAAAATTGTAAAAATCCATAGTTTTGGATCTGTGCCAGCTATTTTAAAAATATAAAATATTGAAAACAACATGAAAAACACAGTTTGAATGTGAAAAACAAAGACTAAATGATCTACATACGTGTATTTTTTTCTGATATAAAACAACTTTAAAAATAATGTAAAAAGGGGTAATAAAATAAATAAAGCTAGTGAGCCAGAAGATAAAAGCTGATTAAAAAACTGATCTCTACTTTCTTTGCTTTTCGTAAATGAGTTGATAGCTTTTGCTCTTGTGTAGATAAATCGATTTGTAAAATTTTTGTCATATCCTAAAGAATCTAGTGCAACATCTATGTTAGAATCTGGATAATTTTTCTGATAGGTTGCAAATTTATCTAATTTTGATTCTCCATTGCCAAAGTCGAAATTAATAGCACCACTATTTGTTTTGAATTCTGTAGAGTCGTTTGCTTCTTTATCTATTTCTGCTAATATTTGTTTTCTTGTGGCTTCCGGAACTGCTATAAATGAGTTTTTCATTTCCTCATTTATTTTATTTTTAATAGAATCTAATTTTTCTGCTTTCGAAGTTTTATTTGTAGTTTCGTTAATTATTTCGGTTGTATTTTCTTTTGCTAATGATTGGTATTTTTCTTTTGTGTTGTAGAGGCCAACCAATAAAAAAAAAGACAATAGAAACGGTTAAATAAAAACGAAAAGGATTTGTATATCGTTGTCTTTTACCCGCAACATAATCGCTAGAAACTTTACCTGGTTTTAGTAAAAGCGGAATAATAGTTGTCCAAAATTGCGCGTCAAAATTAAACATACCATTAAAGACTTCATGCACAAAACTTTTAAAGGTTATGTTGTTGCCCTTATTTGCTTGTCCGCAATCTGGACAAAATTTTTCTTGTCCGTTAAAAGGATGCCCACAATTTAAACATTCAGCATCTTTAATTATGGTTACCTGTTTTTTTGTTTTTCTTAGTTTGATAATAGTGGAGTTGTAAGTTGAAAAGTTGGTATAATTACTTTAAATTTTTCTAATGTTTTACTGTTTCTAAACGTATAATAACCTGTCATAGCACCAATTGAAGATTCTAAATAACAACCAGAACTGTATGTGTAATTATCGTTTGGTTGCAAAATAGGTGTTTGGCCAATAACGCCTTCAGCTTCTACAACTTCTATATTATTTAAGGAGTCAAATATCTTCCAAAAACGACTCGTTAATTGAACAGTATCTGTAGATTTATTTTCGATAGTAATAAAATAAGCAAAAATATGGTACAGCCTATTATTTCTATAGCTTGTGCCATTATATTTAGTTTTTACAGAAACTTTAATTCCTTTTGTAATTTGCTCAATCATAGTAGTAAATATAGTTTTTTTTGAATAAGATTCATAATTAAAACTTTTTAATTATCTACTTTGATTAAAGAAGCCTGCACCAATACCAACAACCCTGTCGTACAAGCCGCCAAAAGGTTTGTAGTAGACTAAAACAGTGTATTCGTTTTCGGTTTGAAAAAATGTACCATTAATTTGATTGGTATCTACATTTTCATGTTCATCAACAGTAGCAAATGTGTAATTGTAAAAACCTTGTTTTAGTAAAATTTGACCTTGATAACTTTTATTTTCAAAATTGTAAAATAGTTTGTTTTCTTCTGTAATTTCAAAATTATTAAAGGCGCCATATATGTATACTTCTTTGTTTGCAAAAGGTTCATCCGCATATAAAGTAAAATGCATCATGGCGTAGTCTGCTTCTGTATTTGGGTTCCCTGCGTCTAAAGTTCTAATTACAAATTGTCCGTTAATATCTGGGTTATATCTATAATTGATGTCTTCTTTGTAGGTGTAAGGATATAAGTAATGATGAAAAATATCTTTCATTTCTATTTGAACAATATTAATGCTTTTGTTTCTGATAAATTTGCTGTCAAAATTTAAATATTCGTTTCCTCCCCAAAAGTTTGTTTTGTTAGCGTAGGTGTATTGCAGTTGATTTTGTTGAAAAAAAGTAGGTTGTAAACCGCTTATTTGTTCGTTCCAATTTTCATTTTTTAGCAAAACAACATTTATTTCTTGTGATGGATTATTGATACGTAAACCAGGGTGATTTACCGTAAATTCAACAGTTTGTTGCGTGTTTATGGTTTTTGTATTTCTGCTTCTCGAAACATTAACACCAACAGTTGTAACAGATTCATATAATACAAATTTTCTAGAAAAAACAACTTCATCATAATCATCAATAACCGAAATTAAATAATTTCCACTTTTGGTAATTACAGAATTTACATTGGGTATTTGCACCGCATAATGCGTGTAATTTTGAAAGGTATTAAAAGAATTGGTAACCTCGAGAATAGAATTTTCATCAAAACCATCAATATATTGGCTAGAAAGTAATCTGCTTTTTTGCCAATCATGCGTCATGTGTTCTATTCTATAATTGTAATCTTTACTATCTGCATCTAAATCATCAAAAGACAATTCTAACACAGTTCCTAGCGGTACAATAGAAGAATAATTGTTTTCTTGCAAAGGTCTTAGTTGTATGGATTTTATATTTTGAGCAAAAAAACTAGTTGTAAAAAATATACATAAGATAATTATTTTTTGAGTCATATCAATATTTTGAGCATTGTAAAAATACTATATTTAGAACTTTAAAACGAGTACAAATATTGTGCCTTTTTCACCTCCTTTAAAGTAAGTTACAAAAGGTACTTCATAAGTTGTATCTTAACACCCGTAAATGGAGCGAGACAAAACTTTTTTACAAATTACGATACAAAAATATCTTTTGTGTTTTTTTTGTGTTTTTTTAACACAGATCTTTTATGCTCAGAAATCTTCTGATACTTCATCAAAATATACTGTAGAAGTTGTTACTATGAAGTATAAAGGTGGTTTAGAGTTTCTTGAAAAAGAAAATTTTAAAGAGGCACTTTTAAGTATTTCGTCTGGTTTAATGATCTCAAAAAAAATAAAGAATAGGTATTTAATTGCCTTTGGTTACAGGTATCTAAGTGAATATTATACTCAAATTGATGAGTATTATGCAGCATCAGAAAATTTAAAACAGGCTTTGCTTATTTTTTCTGATTTAAAAAATGAAAAAGAAATTTACAATTGTTATTATAAATTAGGTAAGGTTTATCATGCTATTTCTGAATATGATGCATCTTTAGAGAGCTATTTTAGATCATTAAAAATAGCTGAACAAAATAAAAATGAACTGCAAATTGCAGATAACTTAACGAATATAGGAGAGGTTTATTTGTTAACTCCAGATTTAGCAACTGCCAGAATTAATTTTAATAAAGCCATAGTTATCTATAAAAAATTAAATAATGAAAAAGGTGTTATTAATAACCTAACAAATTTAGGAGCAAGTTATCAAAAAGAAGGAAGCAGAACTAATAATGATGCTCTAGTTCTTAAGGCGATAATGCTTTTTAAGGAAGGTTTAGAAAAAGCTAAAAATGGCAATTTTAAAAGAAATGAATCTATTTTTTTAGGAAACATTGGCTCATCACTTAGGTATTTAAAAAGATATGATGAGTCTTTAGAATACCTTTTTAAGGCATTAAATCTAAAAGTTAAATTACAAAAAAATGCCAGTGCAGCGCATACTTGTAACGATATTTCTGAGACTTATTTAGAAATGAATAATTTTTCTAAAGCTAAAGAGTTTGCATTAAAAGCAGAACTATATTCTAGAAACTTAAGTATTCATCAAGAAAGATTTGCGAGTTTTTTGTTGTCTAAAATCGAATACAAGTCTAAAAATTATAAAAACGCTCACGATTATATAAAAAAATACCATCAAATAGATGATAGTTTGTTTTCTATTGAGAAAATTACAAAAATTAACGACTTACAGATTAAGTACGAAACCGAGAAAAAGAACTTACTAATTGAAGCTCAAGAAAGTAATATTGCATTATTAGCTTTACAAAATAGAAATAAAAATCAATGGATGCTTTTTGGAGGAATTGGGGTGTTAATCATATTTATTATTACACTATTATTAAATTCGAGAAACTCAGCCAAGAAAGAAATCGTTCAGCAAGAAAAATTTTCTCAGGCATTATTGCAATCACAAGAAGAAGAGCGTACAAGAATAGCTAGAGAATTGCACGATAGTGTTGGGCAACAATTAACACTAATTAAACGTAAATCTCAAAATTTACAGCAAGATGAAATTACAAGTTTAACCAATAATGCTTTAGACGAAGTTAGAAGTATTTCTAGAGGTTTATATCCAACTTTGTTAAGAGAATTGGGTTTAATAGAAAGTATAGAGCAATTAATTAACGAATATGATGAGCAAACAGATTTGTTTTTTTCTATGGATATAGATCCTGTAAACTCTTATTTTACAGAAAGTGCAAGTTTAAATTATTACAGACTAATTCAGGAATGTTTAACAAATATTGTAAAACACGCTAAGGCAAAATCTGTTACAGTTACTATTAAAAAAGAGGAAAATTTGATTATTACCTTGATATCTGATAACGGAAAAGGTTTTGACGTAAACGACAGTAAGAAGAAAAACAGTTTAGGATTAAAAACAATTTTTGAAAGAATTAGAATACTAGAAGGAAAACTATCGATAGATAGTAAATTAGATTTAGGAACCAGTTTTATCTTCTCAATACCTGTAAAAAATGAATCATAATATAAGTGTTTTAGCTGCGGATGATCATCCTATTCTCTTAAAAGGATTAAAAGATGAATTAATAAATTTAGGATATAATGTTTTAGATGGAGCTGTAAATGGTGCACAGGCGTTAGAGATTATTGTTTCTAAAAAACCCCAAATAGCAATATTAGATATTAATATGCCTTTTTTAACAGGTTTCGAAGTAATACAAAAATGCCAATCAGAGTCTATAAAAACGAAATTCATCATTTTAACATATCATAAAGAAAAAGGATTTGTATTAAAATCAAAAAAAATGAATATTTCTGGGTATTTGCTAAAAGATGAGCCTATTTCTGAAGTTCATAAATGTATTCAAGAGGTTTTAAAAGGTAACTTTTATGCAAGCACAATTTTTGATGAAATTTTTAAAAATGAAATATCACCAGAAATAGAGAAAATAAAATATTTATCACCTTCGGAAAGAACAATTTTAAGGCTAGTTGCATTAGAAAATACTTCAAAAGAAATTGCAGAAATATTATCAATCTCGGTAAGAACAGTAGATAAACATCGATCTAATATTATAACAAAGCTAGCTTTATCGTCAACTTCAGAGTCACTTTTTACTTGGATTAACAGCAATAAAGAATTATTAGAAAATGTCTAACTACGTAGGTATACTTATTTTATGCTGTAAGTACTTATTTTACACGTATAAATTTTAAGGTATTTTTGTAGTGTATAAAAATCTTAAAATTGCTATGGGGAGAAAAAGTATATTCAATTTAAGAAAAAATAGTATCATTTAACTATAAGAATAGGGGTATTTGATTATGTTTTCTGTTAATATAAAGAAAGCATATTTTAGTTAAATGATAGTAGCTAGGCAAATAAATTGTAGTAAAGTTCTGAGTGAAGAAATATAATTTGTTAAAAATTTTATATACACAACCAAAAAATAGCTAACCAAACTTTTTAATACATAAAGGTTGTTTAAAACTGAGATCCCAACATTTTTTGTTTAGGCCTTGTATCTGTTTAAGGTACAAGGTTTTTTTTGTTGATGAACGAAATCGTTTTCAATAGATAATCTATTTAGAATAAATATAAATAAGAAAGTTTAATAAATATATAATTCAAAATACTTCATCAATAATGGTTAAAAACATTAAATTTGCATGATTTTTTTAGATAACTAAATATTCCAAATTTACTATGTCAAAAGACATTCGTATTAAAAAAGGCTTAGATATTAAGCTCGTTGGTGCTGCAGAAAAAAACACAACAAATGCTTCTTTAAGCAGTGTTTATGCAATTAAACCATCAGACTTTCATGGAATTACACCTAAACTTATTTCAAAAGAAGGAACTGTAGTAAAAGCTGGAGATGCGCTTTTTTATTCAAAAAGCGACGAACGTATTTTATTTACTAGTCCTGTTTCTGGTAAGATTGTAGAGGTAATTCGAGGAGCAAGAAGAAAAGTATTAGCAATTAAAATTGCTGCTGATACAACTCAAGAGTACAAACAATTTGAAGCTAAAGATGCAGCGAAAATGTCTGCAGAAGAGGTGAAAAATTATTTGTTTTCTGCAGGTTGTTGGCCTTTTGTAAAACAACGTCCTTATGATGTTGTTGCAAATCCAAATCAAGCCCCAAAGGCTATTTTTGTTTCTGCATATGCAAGCGCGCCACTAGCAGCCGATTTAGATTATACTTTAGCAGGCAAAGAAGCAGAATTACAAGCGGCAATTACAGCTGTTTCTAAACTTACTGATGGTAAGGTTCATGTTTCTGTTGGTGCTAATTCTAACTCTCCTTTATCAAAAGTAACTGGCGTAGAACTTCATAAAGTTTCTGGCCCTCATCCTTCAGGAAATGTTGGAACTCAAATAGCAATGATCGACCCTATTAATAAAGGTGAAGTTGTTTGGGTAATAACACCACAAGATCTTGTTATTATTGGTGAGTTACTTTTAACAGGTAAGTTTAACGCAACAAGAACAATTGCTTTAACAGGTTCTAAATTTAGCAAACCGCAATATATAACTGCAATTGCAGGTGCATGTATTTCGGATATCGTAGCTAAAAATTTAGAGAACGATAACACTAGAATTATTAGTGGTAATGTTTTAACTGGTTTAGAGGTAAAAGAAGATGGTTATATTGGGTATTATGACAATCAAGTAACTGCAATTCCAGAAGGAGATGATTATGAGTTATTTGGATGGACAAAACCAGTTTTTAATAAAATATCTACTTCTAGAGCTTTAACTTTTTCTTGGTTAACTCCTAAGAAGAAATACGATTTAAATACTAACACAAACGGAGAACACAGAGCTTTTGTAGTTACGGGTTCTTACGAAAATGTTTTTCCTTTGGATATTTATCCAATGCAATTGTTAAAAGCATTTATGTATAAGGATTTAGATGAAATGGAAGCTTTGGGAGGTTATGAAGTAGCACCAGAAGATTTTGCTTTAACAGAATTTATTTGTGTTTCTAAGCAACCACATCAAAAAATTATTAGAGAAGGTTTAGATTTAATGAGAGAAGAATTAGGATAATCATGAGCTTAAAACAAAACTTACATAATTTAAAAGAGAAATATAAAGGTACTAAAATGGCACCTGCATTTAATGCAATCCATACCTTTTTATATTTACCAAATGATGTTACTCACGGAGGAACTCATATAAAAGCAGCAGACGATTTAAAGCGTACAATGAATACTGTAATTCTAGCTTTAATTCCATGTTTAATTTTTGGAATGTTTAATGCTGGTTATCAACATCACGCAGCAATAGATGGATCTTTAAGAGCCGATGTATTAGCAAATTTCTTTACGTTTGATAATCTTTGGATTGGAATCATAAAAGTATTACCGCTAGTAATTGTTTCTTATGCAATTGGTCTTGGTGTAGAATTTATTTTTGCAATTATAAAAGGTCATGAAGTAGAAGAAGGGTACTTAGTAACTGGTATGTTAGTGCCTTTAATTGTGCCTGTAGATACACCTTTATGGATGCTTTCTATCGCAGTAATTTTTGGTGTAATAATTGGGAAAGAAGTTTTTGGTGGTACAGGAATGAATATTTTAAATCCTGCACTAACAATTAGAGCATTCTTGTTTTTTGCATATCCAACTTGGATGTCAGGAGATAAAGTTTGGGTACATGGCGCAGTAGAAAGAGCAGGTACTGCAGATGCAATTTCTGGAGAAACTATTTTAGGGAGTTACGCTCAAAATCAAGAAGTAATTTATTCAACATTTGATAAATTTATGGGATTCATACCTGGTTCTGTAGGAGAAACATCAACATTCTTAATCCTTTTAGGAGCAGCGTTTTTAATTTTTACAAAAATTGGAAGCTGGAGAATTATTGTGTCAACTTTCTTAGGAGCAGCAGTTATGGGCTTTATTTTTAATCAAGTTGTTGCAGCAGATATTATTACAGCGTCTAGTAAGTTTTACGGATTAATGAATACGGTTTGGTGGGAACACTTAATGATTGGTGGTTTAGCATTTGGAGCCGTTTATATGGCTACAGATCCTGTAACAGCATCACAAACAAATAAAGGAAAATGGATTTATGGTTTCTTAATTGGTTTTATTTCAATTATGATTCGTGTATTTAATCCTGCATATCCAGAAGGAGTATTTTTAGCAATTTTGTTAATGAATGTATTCGCTCCAACAATTGACCATTATGTGGTACAAGGAAATGTAAAAAGAAGATTAAAACGTACTAAAGTTAAAACTGCCTAATTATGAGTAAGAGAACAGATAGTAATGGATATACAATAGTTTTCGCCATCATAATGGTGTTAGTTGTTGGTGCCTTGTTAGCATTTTTTGCTTCATCACTAAAACCAAATATTGATGAAAACAAAAGGTTAGAAAAACAACAAAACATCCTATATGCAATGGGTGTTAATGAAAATGATGAATCAAGTGCAAACTTTGTTTCAACGACAATTGCAGGTGCAGAGTTTGTTAAATATATTAAAAAGCAAATAGTTCTTGAAGTTGATGGAGATGTAGTTACTAGTCAGCAGAATAGAGATGAATACATGGCAGAGAATAATAATCAAGAGCCTTATTTAATAGATATTAAACAGCAGCAAACTTTTGCAAAAGAAGGTAAACAAAGAAAATTACCTTTATTTATTGGTGAAAAAGATGGTAAAACTTTTTATGTTGCACCAATTTACGGTAAAGGTCTTTGGGATGCAATTTGGGGTTATGTAGCTATGGATGAAAATATGGTTGTTCAAGGAGCCTATTTTGATCATAAAGGAGAAACTCCTGGTTTAGGCGCAAACATTAAACAACGTTTCTTTATGGACGATTTTATTGGCGAGCATCTTTTAACTGAAAATGGAGATTTTGCAGGTATTAATGTAGCTAAAGGAAATAATGATCCTAAAAACGAAGAAAAAACAGATAATGAAGTTGATGCAATTGCAGGAGCTACGATTACTGGAAATGGAGTTACAGCTATGATTAAAGCCGATTTAGCTTTGTATGTGCCTTATTTTAAAACTTTAAAAAAATAATTTATGGGACTTTTATCAAAAAAAGACGCAGCATTAATTACAGACCCGTTATTAGATAACAACCCAATTACAATTCAAGTATTAGGTATTTGTTCTGCTTTAGCAATTACAGCAGAATTAAAAGCTTCAATTGTAATGGCATTATCAGTAATGGCAGTTTTAGCTCTAGGGAATGTAGTAATTTCTTTATTACGTAATGTTATACCATCAAAAATTAGAATTATTGTGCAACTTATTGTAGTAGCTGCATTAGTAATTATTGTTGATTTAATTTTAAGAGCTTTTGCTTATGAATTAAGTAAAACATTATCAGTTTTTGTGGGATTAATTATTACGAACTGTATTATTATGGGACGTTTTGAAGCTTTTGCTTTGGCAAATAAACCTTGGAGATCTTTCTTGGATGGAATAGGAAATGCTGCAGGTTATGGTTTAATTCTTGTTATTGTTGGTTTCTTTAGAGAATTATTAGGTTCTGGAACTTTATTAGGTTTTAAAGTTTTAGGAGATCCGATAGAAAAAACAGGTTTATATGCTTTAGGATATGAAAATAACGGTTTTATGTTATTATCGCCAATGGCTTTAATTGTCTTAGGAGTAATTATCTGGATTCAACGTAGCAAAAACAGTTCATTAATAGAAGAACATTAAAAAGTAGTTTACAGTTTTCAGTCTCAGTTTGCAGTCTAGCGCAAATTAAGAATTAGAACCAAAAACAAAATAAATATGGAACATATAGAATTATTTTTCAAATCGATTTTTATAGATAACATGGTTTTCGCTACCTTTTTAGGGATGTGTTCTTACCTTGCTGTATCTAAAAAAGTTTCTACTGCCGTTGGTTTAGGAGCTGCTGTTATTTTTGTATTAGCAGTAACTGTGCCATTAAACTGGTTGTTAGATCAATATATTTTAAAAGAAGGTGCATTAGTTTGGTTAGGTCCAGAATATGCAGAATACGATTTAAGTTTCTTATCATTTATCATGTTTATTGCAACCATTGCAACCATGGTACAATTGGTAGAAATTATTGTTGAGAAATTTTCACCTTCATTATACAACTCATTGGGTATTTTTTTACCTTTAATTGCAGTAAACTGTGCTATTTTAGGTGGAAGTTTATTTATGCAATCTAGAGAAATTCCTTCATTAGGTTTAGCATTAACATATGGTGTTGGTTCTGGTATTGGATGGTTTTTAGCAATTTTAGCCATTGCTGCAATCCGTGAAAAGATTAGATATTCTAACGTGCCTCCAGCTTTAAGAGGTTTAGGAATTACGTTTATCATTACTGGATTAATGGCAATTGGTTTTATGAGTTTTGGTGGAATGTTAACTGGTGGTGATGAAGAGAAGAAAGATGACAAACCAAAAGTAGAAGCTAAGGTTGATAAAGTAGAAGTTAAAAAAGAAGAAGCTAAAGTAATAGTAGCTGAAAACACAAATATAACTCAATAGCAGCATGATATTAGCAGCAGGTACAACAGGAACTATTATTGCAACGGTAACGGCATTTTTATTAATAACACTAATATTAGTTGCGTTATTATTATTTGTAAAGCAGAAATTATCTCCATCGGGTCCAGTAACAATTACTATTAACGGAGAAAAGAAAATTCAAGTTGGTTCAGGAAGTTCTCTTTTAACAACATTAGGAAATGAGAAAATATTTTTACCATCAGCTTGTGGTGGTGGAGGTTCTTGTATTCAATGTGAATGCCATGTTTTAGATGGTGGTGGCGAAGCTTTGCCAACAGAGGTTCCTCACTTTACAAAAAAAGAACTAAAAGCAGGAATTCGTTTAGCATGTCAAGTTAAAGTAAAACAAGACATGAATATTACGATTCCTGAAGAAGTATTTGGAATTAAAAAATGGGATGCAGTTGTTGTAAGAAACTACAATGTAGCTTCATTTATTAAGGAATTTGTAGTAGAAATTCCAGAAGATATGGGTTATAAAGCGGGTGGATATATTCAAATTGAAATTCCTCCTTGCGAAGTGAAGTTTGCTGATATGGACATTACAGCACATCCAGAAGAGCATGAAACACCAGATAAATTTTATGCTGAATGGGAAAAGTTTAAACTTAGACCATTAGTAATGAAAAATAGTGAAACTGTAGAAAGAGCATATTCTATGGCTTCTTATCCTGCAGAAGGAAGAGAAATCATGTTAAATGTTCGTATTGCAACTCCTCCTTTTGATAGAGCTAAAGGTGGCTGGATGGATGTAAATCCGGGTGTTGCATCTTCTTACATTTTTAACTTAAAGAAAGGTGATAAATGTGTAATTTCGGGTCCTTATGGAGAATTCTTCATAAATGAATCTGAAGCAGAAATGTTATATGTAGGCGGTGGAGCAGGTATGGCGCCAATGCGTTCTCACTTATATCACTTATTCAGAACTTTAAAAACTGGTAGAAAAGTATCTTATTGGTACGGAGGTCGTTCTAAAGCAGAATTATTTTATATCGAACACTTTAGAGCTTTAGAGAGAGATTTTCCTAATTTTAAATTCTTTATTGCATTATCTGATCCATTAGAATCTGATAATTGGAAAGTGAAGAAAGATATCAATGATGAAGCAGGAGATGGTTTTGTAGGATTTATTCACAATTGTGTAATCGAAAACTACTTGAGTCTTCATGAATCACCAGAAGATTTAGAATTGTATTTCTGTGGACCACCTTTAATGAACAACGCAGTTCAAAAAATGGGTGAAGATTTTGGTTTATCTGACGAAAATATACGTTTTGATGATTTTGGAGGATAAAACTCTAAAAAATAAAATTAAAAAAGCCGATTCAAATTTGAATCGGCTTTTTTGTAAATTGATTAAATTGTACTTTTGAGGTACAGAAACAAGTATTGCATGAAGCGTCTAGAAAAAATTTTAAAAAAGAAAAAGTATTTAAAAATAAAATTAAAGAAAATTGCCACTAATCATTTAGAGTTAAAAGCCAAAATAAATGGCATTAAGGGACGCTTTATTTTAGATACAGGAGCCTCTAATTCTTGTGTTGGTTTAGATATGATAAGCTATTTTAATCTAGATGCTCAAGAAAGTGAAACGAAAGCAGCAGGTGCAGGAGCAACTGATATGGAAACCCAACAATCTGAAAATAATAAGCTTAAAATTGGCGAATGGAAAACAAAAAAATGCCATTTAGTAATGTTTGATTTATCGCATGTAAATACTGCACTAACACAACATAATGCCAACGAAGTTCACGGAATTATAGGCGCAGATATTTTGCAAAGAGGTAAAGCTTTTATAGACTATTCTAATAAAATTTTGTATCTAAAAAAAGTAAAAAAGTAAAATAAGTATTCAACTAAAATATATAATTATGAGTTTGCAAACCCAAGTAATGGATAAAATGAAAGAGGCAATGAAAGCTAAAGATACAATTGCTTTACAAGCATTAAGAGCTGTAAAATCTGCCTTTTTATTAGCAAAAACAGAAACTGGAGTGAAAGAAGAATTAACGGAAGAGCAAGAAATTAAAATAATCCAGAAACAAGTAAAACAAAGAAAAGATAGTGCAGCAATTTTTATTGAACAAGGAAGACAAGATTTGGCAGATCCAGAATTAGCTGAATTACTTATTTTAGAACAATTTTTACCAGAAGCATTATCAGAAGAAAAAATTGAAGAAGTTGTCGTTGCTACAATTCAGAAATTAGGCGCTTCTGGAATGCAAGATATGGGGAAAGTTATGGGTATTGTTTCTGCCGAATTAGCAGGAAAAGCAGATGGAAAAACTATTTCTACTTTAGTGAAAAAGAACTTAATGAGTTAAATTTTTAATTTATAAAAGGCTGCGTAGTTCAACTGGATAGAATATCAGATTTCGGCTCTGAGGGTTGGGGGTTCGAATCCCTTCGCGGTCACATATTAGGTGTAAAAGATAAATACAGCAAACATCAAATTCTAGTTTTACAATACAAATGAATTGAAGTAATAAGTTTTTATCAATATTTTTAATAACCTCAAAACAAATTTGTTTTGAGGTTATTTTTTTTATGTTGACAAAAAAAAATGCTGTAAAATGATAAAAATCATTTTTTGGATTGAATTATTTAGTGAAATTTGTTTTAATAATTAAAAGCAAAATCATGAAAAATAGAGATTTAGTTTCAAAGATTATGGCAACAAATGTTGTTACATTAAACATTGATGATACTTTAGATAAAGCTGGAGAATTATTTGAAAAACATAAAATAAGACATATTCCTGTTGTTAAAGGTAAAGAAATAGTAGGAATGTTAAGCTTTACCGATCTTTTAAGAATTAGCTATGCAGATGTTTCTGATGATGAAGAAAATGTAGAAACGTTTGTTTATGATATGTTTACGTTAAAACAAGTTATGGCAAAAAACCTATATATGGTTCCGCCAAATGCAACAATTAAGGATGTTGCAGAGTTGTTGTCAAAAAAAGAATTTCATGCATTACCTATTGTAGAAGATAATGAATTAGTTGGTATCGTAACTACCACTGATTTAATAAACTACTTAATTGAGCAACTGTAGTTTAGATATTTAGTTCGTAATTTAGTTATTTGTTAGTTAAAAGAGGTTTGTAAAAACCTCTTTTTTCGTTAATCTAACTCTCTTCCCTTTCAATTTAAAAAAATAAATTAAAACTGCACTTTGTGAATATTCTTAAGATAATTCATCCACAATAAAACCATCTTCTAGAGTTTGAATAATAGCCATTGCAGCTCTTTCTCCAGAAATCATTGCTGCATTTAATGAACCATTTAAAAGTACATCACCAGCTAAAAAAATCGAAGAAGTAAGTTTTGTTTCTGTGCTTGAAATTTCATATTGAAGATTATTCAATTTAGGTAATGCTTTTTTAATTTGATATCTTTTTAAAAAAGTGGCTTCAGAAATTGAGCAATATTTTTTTAAATCGGCTGTTACTTTCTTTATTAATTGCGCTTCTTCTAGGTTATGTTCTTTTACAATTGTAACAGATAGTAATTCTTGTGTTCCTTTTGATGCTGTTTTTGTTGAAGTATGATAAAAAATATTATTAATTAATGATTTTTCATCAGCAATTAAACCAATTATTGGCTGCTGAATACTTTTACTTTTAGTTTCAAAATATAAGGTATCACAACTTTTCCATTCGGTTTCTTGACTTTTTAAATTAGCCACTAAATTATTTGCTTCTGTTGCAATAATGGTAAAATGATTTTTAAAGAGTGTACCATCTTGCAAAATAATTTGATTGTTTTTAACTTCTTTTACAGGTGAATTAAATTGAAAGCCTGTAGTTTTTAAATTGTTTTTTAATTGATTAGAAATTTCTTCGATTCCGTTTTTTGGAATAACAGCTAATCCGTCTCCAAACATCTTATATACAAATTCAAACATTCTGCTTGACGTTTCTAAATTAGCCTCTAAAAAGATGCCACTAAAAAAAGGTTTGAAAAAAGTTTGAATGATATCATCTGAAAAGCCAAAATCTTTTAAATACTGTAAGGTTGATTTTTCATCAGCTTTAAAAATTTCTGGAAGTGATTTTTTCTTTAAAAGAGCATTTAGTTTTACTATTTTTATTTTATCAGAAAAACTACCAACGTTTGAAAATAATGTAGGTAAAAGGAATGAAATAGTACGCAAAGGATCGCCAATAGTTTGTGGTTTGCCATTTTTAAAAATGATTGCACCAGGAAGCAATTCTTGTAATTCTAACGCATCATAATTTAGATATTTTTGGGCTGCCGGATATGAGGTTAACAACACTTGAAAACCATGATCTAATTGATATTCATTTATAAGATCTGTTTTTACACGACCACCAACAGAGTTTGAAGCTTCAATAATTATAGGTCTGTAACCATGGTTTTCTAAAATTTGTGCCGCAATTAAACCACTAACACCTGCACCAATTATATGTATTTTATATGCTGATTTTTTCATTTTCGATTGCTTTTAGTTTCTCCTTTTTCTTTAAATAAGCAGCAATAATTCGCTGAATATCTCTGTTGTCTTTTTTTGGTTCTACAAATAAAAGATAATCTTTTGGGTTTTTTAATTCTTCTGATTGATGGATTTCTAGATACCCAAAACCTTTATAAATTCCGTCTAAAATTAAAGCGAATCCAATTTCATTTTTAGTTCTTCCTTTTTGTTTAATTACTAAATTTTCAGCTCCAATTCCTATTGACTTTATGGCATCTTTAACCCGATTGTTATAGCTTTCTACAGATTCCTTTTCGCAACAAACCCCTTTACATTCTTTAATTTGATAATGAAAACAGCTAGAAACATTCGTTTGTAAGTGACAGTATTTTGGGCACAATTCAAATTCTGTGCATAAAGATTCTAAAAAGGTTCTACATTCAGCCACTGAATAATATTTCATGATGGCATTTGGTATCAATTTTAAGCGATTATAGGCCAAATGAATAATGCCTCTTTGATCTTCGTAAGAAAATAGCCCAACAGCTTCACCTGCTCTTCTTTGAGCTCTATTATATATTGGATAGAAGTGTTTTATCTCTGAAGATTCTAATAATAACGCCAATAACTCACTACCAGTTTCTGTAAAAGAAATATGGGCTGTTTCTAGACACATCCTTTGCTCTTTTTTCTTTTTATCGTAAAAATGGCTAATAACTCGTTGTTTTATATTATTGGCTTTACCAACATAAATAACTTCTTTAGCTTCATTTTTAAAATAGTAAACACCAAAAGTTTCGGGTAAATCATCTACTATTTTTTTGTCTAAAAGAGGCGGTAAAGTAGCTTGTCTAGACTTCGGATTTAAAAATGAGTTGATTGTAAAATTATCATCTCTTTCTATTAATCTTTTAAACAATTCTGTAGTTGCTTCTGCATCTCCTTTGGCTCTGTGTCTTCCATTAATAGGTATATTTTCTGATATGCAAATATTTCCTAAACTATAAGAACTTAAACCAGGAATTATCTTTCTTGATAAACGAACTGTACAGAGTTTTTTTCGTTTAAAGTCGAAGCCTAAGTTTTTAAATTCTTCGTGAATAATATTATAATCGAAATTTACATTATGAGCTACAAAAATAGCATCTTCAGTTATTTCTGTTATCTTTTTTGCAATTTCATAAAACTTAGGTGCATTTCTAACCATAGCATTTGTAATGCCTGTTAAATTGGTTATAAATGCAGGAATGTTTTGTTCGGGATTTACAAGTGATGTAAATTCATCAACAATATTTTTTCCATCAAAGACAAAAATGGATATTTCGGTTATTTTAGAACCTTTATATCCATTTCCTGTGGTTTCTATGTCTACAACTGTGTATAACAATTAGTTTACTAAATTTTTTAAATCTGCAATAGTTTCTGTTGGATTTTCTGAACTAAAAACAAAACTACCTGCAACTAATACATTTGCTCCAGCTTCTATTAATTTGTTTGCATTTTGATCTGTAACTCCGCCATCAATTTCTATTTGACAGTTAGATTCTGCAAATTCGATTAAATGTTTTAATTGAGTTACTTTTTTATAGGTATTTTCTATAAAAGATTGTCCACCAAAACCAGGGTTTACACTCATGATACAAACCATGTCTAAATCTTGAATAATATCTTCTAAAACAGCAATTGGTGTGTGAGGATTTAAAGCAACTCCGGCTTTCATTCCAGCAGCTTTTATTGCTTGAATTGTTCTGTGTAAATGAGTACAAGCTTCATAATGTACCGTTAAGATGTTCGCACCTAAATCTGCAAATGTTTGTATATATTGATCTGGATTTACAATCATTAAATGCACATCAATTGGTTTTGTAGCATGTTTTGTAATCGCTTTTAAAACAGGCATTCCAAAAGAAATGTTAGGTACAAAAACACCATCCATAATATCTATGTGAAACAAATCTGCGTCACTATTGTTTACCATTTCGATGTCTCTTTGTAAGTTAGCAAAGTCTGCTGCTAAAATTGAAGGTGCAATTAAATTACTCATTAGTTTGTTGTTGTCTTATTATTTTTCACAAAGATAATTAATTCAAAATAGAGAATAAGAATCAGAAAGCAATAACTTTATAAATAAACTTAGTCTTGATTGAACCTTTCAACTTCGCTCAAGATAGGCTAATTGTTTGAGCTCTTTTTTATACCTTTTTAGGATAAAAAAAGCGAGTAGTGAAAGCGAGAAATAGCTACAAAAAAAAAACTCCCAAAAATAAATTTGAGAGTTTTATAAAATATTTAAGCTTATAATTCAGCCTGATTGAGATACCTAAAATGGTCTGCGACCATTAGCCTAAGTACGTCATTAAAATTTTAGATCTAGAAGTATGTTTTAATCTTCTAATTGCTTTTTCTTTAATTTGACGAACACGCTCACGAGTTAAATCGAAAGTTTCTCCAATTTCTTCTAAAGTCATTGGTTGGTGTTCTCCTAAACCAAAATATAATTTTACAACATCTGCTTCACGTGGAGTTAATGTTTCTAAAGCTCTATTTATTTCGATTCGTAAAGATTCGTGTAATAATTGTCTGTCTGGATTTGGAGATTCGCCCGAGTTTAAAACGTCGTATAAGTTAGAATCTTCACCTTCAATTAAAGGCGCATCCATAGATACGTGACGACCAGAATTTTTCATAGATTCTTTTACGTCATTAACAGTCATATCTAATTTCTTAGCAATTTCTTCTGGACTTGGAGGTCTTTCGTTTTCTTGCTCTAAGAACGCATACATTTTGTTAATTTTATTGATAGAACCAATTTTATTTAACGGTAAACGTACAATTCTAGATTGTTCTGCTAACGCTTGTAAAATAGATTGACGAATCCACCAAACAGCATAAGAGATAAATTTAAAACCACGAGTTTCATCAAAACGTTTTGCCGCTTTAATTAAACCTAAGTTACCTTCATTAATTAAATCGGGTAAAGTTAAACCTTGATTTTGGTATTGTTTTGCAACAGATACAACGAATCTTAAATTGGCTTTTGTTAATTTTTCTAATGCTCTTTGATCACCAGCTTTAATAAGTTGTGCTAATTCTACTTCTTCATCAGCAGTAATTAAATCTACTTTTCCTATCTCTTGTAAATATTTGTCTAACGATGCAGTTTCTCTATTAGTAACCTGCTTGGTAATTTTAAGTTGTCTCATCTAATTCTCTATAACTTTTTAAAGGATTAATGTATTGCTACATTTACTTATACGTAAGAATGTTTGTTAATGTTACAAAAAAGTAAAAAATAATTTTTTCTAAAAGACGATTCTTGTCATTCCAACGATTTTTAAAGCCGGTTTAACTTATTTTTAAAATTACAAGTGACTAATTATTTTTCTTTGTGTCTAAAATAACAAGTAGTGAGAATTAGTAGCGCACAAAATTTAACAGACGAAGCATTAGTATTTGAAATAGCAGAAACAAACAGCACAAAATTGTTTGCAGTGTTATATGATAGATTTTCTAAAGTGGTTTATAATAAATGCTATGGATTCTCTATTAATAAGGAGGAGGCAGAAGATTTAACACATGATGTTTTTATACTATTGTTCGATAAATTAAAAACATTTAAAGGAAATTCTAAATTTTCTACTTGGTTGTATTCTTTTACCTATAATTTCTGTGTAAATTATGTGCAAAGAAATCATCAAAAAAAGAAAGAAAAAGTTACTGTTATTACAGATCAAATAAAAGATGATAGCGATGCTGATGAAATTGAAGATGCACAATTATTTAAATTGAAGTCTGAAAATTTGGCAAAAGCATTTACTTTGATTGATGCAAAAGAAAAAATGATTCTTTTAATGAAATATCAAGATGATATGACGATTAGAGAGATATCTGATGCATTAGAAATTGGAGAAAGTGCCGTTAAAATGAGAATTAAAAGAGCTAAAGAAAAAGTTGTTAGTGTATATCAAGAATTGTAAATATGAATAATCCTTTTAAACAAATATTCCAATTTTATGAAGTGCCAGGTACTTTAAAGCAAAAAGTACTTGATGATATAAACAGTATTAAATCTACCATACATATTACTGATTTATTTTTATTAAAATATCCATCCAATTTTATTGATATCATAAATAAAAAGATAAAAAAAGACAGATAATCTTAGTCTGTTATAAAAAAAGCTCCTTTTTTGAGGAGTTTTTTTATGGGTAAAGTCAATTGCAGTAAGCAAATGAGCTTTAAATCAGGTAGATGTAAAAACAAATTTGACTTTTAACAAATTATCTATTATATTTGCATCGTTTTGAAATAGTTTTACTTTTCGTTTTGGCTTATAAAAATCAGGAAAAATTAAAAAAAGATACAGTTTTTAACATCGAAATTGTACCTAAAAATATACAAGAGTTGAGTTAAATCTCAATTAAAATCTGATGGAAAGTTGGGGGACTATCTATCATGAGTGATTTTATCACAAAAAAAGAGACTGTGAAAACAGTCTCTTTACTTTTTATATAATTATCAGTTTATTACTTAAAATAAACCATTAATTTGTGAGTCTATTCTGTCTATAATATATCCTAAATCTTCTTGATTTTTTACAAAATCTAAATTATCAACATCAATAATTAATAGTTTCCCTTTTGTATAGGTAGAAATCCACGCTTCGTAACGTTCGTTTAATCTGCTCAAATAATCAATACTTATAGAGTTTTCATAATCTCTACCACGTTTATGAATTTGACCAACTAAAGTTGAAATATCTGCACGTAAATAAATTAATAAATCTGGCGGAGAAACTAAGTTTTCCATCAATTCAAACAAAGAACTATAGTTGCTATAATCTCTATTAGTCATTAAACCCATTGCATGTAAATTAGGTGCAAAAATATGTGCATCCTCGTAAATAGTTCTGTCCTGAATTATGTTTTTACCAGATTCTCTTAGCTCTACTATTTGACGAAAACGACTGTTTAAAAAGTAAACCTGTAAGTTAAAAGACCAACGTTCCATTTCTCCGTAAAAGTCATCTAAATAAGGGTTTTCATCAACAGATTCAAAATGCGGTTTCCATTTATAATGTTTGGCTAAAAGTTGAGTTAGTGTGGTTTTACCAGCACCAATATTTCCTGCAATTGCAACGTGCATATAGTTTGTTTTCTAAAATTAAAAATAGGTGATAAAGGTACTAAAAAATATAGTTAGTAAGTATCTAACAAATTAATTTATATCCAAAGCCTCTAATATTTATAATTTGAATATTGGTATCTTTCTTTAATTTTTTGCGAAGTTTACTTATAAAAACATCCATGCTTCTGGCGTTAAAAAAATCATCATTTCCCCACAGTTTATTTAGGATAAAAGCTCTGTCTAAAACTTCGTTTTTTTTATCAAAAAGATGATAAAGTAATTGCGCTTCTCTATGTGTAAGTTGTTCAATTTGTGATGTATATTTAAGAGTTTGTTTTGTAAGGTTAAAAGAATATTCGCCTATTTTAATAGCTTCAAAATTTGGTTTTAATTCAATTCTATTTAGTAAAGATTTAATTCTGATAATTAATTCTTCCATAGAAAAAGGTTTTTTCAAGTAATCATTTCCACCATGATTAAAGCCTTCTAAAACATCGGCAGTTTGCGATTTTGCTGTGAGAAAAATAATAGGAATTGTTTTATTTTCTAAACGTATTTCTTTGGCTAAAGTAAAGCCGTCTTTTAAAGGCATCATTACGTCTAAAACTAAAATATCTGGCTTTTTCTCTTTGTAAATAGCAAAAGCTTCCTCGCCATTTTCTGCATGAAAAACGGTAAAATTTCTAGATTCTAAACTTTCTTTTACAATCATTCCTAAACTAGCTTCATCTTCGGCTAAAAGTATTTTTATGTTATTCATTAGGAATGTGTATTTTAAAAATAGTTTTATTTTTTTCTGATGAAACAATGATAGTTCCATCATGTTTTTCGATGATTTTTTTGCTGTAATACAAACCAATTCCAAAGCCTTTTACATTGTGTGTATTTCCTTTCGGAACTCTGTAAAATTGATCAAAAATCTTTTCTTGCTGATTTTTTTCAATCCCAATTCCGTTATCAGCAACTGTTATTTCTGTAGATTTTAAAATAGCATTTATATTGATTTCTATTTGATTTCCTCCATATTTTATGGCATTATCAATTAAATTTGATACCACATTTTCAAAATGAAAAACATCAACAAATAGATAAATAGGTTGCAAGTTTGTAGAGAAAACTAACTCTTTGTTGCAACTTAATAAACGGTGTTTTTGTACAAGTTTTTCTGTAAGCTCAACAATATCAATAGTTTCCTTTTTTAAAAGTAATTGTTCGCTATCTAAAGTGGCAGTTTCTAAAAGTTTTTCTACCATTTGATGTAATTTTTTTAATTGAATTGATGACATAGAAAGATACTTTTTAGTCTTTTCTTTATCGTCTAAAACATTAAAATTTTCAAGTGCTTCAATAGCTGTAGAAACTGTTGCAATTGGGGTTTTAAATTCGTGGGTAATATTGCTAATTAAATCATTTTTTATAGCCGCTAAGTCTTTTTGTTGATTGATGATTTTTAACAAATAAAATAAGCACGAGATAATTAAAAGAGATAGAAAAAGGGATAATAAAATTCCTGATGAACTTCTTTTTAGAGCTTCTAAGCCGATGTTGTTGTATATAAGTTCAAATTTTTCATTGTCTTTTAAATAGGTAGATTTAGAGCTTACAGAAAAGGTTTTAGATGTTAAAATAGTATCATTGGTTTGATGAAATAATGTGTCATTTTTTAAATGATGAAAACTAGTTTCTATTGTGATTCCTTTGTTTTTCAATTGATTTTCTATGAGCGAATCTATAACTTTGTACTCTACAGATTGATCTAAAAAAGAAATAAAAATGGGTTTTAAATTAGAGAAAATCTTTAAACTGTCGGCTGCTTTTTTACCTTTAAAATAGGTGATGTTTTTTTTAGATCCGTTTTTATTTACAGTATGTCCATTTTTATCATCAACAAACTGTGTAAACATTTTTGTAGAATCTATTTTTTTAATTACAAAAGCTTTCGTTGAATCTTCTTGATTTTTATTAAAATCTGTAATTATTTTCTTTGCAGAATTCATCATAGAATCAACTTTCTCCTTTGATAAATTTTCGTCAGAGGTAATTTTAATATTGTTAATCGTTATTTTTGGTTTTTCTTTTGTAGAAGTATTTTTATTAATTTTATTGATAATATCGCCTAAAGGGTTGTTGTCGGCAGCTGTATTGTTTTTAGAATCTATAATGGTAATAAAATTACTTTTAGCAATAGATGAGTAATATTCTTCAATAGCATTGTCTAAACTTAACTGAATTTCATTAGCAACTCTTTGTTTGTTTTCTTCGTAGTTTTTGTAGTTCCAAAAAAATTGTACAGCAATAGTTGCAACAATTGTTACAGTAATAAAGTAAAAAAGCCATTGATATTTTTTGGTATTCATATGTCAAAGATACTCAGTAAAAATTATAAAAATAGGCGATTAACACTCGTTAACACTCATTAACTAAGTAAAACTATTAAAAACTTCATTTTTGTATGGAACTTAAAATAAATTAGTATGTGTAAAATTATAGTAGTCATTTTCATTTTTACTTCTGCGCTTGTATTTTCTCAAGATAACATCGTTGATAAAAATTATACCAACACAAATTCTATAAGTATTCGTGTAGATTCTGTGAAAGAACTAGAAACTATTTCTTGGCAAGATATTAAAGCAGCTTTTGTAGATAATGATCCAGAAAGTATGATTTCATTAGAAATTAAAGTAAAGTCCGAAGAAAAAACAGCTGATAAATCAAAATATATCTATGATTTTAGTTACAAATCTGAAGGAAAATCAAAAGAAATAGATCGCTTAATAGCACAAATGAAAAAAGGATTAAATTTTATAAATAAAGCAACTAAAAACACACAAAATGAAAATTAAATTAATTACAATGATGGTTTTGTTTTTATCATTTACAATGATGTCTCAAAACTTTACTGGAAAAGCGATTTACAAAACGAGTAGAAAATCTGATTTTAAAATTGGTGGAGAAAATTCGACGATGTCAGAAAACCAGGTAAAAGAAATTGAAGCGAGATTGCAAAAAATGAATCAAAAAACATACATACTTACATTTTCTACATATGAATCTATCTATAAGGAAGATGTAAAGTTAAATGATCCAAAACCAAGAGCAAATGCTATGAATGTTATGGTTTTTGGTGATTCAGGCGGAACAGATGTTTATTATAAAAATATCAAAGAAAAACGGTTTGCAAATAAAACAGCTATCATGGGGAAACCTTTTTTAGTAAAAGACTCTCTACCAATTTATGATTGGCAATTATCATCAGAAACAAAAAATATTGGTTTGTACACTTGTTTTAAAGCTAGTTTTTCTAAAGATGTAGAAAATACAACTGCTACTTTTGTAAATGGCGAGTTAAAAGAGGTTAAGAAAATGGAAACAATTGTAACAACAGCGTGGTACACAATGCAAGTGCCAATTAGCAACGGACCAAGTACTTTTTATGGATTACCTGGTTTAATTTTAGAAATAAATGATGGTACTAAAATGATGGTTTGTACAGAAATAGTTATGAATCCATCAGAAAAAATTACAATAGAAGAACCTGAGAAAGGAAAAATTGTAAATCAAGCTGATTTTGATAAAATTAGTGAAGAAAAATCGAAAGAAATGATGGAGAGCTTTAGCGGTAGAGGAGGCGTAGATATTGGAAATGGTATAAATATTAAAGTAATTGGTAATTGATAATAGCTTGTTGATTTATTTTTTTCAGTAGCAATTAAACCTTTACCTTTATTTAAAGTCTTACAGTAGGTTTTTAGAAGTACCTTTAATAAAAAAATAAACAGAATTATATGAAATCACTATTTACAATCCTTTTTGCATTGGTAACCATTACAACTTTTGCTCAAAAAGATTTTCAAGGAAAAGCAATTTACATGTCTAAGTCTACTATCGATTTTGATAGTTTTGGCGGACGTGGTGGAGGTCAAATGTCAGAAGCTAGAAAAAAAGAAATTGCAGACAGAATGAAAACGATGTTAGAGAAAACGTTTATTCTTTCTTTTGATAAAACAGCATCATTATATAAAGAGGATGAAAGATTAGCTGCACCAACTGCAGGAGAAAGCTCTAGATTTATGGGGATGATGGGAGGTAATTCTATAAAATATAAAAACACAAAAGATTTAATTGCCTTAGAAGAAACAGAGTTTTTTGGAAAAAAGTTTTTAGTTTCTGATGCAATGGAAACTCCAAATTGGGAGTTAGGAAGCGAAACCAAACAAATAGGAAATTATGTTTGTTTTAAAGCTACGATGATGCAAGATGTTAATCCTACTGATTTTATTAACATGAGAAGAGGAGGTAGAGAAGATGATAAAAAAGAACAAGAAAAGGTAGAAACGCCACAAATTGAGGTTGTTGCTTGGTACACACCACAAATTCCTGTTAATAATGGTCCTGGTGAATATTGGGGATTGCCAGGTTTAATCTTAGAGGTAAATGCAGGTAGAACAACAATTTTATGTACTGAAATTGTACTAAATCCATCAGAAAAACAAGTTATCGATGCTCCTACAAAAGGAAAAGAAATTACTAGAGAAAAATATAACGAGACCGTTAAAATAAAAACGGAAGAAATGAGACAAAACTTTCAAGGAAGAGGAAATGGTGGCGGAGGAAGACGTCAGTAATCAAAAATAAACAACAAACAATACATATGAAAAAAATTATATTCATAGCCATTTTAATGGTTACATGGGTTTCTGGTGCCCAAATTAAATTAAGCGGTGTTGTAAAAGACAGTATTGGTGAACCTTTAGAAATGGCAAATGTCTTAGCAATAAATAAAGCTACCAAAAAAATGGCTTCGTATGGTTTTACAGACGCTAAAGGAAACTATAAATTAGAACTTGGCGCAAATGCAAGTTTTGAAATAAAAATAAGCTATGTTGGTATGAAATCTGCCGATTTTATTCTAGAAACCAAAACTACAGACGTTGTTAAAAATGTAATTTTAAAAGACGATAATTCTTTAAAAGGAATTAATATAGTTTCTAAAATGCCTGTTACTATTAAGGGCGATACAATTATTTACAATGCAGATTCTTTTCAAAATGGTACAGAGCGTAAACTAGAAGATGTTTTAAAAAAGCTGCCAGGAGTAGAAATTAACGCATTGGGAGAGATTGAGGTAGAAGGCAAAAAAGTAGAAAAGATAATGATTGATGGTAAAGAGTTTTTTAGTGGTGACACTAAATTAGCATCAAAAAATATACCTTCGAGTGCAGTTGATAAAATTCAGGTTTTAAGAAATTACTCTAATGTAAGCCAGTTAAGTGGTGTTCAAAACAATCAAGATAGAGTAGCTTTAAACATTAAATTAAAAGAAGGGAAAAAGAACTTTTGGTTTGGAGATATTACTGCAGGAGCGGGAGATTCTCCAGATACAGAATTGTATTTATTTCAACCAAAATTATTCTATTATTCGCCAAAATATACCCTAAATGTTATTGGTGATGTAAATAATATTGGAGATGTTGTTATCAGTAGAAGAGATGCTAGAAGTTTTGGTGGAAGCTTTCAGAGCCAAAGTCCTTCAAATGGTACAAACATTAATATTGCCGATGCAGGAATTGGTTTCTTAAATGCAAGTGCAAGAAACGCAAATAGAATCGAAACAAAATTATCTGCTTTAAACTTTAGTTATTCACCAAATCCTAAATTAGATTTAAGTGGTTTTTTAATTTGGTCTGGTAATAGTAACGGACAAAGAAATATAAATAATATCGATTATATTGATCCAGAAACTCCAGATGATCTTGTAGATAATCAAACAAGTCAAACGAGTAACACAGGTTTATTTAGGTTAAGTACAGCATATAAAAAAAATTTTAATAATCAATTAAACTACAATATTGCAGGGCGTTTTTCAAATGAATTTACCAATGAAACTATAAATTCTAGAGTTTTAAGTGATATTGCAGTAAAAGAGAATACAACACCATTTACAATCAATCAAGATTTTAGTTATTTTTATACAGCAAACGAGAATAATATTTTTGCGTTAGAAGTAAAACACTTGTTGCAAGACGAAGATCCTTTTTACATCGCTTCTTTAGAAAATGACCCAAATAACAATGATGCGGCAAGTAGCGACGACAGAGATGGTTTTGACGATGCAGCATTAGCTCTAGGTTTAGACAGAAGTTTAACTTTTTACAATCTAGAACAAGATAGACGTGTAAAAACGAACCAACTAGACGCTAAGCTAGACTATTACTACATTTTAAACAAAAAAAGCAATTTAAACATTGTGGCAGGTACAATTTTGAGTTCTCAGAATTTTGACTCTCGACTTTTTCAACTTTTGGAAAATGGCGCTGTTTTAGACCCAAGTCCAAATATTATTCCAGATCCAGACCCAAATCCATATCCAAATAGAGATTATAATAAAACAACAAATAATGCAGAATATAACTTTACAGATATTTATGCAGGATTAAGATATCGTTTAAAAAATGGTATTTTCACATTTACACCTGGTTTTACCGTACATTCTTATAATTCTAATAATACGCAATATGGCACAGAATTTTTTAAAGATAAATTTGAAAAAATCTTACCAGAATTTGAGGTTGTAGCACAGTTTAAAACAAGCGAAAGTTTAACATTTACATATAAAGAAGAGGTGAATTTTACAGATGTAAACAAAATTGCTAGAGGTATCGTTGCCAATAGTTATAATTCTTTCTTTGCTGGAAATTCAGAATTAGTAAATGCAAGTTTCCATAATTTAAGTTTATTCTATAGAAGTTTTAATTTATTTAATGGTAGTAATGTTTTTGCAAGAGTTAGTTACTCAAAAACAGCAGATCAAGTAAATAGTAATACTAATTTTCAACCAGGATCTGTAGTTTCTAGTAGTTCATCTATCAACTCACCATTTGATAACGAAAATTTGAATGCATTTACGCGTTTAGGTAAAACAATTAAAAAGTTTAGAATGAGTTTAGGTGGTAATTTTGCATATAATAAAAGTTACCAGTTTATTAACGAATCAGAAAACACAAACGAAAACATAACTAGAGGTGTAAATACTAGTATAGGTACAAATTTTACAAAAGCTCCTAACTTTAGTTTAAGTTATAATGTAACATTTTCAGACCAAAGCAACTCGGCTAGAGAAGCAGATGTTAAATTTATAACACATGCGCCTTCTATTAATTTTGATGCGTATATATGGAATTCATTAACTGTAAAATCTAATTTTTCTTTTACAGAACAAAGACAAAATGGTGCTGCTACAAACTCTTTTCAAATCTGGAATGCTAGTTTAGCTTATAGAAAAAATAAGGATGCTAAATTTGAGTATGAATTGGTTGGTGATAACTTATTAGCAACAGGTTCAGAAGTTTCTGTAAATCAAAATATTATTTCATTTAATGTGAACGAACGTTTTATTTTACCAAGGTTTGTAAGTTTAAGAGTTCGTTATCAATTGTAATTTAAAAATAAAAATTCATAAAAATGGCTCTTCTTTGAGCCATTTTTTATTTGGTTTACTTATTTTTACCGAATGAGTTTATTAGCTACAAAATCCTCTTTTCTTGCGACATTTAAAAGCTTAGGAGCGCTTTTTTTGTTTATATTATTTGGGTTGTTTTTAGATAGTTTTTACATGGTAAAAATTACTAAAGATGCCCAGTTTTATGCAACAATAAGTATGCTTGTTGGGTTTACTATTGTTTTTGTTAAAGTAAATAAACGAGTAAAAGAGCAAATGATTACCGCAGTAATTCTTGGAATTATTGGAGAATATTTTTTTTCAATTTTATTAGGAATGTACACATACAGGTTAGAAAATGTACCACATTATGTGCCACCAGGTCATGCATTAGTTTATACAGCAGTTTTGTATTTTTCTAAGGCAAAGTCAATTGTTTTACATCGCATAAAACTAGAAAGATTTTTTACCATTTTTATAATGATATACGCTTCTTTATTTCTAATTTTTAAAAATGATGTGTTTGGTTTTGTTATGACGGTTGCCACACTTTTAATTCTTAGAAACAAACCAAGAGAACGCCTTTTTTATCTTACAATGTATATTTCTGTTGCTTATTTAGAAATAGTGGGCACTAATTTTTTATGTTGGAAATGGCCAGCAACAGCTTGGGGTATTTTTGATTTTTTACCAAGCTTTAATCCGCCAAGTGGAATTAGTTTTTTCTATTTCTTATTAGATATAGGTTGTTTGTGGTTGTATAAACAACGTCATAAAATTGCTTGGTCTAGAATGAAAAATATTCGAAAAATTCGTTTACAAACCAATACTTCTGTAAACTAAAAAAGTAATAACTTCGTTATTAAAATAAACCTAACTACATTTATAAAATGTCAATTAAAGTTACATCAGTTTCTAAAATTTATAAAACTCAAAAAGCATTAAATGAGGTTTCTTTTTCTGCGGATAAAGGTCAGATTATTGGTTTTTTGGGTCCAAATGGAGCCGGAAAATCAACCATGATGAAAATCTTAACAGGTTTTATAAAACCAAATTCTGGTGAAGTTTTTGTTGATGAAATTGATGTTTTAAAAAATCCGTTAGAAGCACAAAAAATAATTGGGTATTTGCCAGAACACAATCCTTTATATACAGATATGTATGTGCGTGAATATTTGCAGTTTCAAGCATCAATTTATAAAGTTGATAAAAGTGAAATTGAAGCCTGTATTGAAAAAGTAGGATTAACTGAAGAAGCTCATAAGAAGATTAATCAATTATCTAAAGGATATCAGCAAAGAGTAGGATTGGCGGCTGCTATTTTACACAATCCAAAGGTGTTAATTTTAGATGAGCCAACAACAGGTTTAGATCCAAATCAAATTGTTGAAATACGAGAGTTGATTAAATCTTTAGGAAAAGAAAAAACAGTATTATTTTCTACTCATATTATGCAAGAAGTAGAAGCAGTTTGCGACAGAGTGATCATTATCAAAAAAGGAGAAATTTTAATTGATAAAAAACTTTCTGAGCTTAAAGAAAATAATCAGCAAGTTATAGAAGTTACCTTCGATTCTAAAATAGAAGAACAATTTGTTAATAGTCTACCAAATGTTATTTCATATAAAAATAATTACGAGAATACTTGGTACATCACTTTTGAAAGTACTGAAGATATGCGTCCTAAAATCTTTGATTTTGCCCAAGAAAACGGCTTAAAAATATTGAGCCTAAATACGCAAAATAAAAATTTAGAAACGCTTTTTAGAGAGGTTACGGTTTAGGTTCGTTAAAATTGTAACAGTTGTGTTTTTTTAGCGTCAAATATTAAAAAGACTATTATGGCAGGTGGAGGAAGTATGCAATCTATGAATACGGTTATCAAAAATAATCGAAATTTATTGAAAAAAAACAGGACTTTTCTTAAAAATAAAAAAGACTTGTTTAAAGAGTCAGGAGGAGAGGTTGAATTTAAGAAATTGTCTAAAGTTGAATTAGAAGTACTCAAATTAAAGATCAGAAAAAAAATAAGAAAAGAGTCAATTAAAAATAATATCTCGTTAGGTGTAATCCCCCATAGAAACCCAAAAACTCCTCAGTACGTAGGCTAA
>TARA_R110001606_G_scaffold112265_1_pt1 | contig 59969 bp, 57 predicted proteins | sample TARA_R110001606 | Tara Oceans TARA_R110001606 (sample SAMEA4398315) | marine metagenome | biome: Polar Biome; feature: [SRF] surface water layer (ENVO:00010504); material: water (ENVO:00002006), including particulate matter (ENVO:01000060) such as... | depth 5 m
AACCAAATCGCTACTTCAGCCCGAATTCGCCATTGTTCGAGGTGGCCCAAAGAGATTTTAGATGGCGAGTATATTTCCCCGATTGATGGCCAATTTGTAAATTACAGAAGGCAGAATCCGGAAGCAGTCACCATATTTAACAAGATCAGCTATCAAAGCCCTTCTGCCACAAATGTTGGAGAAGCCAGCCGCATTGATGCATTCCCCCTTGTTGCATCGGGAATTCGTAAATTGAAAAGAAAACTACATTTTCGGTTCGACGACTGGATAAAATAGGGGCGCTATTGGTTTGTCGTTCAAATAAAATAACGCGTACTCCGGGTAATTTAGAAGGTCCTTGGCTTCAATATGCTCAGAAAACGAAGCAGGAGCCGTGTTATTGTGATTGGTGTGACCTGGCACTAAACGTCGCTACGGACGGGATGTCAGCATTTTGCAAATATGGAGCGATCTCGAAAGGAATGGCGCGATAGTTTTTCTGAAAAAATTCCGCGACCGAGAATTAGTTGGTCAAGTCACAAAATATTCCTTTACTGGAGTTTTTCTCACTTTTTTTTATTCCGTGCTCTATTCTGTACTTGTATATACCAATGACAAGCCGATGGTTGCGCATTTTATTGCATACGCAATTTCCATTGTCGTCGGCTTTCTCGTAAATAGATACTGGAGCTTTCGCGGTTACGGGCGTCAGAAAACCATGTGGGTGAGTGGGTTGCGCTTCAGTGCAGTTTCTCTTGTCGGGCTGTCGCTGAACACATTTTTCGTCTGGCTGCTTACGGGTCCAATATTCAATGGGCCGAATTGGTGGCCTTTGATCCCAGTGGTCTTGGTCACCCCGTTCGCAACCTTTTCTGTTAATCGCAAATGGGTATTTTCTTAATGGACCGAGTTATTTATGATCGCATGGCGGAGTACGATAGCGTGCATTGGTGGTATCGCGGTCGTCGGAAGATTCTAGCAAAGTATATCGAGCGGTCGGCTAACTTGACGGCAGATGCTCGCATTCTCGAAATTGGCTGCGGGACAGGCCATAATCTAGCGATGCTGGGTCAATTCGGTTCGGTCGATGCGATTGAAATTGATCGATCATCGCGTATAATAGCAAGCAGAAGGTTGGGCCAGCCGGTTCTTTGGGCACCGCTTCCCGAATTGTCCGGGATCGAAAGGGGGGGGTATGATCTGATTGCTGTGCTGGATGTCCTCGAGCACATAAAAGATGATGTTGCAGCTCTGCAATCTATTGCCGATTGCTTGAAGCCTGGCGGAAAAATTCTGATCACGGTGCCGGCGCATCAATGGATGTGGACGGGGCATGATGCAGCGAACCATCATTATCGCCGCTATTCGCGTGCAAGTCTTGCTAAAAGTCTCCAAGCGGCTGGATTGCGTGGGGACAGGTTAAACTACATGAATTCATTGCTCTTTCCTCTAGCTGTTGCGAGCCGCCTTCATGCAAAGTTAACTGGTAAAGAAGGTAGTGACGATGCGATGCTGCCGAAGCCGATCAATAGCTTGCTCGAAACCATATTTTCGCTTGAAAGGCACTCTATCGGGCGCATTCAGTTGCTGCCGGGGTTGTCTTTGGCGACATTGGCTGTGCCAGTTTCCTCAGATTGATAGGTCTCTACTCTATTTGGTGGCGAATTGAATCCTAGCCGCCCTCTGCCGTGTATTTCACCGACGACATCCGCGATCAAGTAAAGGGGGCGATTCTTTGCTTCCAAATATATGCGGCCAAGATATTCGCCGATCATGCCAAGTACGAACATCTGTGTCGCGCCGAGAAACAGCACAATGAGTATTGTAGACGTCCAGCCTTGGACCGTTTGACCCATAAGCCATGTCGAAATTATATATATGATTAGCAACACCGAAGCGGCCGTCAGCCAAAGTCCCAAATGGCTAGCGAGACGCAGTGGAGCAATGGAGAATCCAGTCACTGCGTCGAAAGCGAGTCGAAGCATTTTCCCGACGGGATAATGGGTTATTCCTGCAAAACGTTCTTCTCGCTCGTATAAAAACGGCACCTGCCGAAAGCCGATCCACGCCACCATTCCGCGAATGAACCGGGCCTGCTCTGGCATCATCAGAAATGCATCCAGTGCCCGTCTCGACATTAGCCGGAAATCGCCCGTATCCATAGGAATATTCGTATCGGCGAGGCGATTTAACACACGATAAAATCCTGCAGCAGTCGATTTTTTAAACAGGCTTTCCCCTTTGCGTGACTGGCGTACAGCATAGACAACATCCGCTTTCTCGCGCTGCATTACCGAGCGCATTTTAATAAGCAGCTCCGGTGGATCTTGAAGGTCGGCATCAATTATCAGGATCTGATCCCCGCAACATAAATCAAGCCCAGCGGTGAGAGCTAGCTGATGGCCATGATTACGTGACAAGTTGATGGCCAAAATGTGCGGATCGATATTCGCCAATTCTTGCATAATGTGCCAAGTCGAGTCGCTTGATCCATCATTCACCAGAATAATTTCGTAGCTGCAATCCACTGTCGATGCCGCAGCAGCGGAAGTCCTGGAATGTAATGTGCGAATGCATTCTTCTTCATTATAACAAGGGATTACGATGGAGAGTTTTAACGTGTTCATGATTATAATTACTCTTATGACCAAGGCCAGTATTATGGATGCCAGCGGTCGCTAATTGCTCAGCGCTCGCTCAACTTTTAATAGTCTGGATGGAGGGAATTTGCTGACGTGGTGCGTTGCAGTCGAAACTGCTCATTCCCCGAAGCATTTGACGTATGAAAGCGACCGTCAACACAATCAAAAGCAATGTCCGAAAGTGCCCCGCTTCTGTAAGTGGAAGAGCCTTTACAACTAGTTGCTGCGGAAAGCAGTATACTGCCATCGCGAGCATAAACAAAGCAGTTTGAAGAATATGTGAACGTTCTGTCGGCCAAAACAGGGCAAATACCGGTGCGATAAGTATCAGATCAGGTGGGCGCGAAAACACCGACATCTGTACTAATAGAATAGTCGCTAGTGCCATAGGCGAATAGGGGGCGACGTTGCTTCTGAATCGCAAAAAAACGATTAATAGTGCTCCTATCGAGGTTGCCACTGGCAAAGGGATGGAGATTCCGTAAAGAGCCAGGAAACTCGGGATGCCCATGACCGAGTTATTGCCCAACTGATTGACTGGATATTGTTGATAGGTACCAAGGCCATTGAACCAACCTTCGATGGCTGGAATTATACCCATTTGAGCAAAAGTGTAACTGCTGAGGAAAGCGGCAATAAGGCCAGCGATGAATAGGATTTTGAAACGACCGTGGAGTAACAACCAAAGAAAAACCAACGCTGCGATCTGTGGCTTGACGGATGCTAAGGCAAGTAAGGCGGCGGCATTAAAATCATTGCCACGCTCAATCTGCTGGAAGGCAAGCCAAAGGCAAATAGCTGCAAAGATAACAAACTGACCAAGCCAGACTGCTGCCCATATTCCAGAGCTACCCATGACAAGCAACAACGCCCACAAATGACTAAGCGACAGGCCATTTTCTCGGCTGCCGAAGGTTTGGCTAATTGTCTTGGATACAATTACTGCCATGGCCAGAGACGCCAAAATATTGGCGACGTAAAAAATGTGCACTGAATAAAAAAGAGGGGGTATCGCAAAGAGTGCGGCCATTGGGCCGAAATGTGGTGGGTAGGACAGCCCAGCCAGCGCGGTAAAATTGTAGAGTTCTTTCAATATTGGTGCAAAACATTCTGTATCATACATGTTACTCCCCATGAGGAAGCATTTTCCTCCGGCAAAATACCAAAAGAAGTCGCCCATCCATGAACCATCTTCTTTGCCAAATCCGAAAATGGCGACTGTTGCGAAGGCGAGAAGGCCTGCAATCGCTGCAACGGGCGCCAGCATATTCGTGAGCCGAAAAAGTCGTTTTCCATATAGTGAGTTATACTGATCTATCATCGATACCTTTCCAGAGCAGTCAAAGGGATTTCAACGGCCCTATAGGTCAATCTTTGTGCGTAAAGGCAATTTGGTTGCACTCTGTGGACGGGGCGTTTTCAATCCGAGTTTATCACTCATCCCGATACGATATGCGTTTTCGCGTTTAACCCGTCTTATTATACCCGCGATTATTCCAAGCGATATCGCAAATAAATATTGTGCGTAGGGTAACACAAACACCCATTCATAAATTCCATGCCCGGCTGTTACTGCTATTGCAACAACCGCACCCAATACTAGATCTCCCCGCGGATCACGGCGGTTCCCGAAGCTAAATGCTAGGCCGTGTATGATCACCCAGCCGATCAGACTGACTAGGGTTATGAGGCCGAACCAGCCGGTCTCCGCGGCTACCAGTAAATATATATTATGTACATTAGTCGAGCGACTGGCATGATTCCAAACAACCCCCGCGCGTTCGGAATAGCCATTTACATTGGCGGTAACGACATATTGATTGGCGCCGACCCCCATAGGATGGTCCGCCCACATCGCCTTTGCTGCGCGTTCGAAAGCCTCTCGTTCTCCATCTGGTCCCGTTGCTATCGGCTGGTCACCGAATCTTTGTCCAAGGGTGTTGATGGTAAGCGGTGCGATGACAGCTAGCGCTAGAGCGGCCAGGCCGACCATTTTCCATTTATGCGGGGTCATGCGCCTTGCCATAGACAATGCAAAGAGCAGAGCCAGACCTATTGCAGCGAAGCCAACTGCACCGCGAGAAGCACCCAAAGCGACTGCAATAAGCGATGCCAGTACGCCTAGCATAATGATCTTGCTTTTCTCTCCCGCTAGCAGGAGTGCCAACAAGGGGAATGTCACGAAATGCAGCATCAGGCCGAGTAGATTCTGATGCCCCACAGTCCCCGAAGCTTGAATCGCTCCTGACAAACGTTGGTCAACAGTAACAATACCCTGAACAATCGCGCCGACCGCTAACCCCCAGATCAGCCACCGAATCGCGTTTGGGTCATTCATAATAGATGCAACTGCAACGAATACGAGCAGCATCCTGACGATCTGAAACACATAAAAGCTGGAACTCATCGGCAGGTCGGAAAACGCCATCGAAAGAGCGGTGGCCGCCAGATAGGCCAAGAACAAGCCCAGAAATGGAAGGCCTCGCCAGGGTGCCCGGCTAGTTAAAATAAGCGCCAGTGCCAATGTATCGATCAGGGTAATGACAATGCCCTTGGCATAGCCCGGCCAAGCAGCCCAATTGATCAGCGCGGCATCGAGATTGATCCAGCTTATGGTGAGTGGCAACGCCCCCATCGCAAAATAGGCCCAAACCCTTTGCCGAGGCTGTGAATTTAGCCAGCCGATAAAAACTGGTAATGATAGGAAGATTAAAACTAGGCCAACATATCTCATGTTAATATACTATTTCCATAATAAAGATGCTTTGCAATTCCGCTAAATCACGAAGCTGACCATATTGGCTTGCCCTCATTGCCCGTCGGTTTATATGAGCAGTGTCTTGCCTAAGACTTGGGGTGCGGAGTTGCAAAAGGTTATTAGTTTATCTGCCAAATTATCAAAAAAAGGAACTTCCCCTCAAGAGTTCTTGATCGCGAATCCTTAGATTGATGACGCAAGCTCAAAACAAGCATATTCCTATACTTGACGGTTGGCGGGCGCTGAGCATCCTGTTTGTCCTTGCCGGTCACTGGCTACCAATTGGGCCTAAAAGTTGGGAAATGAATGCGGCAGTAGCAGCGTCGGGAATGGCCCTGTTTTTTTGCCTTTCGGGTTTCCTGATAACCCAATTCCTCTCTGCGGACCCCAGAATCGGCGCGTTTCTGATAAAGCGAATGTTTCGCATAATTCCGCTTGCGTGGTTGGCGATGATAGTTCTTGCCGTCGCAAACGGTGCAAACTTCGACATTATTTTGGCCAATGTCCTCTTCTTCGCAAATCTGCCGCCTTCGGAACTTATGCGCGGCGGCGAGCATTTATGGAGCCTTTGTGTTGAAATGCAATTCTACATATTCATGGCCGGCTTGGTGCTAGTAGGGGGACGAAAAGCGCTGTTTCTTATCCCCTTTTTCACGGTATGCGTAACATTGTTTCGAGTTTATTCAGGCGAAACGATCAGCATCGTTACATGGCATCGGGTTGACGAAATCTTCATTGGCGGCTGCGTAGCTTTGATTTGGAATAATACAAAAATCAGCCATTTTCTGCACCGCATTTCATCGGCAGTATCACCCGTACTCCTGATTGCCTTGGTTATTGTCAGCTCGCCTCAAGCAGGCGAATTGGGGTATTTCAGACCATATATAGCCGGAGCTGCCATCCTCTCGTCTTTATACGCTTTTCCGATGCTGTTGCACCGTCTGTGGACCAGCAGAATTGCTCGCTACATAGCTCAGATTAGTTACGCACTATACGTGTTCCACGGAATGCTTACTGCCACGGCATTGGGCGGGCATGACGCCAGCAAGTTTGAAAAATATGCACTAAGAATACCGTTGGCTGTGTTGACATGGTGCATCAGCCATTTATCGACATTTCACTACGAGCGAGCTGCCAATACGTTCGGTCGTAAGCTGGCAGCCTCTGTTGGGGGGGCTCGGCCTCGGAAATCGTAATTGAACTAAAATGTAGTAAGTGTTCGCTTTGATCAGATCGAAATTGGTATCGGGGAGTCAAAATTTCCTGGCACTTGTTGCTAAATTGCATACGCTGGCTAGATTCAATTATATAGGTAACCGATCTTGTTATACCAACGGCTACAACCATCCATTCCCATCGCTTAAAAAGCGTTCTTATGAATAACAACGGGCAGGGTTTTGACGAGAATCATGACATCAAGACCGATGGACCAGTTGGACAGATATTCAAGGTCACAGCGCAGCCGTTTTTCCAGATCTTCCTTTTTATCCGTCGCTCCGCGAAACCCGCGTATCTGGGCCAGGCCGGTTATGCCCGGCTTCAGGGCATGCCGGAGCCAATAATGGTTGGACACTCGCCAGAACAGCGCATCCCCCGCCAGCGAGCCGAGTGCATGCGGTCGTGGACCCACCATGCTCATTTCGCCGCGCAGTACATTGAAAAGCTGTGGCAGCTCGTCGATGCTTGTGCGACGAATGAGACGCCCCACACGCGTAACCCGATCATCTTCACGTCCCGTCGAGCGGTCTCCTTTGGCATCATTGCTTTCTACCCGCATGGAGCGGAACTTGAATATCCGGAATTGGCGGTTTCCCTGGCCGACCCGCACCTGCCGGAACAAGACGGGGCCAGAGCTGTCCATCTTGATGGCAAAAGCAACCAGTAGCAGAAGCGGAGAGAGAAAGATCAACGCGACCGAGGCCACAATCAGATCCAGGCCACGTTTCTGAAGCCGATTGAACAAATTGAGAGGTCCGTGCGATATTATGATGGTATCGTTATCAGCATATGAGCCAATCGCTACCGCGCCATGCAGTAAGTCGCGGTCAAGCAGGATCTCTCCCCCGACATCATGTCCTTTGAGAAAGGTCGACCATGCCGCCCGGTGTTCATATCTGCACGCTATAATGACTCGATCGTAGCTACCGATGACCCGCGAAAGCGCGTCTATCATCTCTGGATGATCCAGATCGGGCCATAATCCGGCTTGCCCGGCGTCAAAAATATCGACACCGGATTCAGGTTTTGCGTCAAGTCCATCGATTAGCAAAATAGTCGCGATCGCCAAGCCATCCATCGTTTTTTTAAACACCAGGTCAACGACAAACTTGGATATCACGATGAGTATTGCGGTAGCCGCGAATGTGACGACGAATCCTACTCGGGAGACTTCGCCCGCTCCGAAGAGAAACGTCAGTCCAGTCACAACAAGTATGCTGGCGACCAACGCACCAAGAGAGCGCTGGATAGCGAGTAACCGATTTGCAAGCGTTTCGGCGGACTGTGCTCCCCGAGCAATCTCGAACATTATGAAAATCGGCAGCGCCACAACGATCAATGCCTGATTGCCTGCTTGCAGCCATTGAGGATCACGAACCAGCAGCGCGGCCGCATAGCCGCCGAACATCGAGAGAATATCCAGCAGCAACGAAAATGCATAAAGAAACGTCCGCTTATCGCGCGCGGGATAGGATTTTATCCGCTGATCATGTCCGTTATTATTCAATTGTGATGAAACGATTTCTTGAATATTCCTTCTCCACTCTATTCAATTCTTGAAATTTATTTCGTTTTCTTCAACCCTATAAAAACCTATATATTCAAGGATGAATTAGAGGAAATCCGGTATAATATATAAATCGGACACTTGATGCTTCCGATCATGCCTCGGAACAATATTGCTCCATATTGTTGCCCGTGTCGTTCCCCGGCAAACTTCAAAGCTCTCATATATATTCGGTATTGGGCCTACATATTTGTAGATTTCAGCATGATTGCTGCGGTCGTGATAAAATGATTCAAAAATATTAGGCATTTGAAAGGGTGACAGGAGAAACGAAAAAAAGCGCAAGATTTCTCCGGCGCCTTTTTTCATAATTAATTGTTCGTGTTACGCGTAACGAACCCGAAGTTTCTTCTTGTCCCGACGACGGAGCGAAAAGCCCACTGCCGCAAAGCCGAGAAGCATCATGGCCCAGATGCTAGGCTCCGGAATAGGCGCGACCGCAATATTATCAAATTCGAACGCATTGCTCCGTGAAGAAAAGCGAAGTCCACCCACCTGAGATTCCGTACCGCCATCAAAATTAAGGGTAACGAGAGCTCCCTGAGGGAAATAGGTTCCCGCTGTTCCGACCAACCCTTGTATTTGAGTACCGGTGATAGTTGCCAGAACGTTCGGAATAGCGCTGTTGTCAAGCACTTCCAGAAGGTTATGCGTGTCTACCGAACCCCATGAAAGACTCAGGGAGCCGATCATCGTGAACGCCGCTAGCGACAATACCGCGGGGCTACCGGCTACCGGACCAACCGCATAAAAAGACCCATCGGTGCCGAAAGGGGTGGTTGCGACCGAAACAACAGAGCCATCGTAGCGAGTGCCGCCAGCAATGGGAACAAGGTCACCCAAGTCAAAATCATACGTCGGAAGCGGGCCCCCATAAGGGTTAGTAGCAACTTCTGCCGAAACAGTCACTGCAGCATGAGACGCTGTAGCAGGTGCGAGCGCAAGCGCGCTGGCGAGTAAAATAAATTTTTTCATATCGATGCTCCAAGATACCAAACTCGACCCTGATCAGCGCCCTCAGCACAAATGATGCCATCCGTGCTCGAATCACTCCGAATCCCCGCACTGTTTATAGGTGGGCTGTGGTAAAAAGTAAACAAATTGTTAACGACTACTTAGCGACAAAGGTCAGATATTCCAGAGTGTCCCAGAATGATGCACAATCGAAAAAATTGTTAAATTCAGCCCGCTTCCGGGTTTAAAAATTCGGCAAGCGAACTTTGAGAACCACAAAAATATAAGCCACGACAGCACCGAATATGCCAGCCGCAATCACATTTTGGCCTTCGTTACCTACGTAGTTGGTGATCGCACAGCCGATGGCTGGCGGAAAATACTGCCAGAGTTTATCGCTCGGTTCCTCTTCCGTGGATCTCTGCAACAACAGAGTTGCCAAGCCGGCGAAGGCGATTACTGTGATCCAGTCCCAAATCGTTTCCATGAGCTAACTACTTTCGATAGTTTATTTTTGTAGCAGACGTAGCAGTTTTCTAATTAGAGCGAATAGCGGCGTTAGCCGTTTTTGCAAGACCGTGTTGTCGGGATAATGCAGTAAAGGCCTTCCAGAATTCGATATCTATCCATTTTTGCGGCCGTCTGAGTCCTTAGCTATCCACGAGTTTCTGCTATGCATATGAACTATAAAGCATAACGGAAACGCCTCGCTAGACAACTCTAGCAGAGCTTCGGGGATCGCATAACCTTATTGGGGTTATGCCTAGCAGGTCTTAATTTTACCTACATTGAAAATTTGAATTGAGGCAATTGTGGACTCTTAGAGCGGCGTTTCCCAGACAATTTGGAACTGTGGCAAGGTAAGCTAGGCTGCTAATTGCCAAGCTAAATTCACTCTGTCCTAGCTTATGCAAAGCTATGGGATAAACGCCCTGCCGGCGAAACCGACTATCATAATACTTCGGAACGGCCCTTTTCTTGAGCCTTCTGGATGCTTCTTCATCCCATTGATCCTCTAGTGCGTGCATTATACGCCCAAGTGACCGACAGCATATCATTATAAGCCCATGACCCTAAATTTTTTCGATAGATGTTATTAGGGAACAATTCGTCAAAGAATGTCGAGTTTTCCTTTGTCACCAAGCCCGCTTGGCTCTGTTTCAGCCCTCTTCGAATTCGGATAAGACATAGTGGAAGCCGAGTACGTCCCACTCCAGCTTGACCATGACATTGTCCTCGCCACAGCACCAGATGCTCAGGGGCGGCCAGTCCGTCCGGTCGGGATGGATATCGTAGCGCCGGGTCTTGAAGGTCCCGGCGGGGACGGTGATCATTTCCTCGCCAAGATACTCGATCTTTTTCGAATTGATCCCTAGCTCCGGACCGCTACCGCCATCCGGTCGCGGCGAGCAATGGGCGCTCAATATGGTTTGGTAGGCGGTCGGATCATCATGATCATAGGCACCCGCCTGCCAACCGTCACAGGCCAGAGCATGAGCTGCAAAAACCGCTGGTCGTTTTGGAATATCCATCCGGGTCCTGAGACGGCCTTTGTCAGCAAGGATGGCTTCGCACTCGATCTTATCATCGGTGAAGTAGAACCAGCTGGATCCGGAAAATTTCCCGTCCGCAAACAAACGGACGTGAGAATCCTGAAGCTTCCAGTCAGCGTCCACGCTGAGCACCACGTCGCGCAAGATCTGTTCTTCATCCATTTCGCTCGTGGCGCGAAGCGTGCGGGAGCGGTCAGCATTGCGACTGATGCGAAACCACTCCCGTCCAACTTCAAACCCGTCGGAATTGCGATAGCTGATCAATCCGGTGGATTGGTGAAGTCGGGGCAAATTTTTAACCTTTCACACGAAGGGTCAGCGACCAGGTTTTCGGGGCGGCCCCATGGCGGCCACGCTCGAGCAATTTGACACCGAGATATTCTTCGAGCCTCGCTACGCTCCGGGTTACCGCAGATTGCGTAATCCGGAGCGATTTTGCACCTTTCTGGAAACTGCCAGAATCCAGCACTGCCAGAAAATATCGAAGTTGATTGATGTCCAAGTTAACGCTGCCAGAGTGGGGACTGATTTAATCGACTATAGCATGAATAAACCGCATAATGGGTCATTGTCGGTTTCCTCCACCGGCTTTGGGTGATCTAGTCTCGATGCCGAGGCAGGGAAGGACGTCTGAGCGCCGGGATCGGTTAATAGAATCCGAGTGTCGTGTCATGCCGCGCGGACTCCGAGTGTGAAGCGTTGGCAAGTTTCTATCGCAGACGGGGACCATCACGATATAGAAAAGCTCAATGTGAAAACCGCAGAGGAGTTTCTGAACGACATAAATTTGGAAGCTGATGGGGCAAAGAACATCTGTTTCAGTTTGTGCAACGCATTATTGGGCGGTCCCATCCGAACGCAGAGCAGCGATCTGATCGGTGGTAAAACCAAGGCTCAGCAAGATAGCTCCAGAATCGGCACCCTCTTCTTTCAACGTCGCCGGTGCCGAAGGTCGGGTTCCATTCATTTCGATCGGCAAAGCTGGCAATTTTGTCTTTGTACCATCGGCTAGAATAACGTCTTCCAGTCCGCCGTTTGCGTTGAGATGCGGGTCGTCGAACATGTCTTCTGGTCTGGCAATGGGTGCGAAAGGCAAACCTGTGCCGTCCAGCAAAGCGATCAAATCATCGCGCTTGTAGGTTGAGACCAATGCGCGAATTTGCGGCATGATCCGGTCGCGCGCAGCCACGCGGTAGTTATTCTCGCGGATGCTTTCATCCGCCCAGAGTTCGTCCAGCGCGAATAATTTGCAGAATTTCTCCCACAGCGCATCGGTTACAACGCCAATGAAAATGGGATCATCCTGTGTCTGGAACACATCGTAAATCGCCCAGGCGGAGATACGCGCAGGCATCGGATCGGCGGCTTTGCCGGTAACTGCTTTTTGCGCCATATGCTGGCCGATCAGATAGACCGTGGTTTCGAACAGCGAGCTTTGCACCTTTTGCCCTTTGCCGGTGCGATGCCGTTCCTCGACGGCGGCGAGAATCGCGATGACGCCGAACATACCGCCGGTCACGTCGATCACGCTGGAACCGGCGCGCAAAGGCTGGCCGGGCGGGCCGGTCATATAGGCAAGGCCGCCCATCATCTGTGCCACTTCATCCAGCGCGGTCCGATTTTCATAAGGGCCGGGGAGGAAGCCTTTCTCCGAACAATAGATTAGGCGCTCGTTATTTTCGGACAGGGCTTCATAGCCCAGGCCTAGCCGATCCATCGCGCCCGGCCGGTAATTTTCGATCAATATGTCGGCGCCAGCGACCAGCTTTCTGGCGATGTCCAGCCCTCCGGGGTCCTTGAGATTAAGCGATATGCTCTGCTTGTGCCGGTTGTACATCGGGAAATAGCCGGATCCTGAACCGACCAGATTTCGCGTGCGGTCGCCGCCGATCGGTTCAACCCGGATAACTTCCGCTCCCAGCGAAGCGAGGATCGCGCCGACTGCGGGCCCCATGACCATGTGGGTAAATTCGATAACTTTCAGGCCTGCAAGAGGCGTCGGTTGATTCATGCTGCTGCTTTCTCAAATCCAAGGGGGAGGCCGGCGTCTGGTGTGAAGCCGTATAAGGGCTCGCCGGGAAGGGCTTCGGCAACAATATCACGCACTTTCAAAAGCTTCTCCAGATCGATGCCGGTGTCGATACCCATCGCTTCCAGCATGAAGACCAGATCTTCGGTCACGATATTTCCGGAAGCGCCGGGCGCGAATGGACATCCGCCCAGCCCGCCTAGCGAACTGTCAAAGGTTGTGATGCCTTCGGCGAGACCGGCCATGACATTGGCCAGCCCTAGCCCGCGCGTATTGTGGAGATGAAGCGTGTTGAGCTTGTCCGTCCCTATCGCCGCTTTCACCTTGCGGACCAGCCGCGTCACTTGCGCGGGATTGGCGTAGCCTGTGGTATCCGAGAGACCGCATTCGGCGACACCTGCCTCCATTGCGGCAAGGGCAAGACAGACGATCTGGTCGTCCGGTACCGGCCCCTCGAGCGTGCAGCCAAAAGCGGTCGACAAGCCGACTTCAAAATGTGGGCGCTGCCCCTCCGGCTGTTGCGCCACCAGCTCAGCGATGGCCTTGATCTCGGCGATCATCGCAACATGATCCTTGCGAACATTGTTGATCGAGTGGGTTTCGGACATGGAAAAAGGGATGGATATCTTGTCAGCGCCGCAAGCAATGGCGCGCTCGGCGCCTTTCAGATTCGGGACAAGAGCTACCACGTCGAGATTGGGAATCGTTTTGGCAAAAGCAACAATCTCGGCGGTATCGGCCATTTGCGGGAGCAAGGTTGGCGGAACAAAACTGCCGACCTCGATCTCGGTTACGCCGGCTTCGGCTTCCGCCTTGATCCATGCCTTTTTCGCCTCGGTCGCCATCACGCGGTCCACGCTTTGCAGGCCGTCGCGGGGTCCGACCTCGCTGATCGTCACCGATTTGGTCATGTATTTGCTCCTAAATATATCCACGGGCGAAGGGCGCGATCCGCATCCTGCCATGCAGTAATTTCCTCAGCCATTTTAAGACTGAGATCGATCGCGTCGAGCCCTTCCAGCAGCATTGATTTTGCTTCTTCCTCGATCGGAAAGGACCAGCTCTGCCCGCTGGCGATACCAATGGTCTGGGCTTGCAGGTCGATGCTCACCGACGCGCATGATTGTTCGATGACCTCGATCGCAGCGGCATCCAGTACCGCTGGCAAAATGCCATTGCGTACGCAGTTTCCGGCAAAAATGGGCGCGAAGCTTTGTGCAACGACGGCGCGAAAACCATATTCGGCGAGCGCCCAGACCGCATGTTCACGGCTCGAGCCGGAGCCGAAATTGGCACCGCCAAGGATTATCTTGCTGTCGGCAAAGGCCGGGTCATTCATCACGAAATCGGGATTGGGCTCCCGCCCGCCAATTGCGGTGTAACGCCAGCCGGCAAATAGTCCGTCGGTGAGGCCGGTCTTGCCGGTGCTTTTCATCTCGCGGGAGGGGATGATCTGGTCGGTGTCGATATTGTCGCGGATCAGCGGCATCGGCAGCGAGGTCAGAATAGTAAAAGGCTCTGCCATCAGATCAATTCCTCCGGATCAGCAATCACACCGGCAATCGCGCTGGCGACGACAGTTTCGGGGCTTGCGATATGGGTCCTAACGTTCGGCCCCTGACGGCTTTCGAAATTCCGGTTGGTGGTCGAGATGACACGAGAACCGGCGGCAAAACTCTCGCCGCCCGCATAGAAGCACATCGAACAGCCGCTTTCGCGCCATTCAAATCCGGCGTCTTTGAAAATCAGGTCAATCCCTTCCGCTTCCGCCTCACGTTTGACCCCTGATGACCCGGGAACGCAGATCGCCTTGATACCGTCAGCTATTTTCCTGCCCTTGAACATCGCCGAAGCGCGGCGCAAGTCGGACAGACGGCTGTTTGTGCAACTGCCGATAAAAGCGGCATCAATCGGGACGCCCTTGATCGCCTGGCCTCTGGCAAGGCCGATATATTCGAGCGGGGCCGCTTCGGCATCATGGGGAACCACTCCATCTATGCCAATCGTCTGGCCAGGATTGGTGCCCCAACTGACCATCGGCGTGATCGCACTTGCATCGATTTCAATTTCCTGATCAAAAATGGCATTGGCATCGCTGCGCAGAACCAGCCAGCTCGCCAAAGCCTGCTGCCAATCTGCGCCGACGGGCGCGTAGCGGCGGCCTTTCAGATAGTCGACCGTCTTGTTGTCTGGTGCAATGAAGCCGGACATGGCGGAAAATTCTGTCGCCATATTGCAGAGCGTCATCCGCCCTTCCATATCGAGCGCCAAAACCGCTTCACCCGCAAATTCTACGGCATGTCCTTTACCGCCCGCAGCGCCATATTGCGCCAGCAGGGTCAATATCATGTCCTTGGGTGTGACGGCCCGGTTCAACTTCCCGGTAAATTTTACCCGCATCGATTTCGGCTTGGTCAATCGCAGCGTCCCGGTTGCTATGGCATGCTCGGCTTCCGACGAACCGATGCCCCAGGCCAGAGCACCGAACGCGCCTTGCGTGCAGGTATGGCTATCCGGTGCAATCAGCGTGCAGCCGGGAAGAACAATGCCGAGTTCCGGAGAGATCACATGGACAATTCCCTGATCCGGATCGTTCACATCGAAAAGTGTGATCCCGGACGCCTTTGCTGCTGCTCTCGTCTCGGTGATAAAGGCCTGACCTCCGGGCATCAGCGTTTTGTCCGTCCGCCCCGGCCGCGTATCGACAATATGATCGGTCACGGCAAATACCCGAGATGGGTCCGCCACCTTGCGCCCTGCCTCGGCAAGGGAATTTAACGCAGCAGCACCGGTCCGTTCGTGCAAAAACACCCGATCAATAGCAACCAGAGCGCCACCGCCGGGCAAATCGGCGACCACGTGACTGTTCCACAATTTGTCGAAGAGAGTTTGTGGCTGGCTCAGATGCTGTACCCCATTTCCTTGTCGATCGCGCGCCAGTCTTTGGTGACGAACGTCTCTTGGATTGCCGTTCGTGTTTCCAACTTGCCGTCGCGGATCCAGTGCCATGTGCGGCAACGGTCTTGCCCGTCATCACTAATCTGGATTTGCTCGTAGAGATAAAGCGAGGGATCGCCAGTGCGTTGCCAATATAGCATCACTGTGCGGTTATATTCATCCAGCGGAACTTCCGCGGCCCAACCGATAATCAGATCGTTATTCCACCACACACGCTTGTCGCGATATTCAGCGGGGAATTCCCGAATTTCGGTCTTTCCGTCCGCCCATTTATAGTGATTTGTCTGGTGATAAGGCGCTTTGCTTTCGTCATCCGGGAAGCGGCAGAGCAATCGCGACGCATGTTCGTCAATTTTTTCATTCTGTGCGTCAAAATAGGTATAAGTGCCATCCCAGACGCCTTCATGGCGGGCCAGCAGCGGCATATCTTCACGAATTCCCATCATATATTCCTTGGTTTGATTGGTGATTTTGTAAGTGATGCAAGGTGATATTCCCTAGCCGCTCTGGCGTTGAGCAGCTCCAGATGCCGTTCGGCCAATATTTCCGGTCTCAGGCTGCCGGGATCAACCGGAACAGCGTGGGCCGCCGTTGCCTCATACCATGGCTCAAACATCTGCATTGCACGAACAGCCTGCCATGCTTTCGTAAGATAACAGCCAAAGCGATCGGGTAAAAGATCCGGGTAGAGCAATGCGGCGTCGCCGGAGGGCAGGGGGTCGTAGATAATATTTTCAATGCCCAGTTGTTCTGCACATGCGTCAATGAGTTTCGACCAGCTATGCCAATCGGTCGGCGGGTTCCCAAGCCAGTCATCTGACAGGCCATGGCCGGCAAGGTCGATATGAACCCCGTTGCTGGCTCCGTCTTTGGACAATGCCCTGCCTGGCGCGTGGATCACAAGCTTAGATGACGTTTTCTTGCCGCGCCAATGGATCAGGCCTTTGAAATTCTCGACTTCAATCGCGAGAAATCCCTCGTCAGGCGCCTGATGCAGTTCCTCTGTCAAACCGGTTTCTGCCGTTAGAAGATGCTGAAGGCTGGCTGCCTGATGATCTTCGGGTGTGGCGACCTTCATCGCGGACCATGACGACGGCATTGCACCGAGCCGGTCGATATGATCCTGCAGCGGATCGCCGTCATAGGCGCTGATCAGGCAGGGCGGCACATCGGCATCTACCGCCGGAATATCCCGCGGTGCGCGAAGGACGGCTCCATAACCGGCCTGATAGGCGTTTCCGGCATCAAGCATTTCCCGAACCACGGCGTCCACCCGTTGCGGATCACCATGGGCCACCGATAGGCGATGCTCGTTATCCGTCGCAAACCAGGGGAAGAACCAGCTCTGTTCCAATATCCGGTTCCACAGCCAAGTCAGATGCTCGCCATAATCCGACGGATGGAATTCAGGCAGATATTTTTCGCTGAACAGCTGCATTTCTTCCGGCGTCCAGATTGCATAGCCGCCAATCGCCAAGGTCGTGAAGTGATTCGCATGCCGTTTCACCGCTGTCACCAGAATGATTCCGCCGCTGTGGAAACCATAAGCTGCGCATTTTTTGACACCGAGCGCATCGAGAAACTCGATCAAGGCGTCGGCATATTCATTGATCTCGGGCTTGCCAGGCAGTGGATCGGATTGCCCGAAACCCGGCGTATCAGGCGCGATACAGGTGAAATGCTTCGCCCATTTTTGCATCAGGGCTTCATATTCTTTAGAGCTGCGAGGGCTTTGATGCACCATCAGCAACGGTGGCCCACTACCCGCCAAGCGATAATGAACGCGGCGTTTGTTGCCGTTGGTTTCGACGTCGATAAAATAGCGTGTAATCATAATCCCCAATTTGTCCGGACAAATATGTCTCGACAAGCTTTTTCTTGTGTTTAATATGCTTTAATTGATTCCGGAGAACAAAGACTATGACGCTTATTGGTACCAACATGGTGGAAGATGGCCGCACAGCGAGAGAAATTTTTGAGGAATTAATCGGAAATCCGGCGCGCAAAAAATTTGGCTTCGGCGAAAAGCTGGCGATTGTGAATGTCGATGTGCAGCAGGCCTATACGCGTACCGACATGTTCAAGACCGCTTATGAGACCGATCCCCTGCAGATCGACTATATCAACCAGATTTCAAAATTGGCGCGAGCCAAGGATATGCCGGTAATCTGGAGCCAGGTCGCCTATAAGGATGATGCTGGCGATGCTGGCGTCTGGGGCACGCGCACTGATACCGAGGATTCGCTGCAGAATGTCAAATATGGCAGCGAGCGTCACAAGCTCGATCCGCGCTGTGAGGTCGGGGCCAATGACCTGCAATATACCAAACGCATGCCCAGCGCCTTTTTCGAAACCCAGCTGGCCAGCTATCTGGTCTGGCACAAGGTTGATACCGTGGTGGTTACCGGCGGCTCTACATCGGGATGCGTCCGGGCGACGGCAGTGGACGCACTCAGTTATGGCTATCGCACGATAGTCCCGATCGAGACCTGCGCCGACAAGCATGAAAGCTATCACTTCGCCAATCTGACCGATTTGCAGATCAAATATGCCGATGTTGAACCGGTGCAGACGGTGATTGACTGGCTGGACGCCCGATGAGCGACGCTCAGAAAGCCGATCCCGGCCTGTACGACTATCTCCCCTACCGGAACCGGCCCAAGATTGAATGGCCGGATGGCAAGGCCTGCGCTGTATGGGTGGCTCCCAATCTTGAATTTTACGAGCTCGAACCGGCGGTCAATCCGCATCGCAAAAGCTGGGCCAAACCGCATCCCGACGTGGTCGGCTATTCCCACCGCGATCATGCCAACCGGGTGTCTCACTGGCGCATGGCGGAGATGATGACCAAGCACGGCTTTCCCGGATCGGTCAGCCTCTCGGTCGCGCTCTGCGATCATATCCCTGAAGTCGTCGAGGATGCCAGCCAGCGCGGCTGGGAGTTTTTCAGTCACGGCATTTATAACACGCGTTACAGCTATGGCATGGACGAGGCGCAGGAACGCGCGATCATCGAAGACAGCATAGAGACGGTGGAACGTGTTACCGGCCAGCGGATCCGTGGCTGGCTGGCGCCGGCCCTCACCCACACGCCTCGCACGCTCGACCTGATCGCCGAATATGGCCTCGACTATACCTGCGACCTCTATCATGATGACCAGCCGACCGATGTGAAGGTGAAATCCGGCAAGCTGATCGCAATCCCCTATAGCCTAGAGGTCAATGACCATTATGGCTTCTTCATCTACAATATGTCGCCGCGCGAATATGCCGATACGCTGATCCGGCAATATGACCGGTTAGCGGACGAGGGCGAGACGTCAGGAACCGTCATGTGCATTCCTTTACACAGCTATCTGATCGGGCAGCCTCATCGCATCGGGGCGTTTGAATCGGTACTGGAACATATTGCCGGCGATGGCAGGGCCTGGATTACCAAGGCAGGCGATATCGTTGACCGTTTCCGGGAGCAAAGCGCATGAGCCTCGACCCCAGCTATCTCGAATATCCCAAACGTCGCCGCGGCATGGACCATGACTATTATCCCTATTCGAATTTCTTCGAACGCAAGCCTCTACAATGGTTCAACGCAAAGAAGCTTTTGATCTGGCCGGTTATAAGCCTCGAATATTTCCCGATGGTTCCGAGTGACGATCCGTTTCGTGCGCCGGGCCATATGCAGACCGCTTACCCCGACTATCGTCACTATACGGCGCGGGAATATGGCACACGGATCGGTATTTACCGCTTACTTGGCGCGTTCGAAAAGGTCGGCGCAAAAATATCCGTTGCGACCAACAGCGTCATTGCCGAACGCTATCCGGAACTTATCGCCGACATCCTTTCTGGCGGCCACGAAATTATCGCGCACAGCACCGATATGAACGGCACGATCGCCGGCGGAATGGACGAGGCGGACGAGAAGACGTTGATCATGGAATCGCTGACCGCTCTGGAAAAAGCTACTGGCGCGCGTCCGCGCGGCTGGCTTTCCATAGCGCGATCGCAAAGCTTCAATACGGCAAAGCTGTTAACCGAAGCCGGTGTCGATTATATGTGCGACTGGGCAAATGACGAATTGCCTTATACGTTTCAGACGCAGGCAGGACCGATTAGCAATCTGCCGCTCAACCATGAATTGTCGGATCGCCAGATCATCAACGTCCAGCAGCAGTCCGTCGACAGCTACGCACAGCAGATGACCGATGCAGCCGACTGGCTGCTGGGAGAAGCGGATAAATTTGGCGGACGGATGCTGCCGATGCACCTGACGCCCTATATCATGGGCCTGCCCTATCGGATCTCGGCTTTCGAAAAGCTGATTGCCGACTTTGCCGATCGCCCGGACATAGGATTTGCCCGCGGCGACACCATAATCGACAGCTGGAGCGGACAATAATGAAAGTTAGAAATCCCCGCACCGGTGAATTTGATTACGAGATAAGGCCTATCGATGCCGCTGGCGTTGCCGCTGCAGCAGCCCGGCTGCGCGGTAATCAACCCCATTGGGCAGCGCTGCCGATAGATGAACGATGCGCGATCATGCTGCGCTGGGCCGATGAGATTGAAAAACACGCCGGCGCTATCGTCGAACAGCTTACCATTGATACCGGCAGGGCCGGAATAGCGGCGATCGAAGTCGGCGGCGTACCCGGCACCATCCGGCGCTGGGCGGCGCAGGCGTCCGGCATCATCGACCGTCATTCTCCCGCCAATATCCAGTCATCCAATCCGACAATTATGAACAGCACCCGTCTGGTACCCTTTCCACTGTTCGGGGCGATCGCGCCCTGGAATTTCCCGATGACGCTCAGTTTGATCGACGCAATTCCCGCGCTCTTTGCTGGCTGTGCAGCTCTGATCAAGCCATCCGAAATAACCCCGCGATTCGTCGAGCCGCTCAGAGCGAGCATTGCTGACGTCCCCGAACTTGCGCAGGTGCTTGAGATCATCGTCGGAGATGCCGCGACCGGACAGGTTCTGGTCGCCAATGTCGACTATGTCTGCTTCACCGGTTCGGTCGCAACCGGCCGCAAGGTCGCGGTCGCGGCAGCCGAAGCGTTTATCCCGGCCAATCTCGAACTTGGCGGCAAAGATCCGATGATCATCCTCGCTAGCGCCGATCCCGTCGAAGCCGCGAAAACCGCGCTTCGGGCAAGCGTATTGGCAACCGGCCAGGCTTGCCAGTCGATCGAACGGCTCTATGTCGCGCGGCCGATCTATAGTGTATTTCTCGACACGCTGGTCGCAGAAGCCGACAAAGTCAGGCTGAACTATCCCGATATCAACCAGGGCGAAATCGGACCATTTATTTTTGCACCGCAAGGGCAGAAAATTGCTGAACAGATTGCAGAAGCCAAGGAAAAAGGCGCACGGATACTTACGGGCGGAACGGTCGAAGTCCTCGGCGGTGGCACATATTTGCGGCCCACCGTGATCGCTGATGTGACACCGGATATGGCTGTGGTCCGGGATGAGAGCTTCGGTCCGGTGCTGCCTGTCATTCCATTTGATCACGTCGAGGATGCTATCGCGCAAGCCAATGACAGCATTTATGGGCTGTCCGCCGCGATTCTGGCGGGAACGTCGGAAGAAGCGGAAGCGGTTGGCGCGCGGCTGGAAGCGGGGGCAATTTCAATAAACGACGGATCAATGACGGCCATGGTCTGGGACGCCGAAAACTCGAGTTTCAAAATGTCGGGCATGGGGCCATCGCGGATGGGCGAAAGTGGCCTCACCCGTTTTTTCCGAAAACAGGCGTTCATGCGCCAGACTGCAGAACCGGCACGAATACAGGACTTTGCCGAAGAGAAATTCGCACAAGGCTGATAGTGGATCGGTAGCATCTTGGTGTGCAACTGCAGGCCGCGACGCTAGATCGAGCGAATTTCTGGATCGAATATTTGCGATGTTGTCCAAGGGAGTATGATTGATGAAAATCTGGGAAATAGGCGCCCGCACCGGAATTGGCGGCCTGCGCATGTCTGAACGCGAAGAACCAATTCTTGGAGCGGGTGAACTGCTGGTCAAAATCACTGCCGCTGGCCTCAACCACCGTGACCTCATGGTGCTGGCCGGTGACTATGGACACGATCTTCCGGAGAGCCGCATACCCCTTTCTGATGGCATGGGTGTGGTCGAGGCGATTGGGGCCGGTGTAACCGGATTCCAAGTGGGCGACAGGGTAATGGCGCCACATTTTGTCAATTGGGTAGATGGCCCCTATAATTTTGGAATATTCGCTGCCGATTTGGGCGTGACGGCTGATGGCTGGCTGGCAGAGAAAATTACACTTCCGGCGAGCGCCGCCATTTCCTTGCCCGCCGGAATCAATGACCAGACCGCAGCGTCTCTGTCGGTTGTCGCAGGTACAGTCTGGCACGCCATGGTTGCGTTTGGGGGTGTCAAGCCGGGCGAGTTGGTCTTGGCACAAGGCACCGGGGGCGTGTCGATTTTTGCACTGCAATTGGCAAAAGCCCTCGGCGCGGATTGCGCGATCACATCATCCAGTGATGAAAAGCTGGCGAGAGCGAAAGAGATGGGGGCGGACTACGTTATCAACTATCGTGATCGGCCGGACTGGGCGGTGGCATTGCTCGAGCAGACGGGTGGTCGTGGTGCAGATGTTGTCGTCGATACATTGGGTTTTCCGGCGCTTGCGGAAACAGTAGCAGCTACTGCCGTCAATGGACGAATCGGTACAGTGGGTGCGCTATCTGGAACACCACAAGCGCAAGCCAGTGCCAGTCAGGGCGAGATGATCGGCAAGAATATAACCCTTAAAGGGCTTGCATCGGGAAGTCGCGAAATGGTGGCTGCGGCTGCTGCCATCGTCGCGGAACATGGTATCAGCAACCCCGTCGATAACGAATTTGCTTTTGCCGATGCGCCAGACGCATTTCGTCATCTGGCGAGTGGTTCACATTTCGGGAAGATTCTAATCCGCATGGATTGATAGTCAGCGCTGAGCATCGGGACGGTGAACGGTTTGAACGCATGATCTGCGCACCCGTCCCGATGATCAATGGCTTCCTACACGCCGCTGAATATCAGCGCTTCAGTTCGACCAGTTCATACCAGGTCATCATATAGCCGCCGACGCCGCCCTGAACGAAAATACCGTCTTCGTCATCGGTAATCCAGACGTCATATGGCGGGTGTTCGCCGGCCATGCCGCCAGTGCCAGGCACGATGCTGGCATCATCGATAAATTGCAGATGCTTGCATTTGAAAGTGCCGGCGGGGACCGTCACCTCTTCCTTGCCGTGATATAGTGCACCGATTTTTACCTGGGCGATTTGTGGCGGAGTCGCTCCACGGTGATCGGGGGAGGGCAGATAGAAGTTCAGCAGCCGCTTGTCCTGAGCCTCCCAATCCAGAGTCGAAAGCATATAGCCATCGGACGCGATCGGGTGCGTGCCAAAGCCGGTCAGCGGAAGTTCCGCCTCGACGCGTTGAGACAAGCGTCCGATGGAAGGACCATAGCTTTCCATCTCGACATGGCTACCGTCAAACCGCATCCATCCCGTTCCCATGAACGCATCGCCAACTGTCAATCGAACGTGCAGATCCATCGGCTGGCTATTCTCGTCCAGTGAATAAATTATGTCGCGCATGACCGTTGGTTCCGGCTCCTCGATTTCGCAATGGGCGCGCATTGTCACTTTGCCATCGCTGTGGCGCGTGAACATGAATGTCTCGAAGCCCCGGTTCTGGCCCTCCATTCCGGATTTGCGCGATGTATATTCCAGACGACCTTCGATGATGCGATGCTTCATGGCAATTTCTCCTTGTTTTTGTCATGCCACCCGATTATTCGCTTGCCAAGGCTAATTTGTCCGGACAAATTGGATATACGCTTTGTAGTGATAGATGGGATGCAAGCTATGGAATTTCTAACCGCAAACGAACTGAGCATTTTGCGCTGGATTCACATCTTGGCGATGGTTTACTGGCTCGGCGGCGAATGGGGCGTGTTCCAGACTAGCTATAATGTCACCAACCGCAACCTTTCGCTCGAAGAGCGCAAGCGTCATATGGAAACCGCCTATCGCATCGACATATTGGCGCGCACCGGGATTGTTCTGCTGCTCCCTCTCGGGCTCCATATGGGCAAGCTATACGGCTTTGTGCCGATGCTCGAAGGGTCTGGAATCTGGTGGATGTGGCTGTTCTTCGCGGTATGGCTGGGCATGACCTGGACCGCGTTCATCAAGCGGGAAACGAATATCGGCATCACCGTCACCATGCTGGAAGAAAAACTGCGCTATCCGCTGATCCTCGCACTGTTTGTCGTCTCATTCATGGCCTTTCAAGGCACCGGGCCAGTTGAAACGGGCGAAGGAAACCACTGGTATCCTTCCAAAATAGCGCTCTATGCCTTTGCCTTGTGCATCGGTCTGTTCCTGCGGCTGGTGATGCGTCGCTGGACCGAGCGGTTCCGGATATTGGCTCAGGGGCCTGATCCCGTGCAGGAAGCGGCGCTAGAGCGGGAAATCGCCCAAGCGCGCTTTGCTGCCTATATCTACTGGATCACGATTTCCGGTGTCTGTTTCTTGGGAGCGGTGAAGCCGTTCTAGGGGGCCGACTTATCGAACAGGGTGCTCAGATTTCTCTGAGTTCCCGACTGACGTCTTCTACCGGCTGTTCGGCCTGTTTCAGTTCCTCGACCATCTGGTGCGGACCGCGCATCACCCGATAGATATATTCGCGGATCATCACGCCGCGCTCATAGGCCGCCGCTTTGTCCGGAACATAGCCCTCGATATCCACTCGGGAAATCGTACCTTTGGCGTCGAGTAGCCGTTCGACAGTGTCCATCCGCTCGCGCAGAACCGACACTTCGCCGACCACTGCCATCAGGATGGAGAGCATTCTCTCGTCCTGGGGATCATTGAAATATTCGGGACGTTTGCCCTTGGCCTTTTTATTGGCCGCTGCCATCCAGTCAAATGCTGCGTCGCTCATTCTGCTGCCTCCTGCATAGCGTCCGAATTCTTCCACGCACCATAGGCATGCCAATAAGCTGCACGGCCATGGTCCTCGTCTTCGCCGGTTGGCGCTTCGGGGAATATTTCCCGGTCAACCACGGCACGAACACCGGTTTCAAACAATTCTCCGCGGCCAAAGCCGGCGGCAACCATTTCGTCCTTCATGTTGAGCGAGTGCATCGACGACCAGAAGGGTTCATTATTGTTGAAGGCATCCCAGTCGCGCAGAAATTGCTCGAACAAGGGCATGCCGTCATGATATTCCGGCTGCTCGAGATGCAACATCAATCCGTCGTCGGCGAGCACGCGGTAACCTTCGGAGAGAATCTTTGGCAGCGCCTTGCCGCTGGTTTCGTGGAGGAACATGGTCGTCTGCACCCAGTCAAAGCTTCCGTCGTCCCAGCGCGACAGGTCCTCGGCATTGGCCTGGATGAACGTGATATTGGTCGCTCCAAGCGATTGCGCGCGAGCGTGAGCATAGCGCAGGATCGGTGCCGCAGTATCTATCGCGAAGATTTCGCATTTCGGGAAAGCGAGAGCGAGCGGGACGATATTGTGACCGATGGTGCAGCCGATGTCGAGCACGCGGCGCGGTTCCCAGCCGGGACGGGTCTTCTTGATCCATTCAACCAGCGCCTGTCCGCCGCCATCGGATAAAGCGCCAAGACCGCCAGCCGTGGTTGCGAAGAGTCCGCTATCATAATTTGCGCCGGCAGAAACATCCCCGGGATATTCCTCTCCGTGATAGCTGCCCGGCATACAGTGGATGTCGACAGCGCTTTGATAACGGGGAATCTCGATCTCGGGATGCAGTTCCAGCGTCTCGCGTCCCTCATTATATTGACGCGCCTTGGCGTTGAGTTCTTCAATCTGGCGCAGCACGATCGCCCGGCCATTCTGCTGCCGCATCTCCATAGAATTGCGTTTCAGCGCCGACCAGAATTGGTGAAAGGGGTCGTCGTTCATCGCATGGCGAATCTCGAACCGGTCCTTTGGTTGCCGGCCATGTTCTTTCTCAAACTTTGGCAGAACGCGTGCGTCGTAGGCCAGCTTGTTGCCGGGTGCGAGAGCACCGGACATAAATTTGTTGAAATTGGCGAGAAAATCAAACCGCGCAATTTCGTCATGCGAAGCCACCGGCGATACGCCATGCCGCGCTACGGCGGTATAGGGAGGTGCTACATCGAGCTTGTTGTCGCTGCTCATATCAGGTCATCCTTGATCATGCGTTCAATCACTTCTTCCTGGGTCCGCAAGAAATAGTCGCGGTCCGGAATTTGCGCCTTTCCGTCTTTCATCAGGCCGTTGGCGCCTTGTATCCGTATATCTCCATAGGTCGCGGCAAAAAGCTCGAGTCTCTGCCGTGCGAGAAAATTGGTCATTGCCGGCTTGCGGCGTGCGGCGCGCAGGGCACCGAGATCAATGTCAGCAAAGGCGGTAAAAGTTTCACCGCTATTCGATTCGGCTAGCACCCGGCCCTTGTAATCGACAACCATGCTGTTGCCGTCGGCGGACGCGAGCGGGAGAGTAGTATTTTCAATCCCGGCAGTATTGGCCGAAATAACATAGGCCATATTTTCCTGCGCTCTTGCCCGCTTGCCAATATCCTTGGGCGTATCGAGCGGCGAACCGATTTCCGAACTGCTGTGAACAAAAATTTCCGCTCCGCGTAACGCATGGGCCCGCGCGATTTCAGGATAGAGTATCTCCTCCGACGCGATCGCAGCCAGATTGCCGATGTCGGTTCTGGCAACCGGGAACACGCCGTCCAGCCCGTAAATGTCGAGATATTTCGACCAGACATCATGCGGTGTCGGTGCAAACATCGAGTTCAGCCGCCGGTAGCGCAGCACAACATCACCGGACGGCGCGATAATGAAACTGGCCTGAAAATAGAGGCCGGGAAAATTCTTGTCGACCTCATAGGCATTGCCGGCAATGAACATATTCAGTCGCTGTGCCATCGCGCCGAGCGCTTCATATTCCGGACCATCGACTTCCAGGGCTGCCTTGTCGGCGAAATCGGGGATGGAAATACGCCCCGGATAGCTGGTCAGCAGATATTCCGGCAACACCGCCAGCTTCACCGGGCTTCCGGCATATTGCTGGATGAACATGGTGGCAGAACGAATTTTGCTTTCGATCTCAGCGATCATCGCGATCATCTGCGAGCGCGCTGCCGCCTTGTCGGGCGCTTTCTCCACCGATCGCGCTGCCAGTTGCATCGCGACCGCTGCATATGTTTTGGTGTTTGTCATATCATTTTCACTGTCATATTTTCGTGCACCTGCAAAAAGCCTCGTAGGCATGGAAGCGCAAATCGCGGCGGCCACCATCTGTCTGCGATCAAGCTCCATCGACCTCTAAAGACCTAGCGATCCGGGATTCATCAAGCCTCTGGGATCCACTGACTTTTTGATATCGACGAGCAAAGCATCCGCCGCCGGATCGAGGCTGTCGCGATAACGATAAGTCCGTCCGATCTGCAGATGCACCGCGCCATGATCGTGGAACAAGTCAACAAGCACCTGTTTCATCCGCTGCGCGAAAGCCCATGCCTCGGGGTTGGCCTCCAGTTTCGGTAGCTTCGCCAGATGGGCATCTTCCACCGTATCGCGATGCAGCGGGTTGGAAGCATCGGGCCAGTAAAGACAGGGTTCAATAATCACGCCTGAGCCGCTAACCCCCGACACCAGCGTGCCAGTGAATATTCCAAGCCTATCCATTTCTTCGCTATGTTCTGCAAATAATGCCTTGATCACATCATAGCATGCAACCGCTTTGGAATGCGGCACCAGCCCGTGAATAGGTGCCCATCTCTGGCCTTCAGGACCGAGCATGGAATTGAGCGGTCCGAACGGATTGGCTCGGATGATCTTGGGAATCGTATTCTCGGTCTCTGTTGCACCATTGGCAAGCGCCATTTTCCGCGCACGCGCAAGATCATCATCGGCCGCCGCCTGAATGCGCGCTTCGGTCAGCACGTGGAGCGAGAATTTCGCTTCGTCCATGAAGTCGCGCCCAGCGGCAACAACTTTGGCACCTTCCTTGATCGCCCCCCAGACCGAGCCCTGTTTCTTCATCATCTTGCCAAGCGCCCTGGCATCGCTGGTCAGGCTGTCGCGCTTCATGCGGATGGCGTTCAAGCCCGGGTCAAAGCCGAAGCATTCGGTGGAAACGCCGGACCGTTCGATCTCGCCCAGCGCAGCGAGCGTGTCCTCATAGCTTTCAAAGCTGAAGCTGGCATAGCCATGAGCTTCCGCTTCCGGGATCAGGCGCAACGTGATGGTCGCCTTGATGCCCAGAGCGCCGGTGTCGGCCAGAAAGATGCCAGTCAGGTCGGGACCATAAGGTCGTGTGAAATTAGCACCGGTATTGAGTATCGTTCCATCGGCCAATACCACTTCCATCGCCAGGCAGCTCTGCACCGCCGTGCCATAGCGACCCGATCCCCAGAACACGCCATTCTGGCTCATGCCGCCGCCGATACTGGCTTTCAGGCCAGACAGAGTCCCCCAGAAAGGCGTGCGCAGGCCCTTGACCTGCAGCGCTTCGTAAAGAGCCGCCCAGGTGCAGCCAGCCTCGACCGTGACCGTCATATCGACTTCGTTGATCTCGAGAATCCGGTCCATCGAAGCGAGGTCGAACAGCACCGCGTCCGGCTGGCTGGAAGTGTAGCCGCCGGTGTAGCTCATCCCGCCGCCGCGCGGAATAACCGCTATATTTTGCGCGGTTGTCGCTGCGACAGCTGCCGACAATTGCTCTTTGTTCTGCGGCCTGACAACCGCCAGCAAGTCCGCGCCGCGCTGATAAATATCATGCGCATAGAAATCGAGAATAGCACTCTCGGTCAGCACGGTCGCACCGGTTTTGGCGATCTGATCCGTTGCGGATATAGTTGTTTTGCTTGCCATCAGACTACCTCCGTCGCCAATTTGCCCGTGGGCAGTGCTTCTGCTTCCGGCAAACTGTCCGGATAACGGCCAAGCAGCAATAGTAGTCCGCCGCCAATGACAAAAGCAAAAATGGCGATCGACAGGACCGGATCATAGTTCCCGGTCGTGTCTCTGACATAGGCATATATGATCGGAGACAGGGCCGAGAAGAATCCGAAGGGCATATAGAGCATCCCGTATATCTTTCCGTAATTGGCCATGCCGAAATAGCGACCGGTAAGATAAGCGATCAGATCGCTCTCTGCGCCCGCCGCAAAACCGAGCAGGAAACCTGCCAGGGCGGCCATCGGAAAGGCGACACCGTCGCCGAGCAGAATATAGCAGGAGATAGCGGGAAGGCAAAGCAGAGGGAAAGCCACAAAGCCGGCCCAGAAGCGATCGAGCAACATGCCGGTGATAATCCGACCGGCAAATATTCCGATTCCCAATACACCCATTACCGATGCTGCGGTCTGGGCTTCCAGCCCGCGATCGGAGAGCATGGTAGGCAGATTGATAAACGCACCGCCAAAGGCACCTGCGACAATCGCAATCGATACCCAGATCAGCCAGAAGCGATAGTCTCTCAAGGCAGTGCTCAGCGTAACGCCGGTCAGATTGCCGCTCGCGCTGCTGATCGCTTTCGGACGCTCGTCCGATCGCGGTTCACGGAACAGGAAATATCCGATCGGCAAAGCGACAACCAGCGGCAGGACTGCGACAATCGCAAACATCGACCGCCATCCGTAATTTTCGATTCCCCAGACCGCGAGCTTGGGTACGGTAAGTGCTGCGAGACTTGTACCCATCAACAATATGCCCAGCGCAAGACCGCGATGCTTGTAGAACCACAGGTTGATCGCCCGACTCCAGCTTACCGGTGTCGAACCGATACCGACCAGCCCGACCAGTACCCACAATGCGTAGTAAATATAGAGGGTGGACGTTACTTGCGCGGTAGGCGTGAGCGAAATCATGCCAAAAGATACGCCGAAGGCCAGCAGCGAATAGAGCGCGACTTTCCGCACACCATATTTGTCCGCCAGCGAACCGAAAAATGGCGCCAGCAGCGATGCAATGATCCCGAAGATGGTGATCGGCATCAATATCTGGGTCCGGGTCCAGCCGAATTCAGCGATCAGTGGCTCGACCGTAAAGCCGATGACGTTGAAGGGAAGCGGTGAAGCTCCACAAGCCACGCCAAGCACACTGGCAAATAGCACTTTCCAGCCAAGCGCAAACTCGCCGCGTTTTTCTGTGGTTGCCATCATAAATTTATTCGCCTTTAATTTGTCCGGACAACTATAGCTCCACCAGTCTATTATACCAGAATAAAAAAGGCGAACCGAAACGGCTCGCCTTTTTTCTGTGCATAGACTGCTTGCGATCGTTTCAGAAGTCGAACCGTGCTTTGATCAGGAAGGTCCTAGGCGGGTTCAGATAGCTGTAGGTGGCAAGAGATGATTCTACGGCTTCCTGGTCCAGGCAATTGGAGCATTCGGCAGACAATGCCCAGCCCGTGTCGCTCCGCAGGGCTATGTTGCCATTGACGATCCAGCGACTCTTGCTGAATGATCCGACGATGAAGTCGCCGCCAAACGGATTAGACGGGAACACGGTTCCGGTGGAGCTGGTAATTGGCCCGTTAAAGAGGCTGAACTGGCTAGTGCTCACTTCGCTTTTGTCCCGCCAACTTGCGTTGAGGGCCGGAACAAGTGAAAGTCCGCCACCAAGATCGGCTTCATAGCTGCCACCGATTGCGAGATTGAATTTCGGAGTCCGGACAGGCTGTGCCAGAGTGCCGTCCGAAGCAATAATGCCGACACCGCAGTTTGATGCCTCAGCCGCGCCGCCGCCGGGAACCAGATTGGCGGCCAGCTGGGCAAGGCAACTGGCTTGCTGGCTGGCTACCGAACCGACACCAAAGGCATCGAGCAAGGGCGCATTGGCATCAATCTTGTACTTGTCGTCCTGATATCCAAAGGATGCGAACAGGTTCAGTCCGTCAACCGGAACAGCGGTGACCTCCAGTTCGATACCCTTATTCTCGTAGTCGGCGAAGTTGCGGGTTATGAATGCGATTGACCCGTTCGTCCTTGTGAAGGCGGACGGCGTCTGAAGATTCGCGATATCGAGATAGTAAGCCGTGAGATTGATCCGCAACCGGTTATCCAGTAATTCCGACTTGATACCCGCTTCATAGTTCCAGGCGGTTTCCGGTCCGAATGGCAACAGCTCGCTCGGCGCTGTGCCGCGTGCGTTCCAGCCCCCGGATTTAAATCCTCGTGTTGCCGAGATAAACAGCAGCAGATCGTCATTGGGCTGGAAATTGACGGCAAACCGGGGTGTCCAGATCTTGGTTGTCTGGGTCTGGGGAATGGCCATGCCGTTCGCAGCCGTCAGGTTCAGATCGTCGATGCAGGTCGCTTCAAGCGTGCCGTCGTTGCAGCTTGCCCGGTTGTCGCTGATGCTGAACTTCTTGGTTTCATCCGTGTAGCGGATACCGGCGGTCAGCTTGATCCGGTCGGTGACGTTGAGATCGCCCTGCAAATAGCCCGCATAGGCCTTGGTCGAATTGCGCAGGGTGCGGTCCGCCAGAATCAGCGGGAAGCCGTCTGGTGGCGGAGCGAATGGCAGGCTGATCGAAAAGAGATCGCCAAAATCGCTGTAATTATCCTCCTCGAAATAATAGAGACCTCCGACCAGATCGAGCAGCCCGTCGCCGAGCGAGGCGTTCAGTTTGATTTCCTGCGTGAACTGCGAAAATTCGCCTTCATTGACAATGGTGAAACCGCCTAGAGTATATCCGAGCACGTCCGGAACCGGATTGGCCAGGCTTGGCAGCCCCCGGCCATCAGCAAAGTCGAGCGCATAATCCTGCGCTGTATAGACATAACCGGTGATGATATTGACTGTAAAATCCTCGCCGCTGCCGATTTCCAGATTGGACGATATGAAATCCATGTCGGTATCGTTGCCAAGGCCGAAATTGTCTTTCTTGCCGGTGAAACGGCCGCCAAGATTTCCGTCTTCGGTATAGCCGGTGGTGACGAAGCGCCCGTCACAATTGGCTGGATTTGCGGGGTCGCAAGCGAAATTCAGGATGTTCGCGCCCTCGGTATTGATGTGCATATAGGAACCGGTCCAGCGGGCGGTGTCGGACAGCTCGCCGCGAAAGCCGAGACGGACGCCCCAGCCGTCATTTTCATTCACCCTTTCACCGGTTGTCGTATTCTGGGCATAGCCCTCGTCCTGCTGGTAATATCCAGAGACCTTGACCGCAAAACTATCCGCCAGCGGAATGTCGAGCGAGGCCCTCGCCATATATTTTTCGTAGCTACCATAGCCCGCCTCGACAAAACCGGCAAATTCATTGCCGGGTTCCTTGAGAAAGAGATTGACCGCGCCTCCGGTGGTGTTGCGGCCAAATAGCGTGCCCTGCGGCCCACGCAAAACTTCCAGACGCTGGACGTCGAACAGCGATAGATTATTGGCATTTTGGCGGCTGATATAGATATCGTCGACATAGGTGCCAATCGGCGGATCAAAGGTCGGAATCGTTTCGCTATTGCCGATCCCCCGCAGATAATAGGAATTTGCCGAACCCAGACCGGTGTTGTTCAACCCAACCAGATTGGGAACAAATTGCGCCATTTCCAGCGCATTGGAAACCCCTCGGCGGAGCAATTCTTCCTCGTCGAAAGCGCTGACCGAAATCGGGATATTCTGCACGCTTTCCTCGCGACGCTGGGCGGTCACCACGATAACGCCGAGCCCGCCCTGTTCAGCGGCCTCGTTTTCGTTGGCAGATTGCGCATGCGCGGGAATAGCAGTTCCCAAAGCGGCCAGTGCGACTGATGCAAGCATTAAATTTTTCAAAATGTCATTCTCCCGGAGCGTTCCCATTTGTCCGGACAAATCTACATAGTGTATACAGTTTGGCAAGAAATTGATTCGTTCAGCTTTCATTTGCGCGATCATCTGTGGCAAAAAGAGCGCATAGGGGGATATTATTATGGATTTTATGGTCGTCAGTTTTTACCAACTACTTGTTTTTGTGCACATTATCTTGTTTGTGCTGTGGTTGGGTGCGGATGTTGGCGTGTTCATGCTCGGACAACATTTTCGCAAGCGTGACAAATATGACCTGCCGCAACGGCTGATCTTGCTGCAACTGCTCGTCAATCTTGACATGGTGCCGCGCACCGCCTGGGCACTGATGGTGCCGCTGACATTGACCATGGTCGATGCCGGTGGCTGGTGGGACCTGCCGGTCTGGACGCTGGTCGCGGCTTGGGCGGTTGGCGGCTTCTGGCTCTGGCTGGTCTGGGACGCTCACCGCCACGACCAGACCGAACGCGCCGCCCGTGATCGCAAAATCGAGAAGCCGCTGACCATTGGCCTGACGGTTTTTTATATCGGCCTCGGAATGGTTTCGTTATCCCAAGGCTTTCCTCTTGCTCCGGTCTGGCTAGCGACCAAAGCGCTGATGTTCGGGCTGATATTTGCAGCTGCGATCATGATTGACGTGGCCTTCAAACCGGTAGGCCCACAGCTTGGCAAGCTGATCGCCGAAGGATCGTCGGACGAGACCGAAATCCCGCTGCTCCACACCATGAACCGGACCCGGATCTGGGTCTGGATTGTCTATTTTCTACTACTTGCGACCGCATTTCTCGGCAATATCAAACCATTTTGATCGAATAGTAAGACGCACCCTGACAAAAAAAGAGGCCGGTCCCCCGACCGGCCTCCCAGGGAGGAACCATGTCTTCCGGTATTATTTCTCGCTCGCCTTGGCAGCCCGTTCGGCATCGACCATTTTCTTGAACACTGTCCAGGTCGTTTCATTCGGCCGGGCATCGTCACCGGGAGGCGGCGCAGTATATTCCGGATGGTTGAGCGCAATCTCGTCCTTGATCACCTTCGGCAGGTCATCATAGCTCTTCAGCTTCGCACCCATCGCATTGAACACCATCTGGCCTTGACGTCCGCGCATTTTCATCCATGGCATCCAGTCGGAGATACGAACCCAGCTGATGGTCGGATAGGCGGTCGGATTTTTGGTATCAAGCATCTCGTCGGCCAGCATGGCGAAGTCGAAAATCTCCATCGCATGATATTTGTTGCCGACATAATCCTGATAATCGCCGGCCAGAACATTGTGATAGAATAATGGTACTTCCATCGGCAGGAACAACCATTTTCCCTGCCGGCGCATCGTTGAAATCTTGTAAGGCTTTCCGTCCGCGGAATAAGGATAGCTGGCGCCGCCGTTCACCGGATCATTGGCGATCTGCATGACATTGACGGTTTCGCCGCTCCACGGATTTTCCCAGGTCCGCAACACTTCGTTGGTCTTGGGGTCAAGATAGAACATCACTTCGCGACTCACCTGGCGATAACCGACTCCGCGCTTCGGGTCTTCGACGCGAACACATTGACGTATGTTCATGCCTTCGCCGTTGAACAAATGACGGTCAGGTTCGCCGGCTACCCGGGAATAAACTTTCCCGGACCAATAATAGACCGCTGGCACGCCGTCGGCTTCACCGCATTGCGTGCGCTTCATGATTTCGAGCGCATCTTCCGCCTTATTGGGGTCTAAAGTTCGTGCAAATGCGGGGGTTACAACAGTGCTTGCTGCGCCAATTGCTAATGCGACACTGAGTTTAAAATCTGCTTTCATAGCTCTTTCTCCACAAGTGAATGGGGTAAATTAATTTCACTTTCAGGTTGACTTTATATTTGTCCGGACAAATTGGGAGGGAGCAATATCGTATTTTTGAGCATTGGATATCATGATCACCTTCACCAACTTTCTTTTTGTTCCGGCGAATCGCCCCGAACGTTACGTAAAAGCGGCGTCTAGCGGAGCCGATCTGATCTGCATTGATCTGGAAGATTCAGTCCCTGCCGATCAAAAGGATGCTGCGCGCCAATCTGTGCTGACGGCCCTTGCTAGCCTTGATCGGGAAAAAACCGCTGTCCGGATCAATGGTCTAAACACCGCTGACGGTCTCGCAGATCTGCTAGCGCTGAGGAATGCTGATCACAGCCCCTCACTGGTTTTGATACCGATGGTAGAAAACGCGAGCGAAATGCAAATTGCTCATAATATCCTCGGCGACAAGGTCGATGGCCTTATTCCCCTGATCGAAACGGTCAAGGGATTGCGCTCCGGAGATTCTATTGCGGCCAGCAAGGGCGTGACCGCGATGATGTTTGGTGGTGGCGATTTTTCAGCTGAGCTTGGAACCAAGCTGGAATGGGAGCCGCTTCTGGCTGCGCGGGGGGCTTTCATCATGTGCTGTGCTTCAGCGCAGATCATGGCGATCGATGTGCCCTATATCGACATGTCGAACGAAGATGGCCTTGCTGAAGAATGTACTCGCGCCAAGGCGATGGGCTTCCATGCCAAGGCAGCCATCCACCCCAAGCAAATTGCAGCCATTCAAACGGCGATGCGGCCGAGCGAGGCAGATATCACCGAAGCAAGGGAAGCAATTGCCGCTTATGACCAGGCGGGTGGCAAAGCGATTAGTCACAATGGCCGGATGCTCGAAGCGCCGGTCATGGAACGCTACCGGCGGATCATCAAATCCGCCTGATTGAAATTATAATTGGATAAGGAAAAATAGATATGCGTGATGGAGTTATTGAAGTCAGTCCCGGTCGTTTCCGCGAGACATTTGGCCGTTATTTCGAAGATTTCGTGGTTGGTCATATTTACGAGCACCGTCCCGGCCGGACGATCACCGACACCGACAATGTTCACTTTACGCTGCTGACGATGAACACCCATCCTGCACATTTTGACTATGAGTTCGCGAAGAAGACCGAATTCAAGAAGCCGATTGTCTGCTCACCGCTGACGGTAGCGCTGATGGTAGGAATGAGCGTTTCAGACACGAGTCAGAAAGCGGTTGCCAACCTGGGTTGGGACAAGATCCGTCTTACCCACCCTCTGTTCCCGGGCGATACCCTCTATGCCGAGAGCGAAGTGCTCGACAAGCGCGAGTCATCCTCACGACCGGAACAAGGCATTGTTAAGGTCAAGACAATTGGCAAGAATCAGAATGATGACGTGGTTTGCACATTCGAGCGTACCATGTTGATCTGGAAACGCGGCTTCGGCGGCGCAGACGATTAGAATTCGCGAACAAGGAAAATGAAAATGGCTGATGCCGTAAATATGAATCAAATCCGAACCATCGATCCGGACGACGAACGCGCGTTCATGGACGCCATTCAGAAATGGGTGGAAGGCGAAGTCATTCCGGTCGTGATGGAACATGATCACGGCGATATATGGCCGGAAAAGCTTGTAGCGCAAATGGCCGAAATGGGTCTTTTCGGAGCCACCATCGGCGAAGAATATGGTGGACTCGGCCTACCTGCAACGACCTATGCGAAGATCATCGCCTATATCTCCTCCTACTGGATGGCTATTACCGGAATCGTCAATTCGCACCTGATCATGGCGGCGGCGGTCGAGCGTTTCGGAACAGAAGATCAGAAAAGAAAATGGCTGCCGAAATTTGCAAGCGGAGAAATTCGTGGCGGACTGGCGCTGACCGAGCCCAATGCGGGAACCGACTTGCAAGCGATCCGGACCGTCGCGACGCGCGATGGTGATGACTATGTGATCAACGGCACCAAGACCTGGATTTCCAACGGCATCAAGGGCGAGTGCTTCGCATTGCTGGTCAAGACTGACCCCAAGGCAGACCCGCGCTACAAGGGCATGAGCCTGATGATTGCGCCCAAGGGAGAAGGTTTTGGCGTCGGCAAGAAATTCGACAAGCTTGGCTACAAATCGATCGACAGTGCCGAACTGATGTTCGACAATTACCGTATCCCGGCGGAAAATCTGATTGGCGGCGTAGAAGGCCATGGCTTTTTCCAGGCGACTGGCGGTCTCGAACTCGGCCGCATCAACGTCGCTGCGCGTGGCGTTGGCCTCGCGGACGGCGCTTTGCGGCTGGCAACAGAATATGCCCAGTTACGCGAGACCATGGGCAAGCCGATATGCGAACATCAGGCGATCCAACTGAAGCTCGGTGAAATGGTGACCCGCGCACGGGCCGCACGTCTGCTGACGCTGGATGCCGCGAAAATCTATGACCGCGGCGAGCGCTGTGACATGGAAGCCGGTATGGCCAAATATTTTGCTTCCGAAGCCGCTGTCAGAAATTCCGAAGAAGGCCTGCGGATTCATGGCGGCTATGGATATTCGAAAGAATATGACATTGAGCGCTATTATCGCGATTCCATCCTGATGTGTATCGGCGAGGGAACCAACGAAATGCAGCGGATGATTATTTCGAAACAATGGGTAAAAAGGAATCCGGCTTGATGGATTTGAGAACGCCGGGATATCATCGCCTATATTTGCAATCTTCAGGAGCTTCCGGCGATCGCCGGAACGACATTTCGTCATGAGCGTAAAACAACCCCTCAAGGGCTTCCGCGTCCTCTCGGCAGAGCAATATGGCGCCGGCCCTTATGGTACAATGTTTCTCGCCCAACTGGGAGCCGACGTCATCAAGATCGAACCGCCCAAGGGCGGCGATACGGCGCGGCATGTCGGGCCGCACTGGTTGCGCGATCAGGAAAGTCTCTATTTCCAGAGCTTCAATCTAAACAAACGGTCGCTGACTCTGGATCTTCGTACGGATGAAGGTACGGAAATCCTGCACAAGCTGGTCAGGGAATCGCATGTCATGGCGAATAATTTGCGCGGCGATGTGCCCGCAAAAATCGGTCTCGACTATGACTCCCTGAAAGCGGTAAATCCGGCCATCGTCTGCGCCCATGTTTCTGCTTATGGTCGCGACAATGAGCGCGCGAAATGGCCAGGCTATGATTATCTGATGCAGGCCGAAGCGGGTTTTTGCGCATTGACCGGCGATCCCGATGGCCCACCGGTCCGCTTTGGTCTGTCGATGGTCGATTTCATGTCAGGCACACAAATGGCGGTCGGTCTGCTCGCCGCCCTGCTTGATGCTCAACGATCCGGAGAGGGTTGTGACGTCGATGTGGACCTTCTGTCCGCGGCGATTCACCAGACCAGCTATCCTGCGCTCTGGTACATGAATGAAGGCGATATCACCGGACGTGTGCCACGCGGAGCACATCCATCGGCGACACCCAGCCAGATGTTCAAGGCCGCCGACGGGTGGATGTTTGTGATGGCACAGATTCCAAAATTCTGGCCGATATTATGCGAACGCATCGGACAAAATGCTCTGATCGCTGATCCGCGTTTCGATACGCCGGCCAATCGTTTGACCAACCGTACCGAGCTTTCGGACCTGCTGGACAGGGTCTTCAGCGAAAAGCCGGTCGCGCAGTGGCTAAAGTTGCTGCAGGGCCATATGCCGGTTTCTCCGGTCTATGAACTCAACCAAGCCCTGGATAATCCATGGCTTCAAACCATTGGCATGCGCGACACAGTTAACCATCCGGACAATCCCGAGATGGATGTTCTTTCCAGCCCGATCAAACTCAATGGCCAGCGCCTTCCCAATAAAGCAGGGCCGCTGCTTGGTGCCGATAGCGACACTATCTTGAATGAAATCGGATATGATGACGATGCTATTGCACAGCTTCGCGCCGGGGGGGTTATCTGATTTTATGGGCAAGCTGTCGGGTATAAAAGTTGTCGATCTGTCGCTGTTTCTGCCGGGTCCCATGCTGACGATGATGATGGCGGACCATGGCGCAGAGGTGATCAAGGTCGAGCCGCCTGCGGGCGATCCGGCCCGCGAAATGGAACCGGTCGAGGCCGGCCAGTCGGTCTGGTTCCGTAACCTCAATCGCGGCAAGCAGGCGCTGGCGCTGGATCTGAAATCCGACGAAGGGCGCGAGCGGCTTTGGGCTTTGCTTGCGGATGCCGATGTGATGATCGAGGGCTTTCGGCCCGGTGTCACGAAGCGTCTCGGGTTTGACTATGATGCGGTCGCTGCCAAAAATCCGCGTATCGTCTATTGCTCGATTTCGGCTTTTGGCCAGGAAGGCGAGATGGCACATCATCCTGCCCATGATCTGGCAGTGCAGGCTCTTTCGGGCTTTCTGTCGGTCAATGATGGTCCGGACGGCATGCCGGTTGTACCGGGCGTACCTTCGGCGGATATGGCGGCGGGACTGAACGGATTGTCCGCTGTGCTGATGGCGTTGCTTGGCCGTCAACAAACCGGCCGTGGCGACTATGTCGACATCGCCATGTATGACTCGATGTTGCCATGGTGCGCCCATATTGCGGGCAGCGCGATACAAGGTGGAAACTCTCCCACCTCCCAGACGCAGCGTTCGCTGGGCGGAGCTGCATTTTATAATGTTTACAAAACGATGGATGGGAAGCATGTCGTTCTCGGGGGCCGCGAAGTCAAATTTGCGAAGGTCCTGCTAACCGCTCTCGACCGGATCGATTTGCTACCGTTGGCCGAGATGGAAGCGGGAGAGCCGCAGAAATCCCTTATAGAATTTCTTCGCAACACATTTGCGACCAAAAGCCGCGATCAATGGGTGCAATGGTTTGCGGACAAGGATGTCGCGTTCTCGCCTGTGTTAAATTTCCGCGAAGCGCTCGATCAGGGTTTTGTTCAGGAACGAGGCCTGCTCGTCGAAGCAAATGGTTCGCACCAGATCGCCCCCGCTTTTAAATTCCGGTCGGAAGATAACTGGCAGCCGTCGGAAGCCCCGGAACTTTTGAAATGAGCCGTTCAGTCAACCTCGATATGCATCGAATAGACGAAGCGGTCGCCAGGATGATAGCTGGCCGAAATCTCGAGCAGCCGGTCATTCTCGTCAAAAAAGCAACGAAGGATGCGCAGGATCGGGTCGCCTTCTTCAAGCCCAAGGTCGCCCGCGAAATTTTTTGTTGCCGCAATCGCCTGAATATCCTGGGTCACCCGGTTAACGGTGACATCCGCATATTCTTCGATCTGGCCAAAGAGCGTCGCGCCATCGACGTCTATTCTCTCGACAGAATCGGCGAGCTCGGGGTTGATCCAGGCAACCGTTACCGCGATCGGCCGCTTCCGGTCCGGTTTCAGCCTTTTGCCATGGAAGACGAACCATTCAGCTTTGGTGGTAATACCGATCTGTTCGGCGATCTTTACCGGAATGGCTTGCGGCGGCAATTTTTTAAAACTGATAGTGGTGTCGCGGGCATATTGCATAATCTCGCCGACATTGCTCAGCGGTTGATGCAGCGCACCGGCTCGCGCAGTGGCGGGCTGAACAATGGTACCCGATCCGCGTCTGCGGGCGATCAGACCTTCGGCCGTGAGTTTGCGCAACGCCTCGCGAACCGTAAACCTGCTGACGCCAAATTTCTTGCAAAGCACCGACTCGGTCGGAAAGTCACCGGCATCAGGATAATCCCCGCGCAGAACTTCCTCACGGATTTCGTCCGCCAGCTCCAGATAACGCGGCTTCTTTTTCTTCGGTGCTTCAGCTTTTTGTCCGGACATAAGATGACCTTAAGACGGGTAGCGACATGACGCAAGAGAGCGTGACAGAGAAACTTGTAGCCCATTTGATGCGCCCCGTGGATGAGCCCGCACGGCAACGGGCGAGATTGCATCTTCTGGATTGGCTGGGATGTGTCGCCGGCGCGCGGCAGAGCGATGTTGCAAGGCTGAGCGTTCATGACACGCAAGCAGATGCTATTCGAAAATCCGCATGGCTGGGCAACGTTCTGGAAATGGATGATGTTCACCGCGTTGCCACTCTTCATCCCGGACCCGTGATATGGCCCTGCCTGCTAGGCCGAAGGCTGGAGCCGATGGACAATATGCTGGATAATGCCGTCCGCGGATATGAGGCCTGTATCGCAATTGGCTCGACCTTCGACGCTCGGCACTATGAATATTATCACAATACCGCGACAGCCGGATATTTCGGAGCTGTTGCTGCTGCCTTTGACTATCCGTCCGCCAATGAAACGACATCGCAGTTGGTTTCCGCAATGGGGCTGGCCGGATCAGTCGCTGGTGGCTTTTGGCAGATGCGGCACGAACCGGGACAGGGCAAGCAGTGGCACATTGTCCATGCTATCGAAACCGGGATCAATGCGGTAACTTATGCTAGCGGTTCGGTTGCCGGCCCGCGCTTCATTCTCGAAGGCCCGCAAGGGCTTTACGCTGCGACCTGCAAGGATCCCAAAGCAATGACCTTGCCGGATCAATGGCGCATCCATGACGTAAGTTTCAAACCGTGGGCTGCCTGTCGCCACGCCCATCCGGCGATTGATGTCGCGCTGGAATTGAAAGCAAGACTCGGATCGCTCGAAGGCGATATTCTGATCGAGACTTATGCCGACGCGATAGCTTTTTGCGATCGGCCAGAACCGCAGTCGGTAAATGATGCGAAATTTTCAATTCAGCATGCGGTTGCGGTTATCGCTGGATCAGGCGTGCCGCAACTCGCCGATTTCGAACCTGAAGCCATAGCCGCCTTTGCCGGTTCGCGGAACCGGGTGACGGTCTTGGAGGCATCCGATATCAGCTCCCGTTATCCCCAGCATTTTGGAGCGCGCATCACTTGCGCAGGCGAAACGATCGAGCTTGTCGACACGCGAGGTGATCCCGAGCGCCCGCTTTCGACAGAAGGTATAATTGAAAAAGCACGCTCGCTGATTGCCTGGGGCGGTTTGCCGGAAAAGGAAGCCGAGCGGGCGGTCGATCTGGCGCTCGATGGCGATGATGCAAGTGCAATAGACAAGATGCTGACGGATTGGTTATCATGAACGCAACTCGGAAAATTATCGAATTCGCAGCAGCCGATCACGCGTTGCCAGACCATGTGAAAACGACGGCATTATATCTGCTGGGTGACACTTTGGCCGGCGGAGCGGCCGGAGCGGCTTCCAGCGAAGCGCAAGCGATGCTCAGCGCGGTCCAGAGATGGGGAGCGGGAATTGACGCACGACTGCTCGGATCGAGTGATCGTCTTCCTGCACCATCGGCCGCCTGGTTCAACGGTTTCGCGATTCATTGTCTCGAATGGGATGCGGTGCACGAGCCCGCCGTGGTCCATGCGATGTCGGTGGTCACAGCGGCTTTGCTTGCTTCGTCGGACCGGATGGGCGGTTGTGATCAGGATGATTTTCTGACCGCGCTTGCGGTGGGCGTTGACATAGCCAGCGGTCTCGGCGTTGCCGCCACCGGTGGAATGCAATTTTTCCGCCCCGCGACAGCAGGAGTCATCGGTGCTTCGCTGGCCGTGGCGAGACTGGAAGGTTTCGCGACAGAAAAATTTCCCGACATTCTCGGCCTCGCCTATTCGCAGACTGCGGGGACGATGCAGGCGCATGTCGAGGCGTCGATTGCCTTGCCGTTGCAAATTGCCAATGCGGCGCGGGCGGCGATTACCGCGGTCGATCTGGTCAGCGCCGGAATGGACGGTCCACATGATGCTCTGGAAGGACCGTTCGGTTATTACCAACTCATCGAGCCCGGCGACCTAACCCTCTATACCGATAATATGGGCAAAGGCTGGCTGATCGAAGATGTCAGTGTCAAACCCTTCCCGTCAGGAAGGGCCAGCCACGGAATATTGGGCGCACTCGACAACATGTTGCGCGACGGCGCGCTCGACAGCTCCCGGATTGTAGCGCTCGACATTGCTGCGCCGCCGTTGATCCACCGTCTTGTCGGGCGCCCCTATAAAGCGGATATGAGTGCCAGCTATGCGCGGCTGTGCCTGCCTTTCCTCGTGCCATTGATGCTGCGCGACGGCATTGTTGATCCTCGCTGTTTCACGTCGCAGGAATTTGGCAATCCGGATTTGTTAAAGCTCGGAGAGAAAGTGACGGTCCGGATTGACGGCAACCCGGACCACAACGCCCTTACGCCCCAAAGCCTGACCATCACATTGCGCGATGGCAGCAAAGTCGAGCGCAAAATCACCGATAATCTCGGTAGCCCCTCTGCGCCAATGTCCGAAGCGCAGACCGGGTCCAAGCTCGATCTTGCCCGCAACCTCGCCAGCTCAAATCACGACCCCCGAATTTTTGATGATCCTCTAGCTTATGCCACGGAGCCCCAATGACCTTTCCGACCTATTTCGAAACTTTCGACGCCAAACAGATGCTGGACCAATATCCGGTAGGGGATGATTTCGTTAGTCGCTACACCGCCATGTCCCGCGATGAACTCTACGCTATTCAGGACAAGCAATTTCTGAAACTGATGCAACGCGGATGGGAAATCCCCTTCTACCAGCGTCTGTGGGGCGCTCAGGGAATCGAGCCGGGCGACATCAGGGGCCTGGTCGATATCACCAAATTGCCGGTCTATGACAAGTCCGATCTCATGGCATCGGTCAATGACCATCCGCCTTATGGCGACTTTGACGGGCGCGGCGACACACCGGTTATCTTCCACACGACCAGTGGCACGACAGGCCGCCCGCAGCCTTTGATGTTCGGCCCTAAAGGCCGCGAAATCACCAATCTTCTCGTCGGTCGTATGTATCGCTGGATGGGACTGGGCCGGGATGATGTGGTGCAATCGGTCTACGGGCACGGGATGATCAACGGCGGCCATTATATCCGGGAATCGGTAACCCATTTCACCAACTCCCTGTTCCTGAGCGCGGGAACCGGCATCGAGACGCGTTCTATCAACCAGGTCAATCTGATGGCGGATTTCGGCGTCACCTGCATGGTCGGATTTGTCGACTATGTCCGCAAACTGGCGGATGTCGCGGAAGCGGAAAATCTGTTCGACCGGATCAATCTCAAGATGATTATCGGCCATTTGGGAACCGAGGACCGGGCTTCGACCGAGGCGGCGTGGCACGGGGCGAAAGCCTTTGACTGGTACGGAGTCGGTGACACCGGCAGCATCGCTGGCGAAGGACCGGACCGCGATGGCCTCTATGTCTGGGAAGACGCGCAATATCTGGAGTTGCTTGGCATCGACGACGGCCTGCCAGTGGCTCCCGGTGAGACTGGCGATATGGTAGTGACATGCCTGTTCAAGGACGACATCGCGCCGTGTATACGGTTCAACACCCATGACATTACCGAAGAACGGACCGATACCAATGCAACCGGTATGGTGTTCAAGCGGATATCGGGTTTCAAGGGCCGCAGCGACAATATGGTGAAGCTACGCGGGATCAATATTTTCCCGCATGCCGTCGGTTCGATTATCGAAAACCGGGACGATCTTACCGGTGAATATGTCTGCTATGTTACCCGCGATGAAAAAGGCCGGGACGACATGAGAGTCGTTCTTGAAAGCCGTGGCGGATCGGACATATCCCAGCTTTCCGATCTTCTGCGCAAGGGGCTTGGTATCGAGATTACGGTTGATCTGGTCGACGTGGGCGGCACCGCCGCAGCCAGCCAGATCGATGTGCGGCAGAAGCCGATCCGGCTGATCGACGAACGGGGGCTTTGAACCGGACAATGATCCAGTTGGGAGATCTTGAGGCCAGAAATGCCGCGCTTAACGCCTTCGTCGACTTTGACGAAAGCGCGCAATGCGGCGACGGCCCGCTGAATGGCTTTACGATCGGGGTCAAGGCCAATATCGCGGTCAAGGGATTGCCCTGGACCGGCGGGATCGGTGCCTATCGTGACCGCATCGCCAGTCGCGATGCCGATGCTGTGGCCAGGCTCCGTAAAGCAGGAGCGGCGATCATCGGAACGCTCAACATGGAAGAGGCTGCGCTCGGAGCGAAGACCGATAATCCCTTTTTTGGTGCGACCCAGAATCCGCACCGCCTCGGCTATACGCCCGGCGGATCGTCGGGCGGTAGCGCGGCGGCGGTTGCTGCCGGACTGTGCAATGTTGCCTTGGGCACCGATACGATGGGATCGGTCCGGATACCGGCGGCCTATTGCGGCATATATGGATTGAAGCCGACACGGGGCGCGATCAGTCAGGACGGTCTCGAAATTGCCGAAGCGAACCTCGACAGCATCGGTCCGTTGGCGCGATCATTGGAAGATTTGGAAGCATGTTCGCGGGTCTTGATGGAATGGAACTCTCCGCAAGTCATTGATAATATTGCTTTGTTGGAGAATCTCGGAGACGTGGTCTGCGAGGCTGCCGTGTTGGAGAATTACGGAAAAGCCTGTGCGGCTTTGAACGCCACCGACGGTTTTTGCTTGCCCTATCCGCTCACCCGCATCCGCTATGCGGGGTTCATTTCGACGTCTCTCGCCTTGTCCGAATCGCTTGGCGAACTGCTGACGACCCATCCGGACGGAATATCTGAAAATCTCAAGTTTCTGATGACCTTTGGTCCCCAACGCAGTGAACCCGATCTTGCCGAAGACAGGAAAATTCTGGCCGAGGTCAGCGAAGCCGTAAATGCGGTTGTCGAACAACATGGCGCGATTCTGCTGCCCACCGCTCCGCAGGCCGCTTTCAGTCATGCCGACAGGGCTCCCGCCAATCAGGCGGATTTCACCTGTCTTGCCAATATCGCCGGCTTGCCCGCGATCAGCATTCCTGCAGGGTGGAACGATCAAGGCCTGCCGGTCGGTGTCCAGCTTGTCGGAGCGGCCGGCAACGAAGCCGGGCTGATGCAACTGGCCAAAAAACTCGACGGCCAATTATCGGCCTATCGCCAACCGCCCCTATTTTACGGAAAATGAAGGAGAAAAAGATCATGCGCATCATCGTCATATTCAACCTCAAACAGGGCGTCAGCGCCTCCGATTATGAAAATTGGGCCAAGACCGCCGATATCCCGGGCGTGAACAAGCTCGGTTCGGTAAACGGCTTCACGGTCCACAAGGCGACCGGTCTGTTTGGGTCGGACGAAGCCTCGCCCTATCAATATATTGAAGTGCTCGACATCAACGGCATGGATGATTTTGTCGCCGATATCTCGACCGAAGAATTTCAGGCGATTGCTGCCCCGTTCCAGGATTTCGCCGATAATCCGCAATTCATTCTGACCGAGGATATCTAATGGCAGGCCGCTTTGACGGAAAAACCGTCGTCGTAACCGGATCGGGAAAGCAGAAGGGGCTCGGTCAGGGAATATTGCAGCGTTTTGCCGATGAAGGCGCCAATTGCGTTGTTTCCGACCTTGTCATCGGCGAAGAGGAACAGGCGGTGGCCGACGAACTGCGCGGACGCGGAGTCAGGGTTGCGACCATTGCCTGCGATGTCAGCGACGCAGCCCAGTGTCAGGCGCTGGTCGATCAGGCCGTCAAAGCCTTCGGGGCAGTCGATATATTCATCAACAACGCCGGCATCGGCTTCATGATGAAGCCATTGCTGGAGGTCGATCCCGCAGATTGGGCGACGGTCATCGGTGTTAATCTCTCCGGCGCCTTCTACTGCACACAGGCAGCGGCCAAAGCGATGGTAAAAACCGGCAATGGCGGGCGCATCATCAATATCGCCAGCCAGGCAGCCAAGACGGCGTTCCCGCATCTTCCGGCCTATGTCAGTTCGAAACATGGCATGATCGGCCTGACCAGAGCGAGTGCAGTCGAACTGGGCGCGCACGGCATAACCGTCAACGCGGTTTGTCCCAACCATGTGACGACCGGTCTCGGCGCGCAGCAGAATGAATATTTCTCCAAACTTCTGGGGTTTGACACGGTCGAGGAATATGTCGCCAACATGAGCGTCAAGAACCCGATGGGCAGGCCGGGCTTGCCAAGCGATACCGCTGCGGCGTGTGCGTGGCTGGCTAGCGATGACGCTTTCTACATGACGGGCGAGGCGCTGAACGTGTCTGGCGGGGAGGAAATGCACTGATGCAAGAAGAACGCATGGAATGGCCGGACGGCGCCAAAATGGCGCTGAGCATTGTCGTCAATGTCGAAGAAGGCAGCGAGATGACAATCGCTCGCGGCGACCGCGGCATGGAGCCGGTCGATGAACTGGGCATCCATATCAAGTCGCCGATCCGCAATTATGGCAACGAGAGCAATTATCTGTACGGCATCAAGGCCGGTGCCCCTCGGGTGGTAAAATTGCTCAGGCAATTTGATATCATGGCCAGCTGGACCGTCGCCGCGATGAGCCTGGAGAACCATCCGGAGATTGCCCACGCGATTGCCGATCTGGGACACGAGCCGGTCAGTCACGGCTATCGCTGGGTTCACCAGTTCAAGATGGACGAGGAAAAAGAACGCGAATTCATCCGCAAGGCGGTCAGCTCAATCGAGAAGACCGTGGGCGTCCGCCCTTATGGTTGGCTGTCGCGCTATTTCCATACCGACAACACCAGACGGCTTCTGATCGAGGAAGGCTTCGCCTATCATATGGATGATTATTCGGGCGATATTCCTTTTTGGGACAAGGACACCGTGCCGGGCAAACCTCTGACGATCGTGCCCTATCAGTTGGACAGCAACGATATGAAAATGTGGACCGATCCGGCGATGACGCCACAGCACTGGCTGGACTATGCCAAGCATAATTTCGACCAGATTTACCGCGAAGGCGAAGAGGGCAATCCCAAGATGATGTCGCTTGGCCTGCATCTGCGGATCATCGGCCGCCCGGGCCGGATCTGGGCGTTTGAAGAATTTCTCAAACATGTCCGTTCGAAGAAGGATGTCTGGATCGCCTCACGCCACCAGATCGCCCAGCATCTGGCCAAGGTGGATCCGGCATGACTCTGCGTCTGGAAAAAAACGGCAAGATCGCGCATCTGGTCATCGATCGCCCGGCCAAGCGCAACGCTTTCACCCAGGATATGTGGGAGCTGTTCCCCGACCTGCTCGCCGATGCGATGGCGGACGAGTCCATCCGCGTCTTGACCGTCCATGCCAGCACCAAGGACAGCGCCTTTTGCGCCGGAGCCGATATCGGCGAATTTGGCACAGGATCGACCGATCCGGTCTGGCGAGCGAAAAACCAGGCAGCAATCGGCAAGGTCCAGCATGAACTGGCACAAGCCCCGAAGCCCACGATTGCGGTGATTGACGGCGATTGCATCGGCGGCGGATGCGGGATTGCCTTGGCCTGTGATCTGCGCATTGCCGGCGCTGCCGCCCGCTTTGGTATCACGCCGGCCAAACTCGGCCTGGTTTATCCGCTGCACGACACCAAATTGCTGGTCGATGCCGTTGGCCCGTCTCAGGCGAAACGCATCCTGTTCACCGGTCAGATCCTGTCTGCCGAAGAAGCGTTGCGTATCGGCCTGATCACCATATTGGCCGACGACCCCTATGGCGAAGCAATGGCGCTGGTAGATGTCATGGCTTCGGTTTCTTCCCACAGTCAGCGGATGAGCAAACATGTCATCCAGCGCATCCTCGAAGGGCAGCCGGACGACGATGCCGCAACCAAAGCGCTGTTCAACGCCGCGTTTGACAGCGACGATTTCAAGGAAGGCGTGAGTGCGTTTCTCGAGAAGAGAAAGCCGGAATTCTAATATGACCCATAATCTACAACATGGCTCGATACTGGGCGGCGTAGCGGTTGTGCCTGATCTGGAAGCCGCACTGCGGGGCTATCGCGATATACTCGGCATGTCCGTTGTCGAACAGGGTGCGCTGTCGTCCGACCTCGCGGACAGCTGGGGCTGCCCGGACAGCGCTGGCTGCGCCATGGCTGCGCTGCAACCGGCCAGCGGTGCCGATTGCCATATCCGTCTGGTCGAACAGCCTGATCGTCTCGACTTCAGGCCGACGACAAGTTTTGGCTGGGCGGCCTTCGAGCTGACCGTGCAGGATGTGTTCGGCTGGCCGGACCGTCTGGACGGCAGCGGTTTTGATATTGTCGGTCCGCCCAAGGAACTGGCAGGGCTGCCCTATTTCGTTCCGATGCAGGTGCTGGGGACAGGGCGCGAGATGGTCTATCTCAACGAGGTTCGCGAAAACACGCCTTCCTCCGACCTGCCAAAGGCCCATTCGCCGACGGACCATATTTTCATCGTCATTCTCGCGGCGCCGGATCGCGCCGCCACGGTCCAATGGTATCGCGAGCGTCTTGCTCTGTCAGAGGGCGATACCTATACGCTGGCCTACAGCATGATCAATGACGCCTTCGGAAAACCGGCGGACGCGCTGTCCGATCTGACGATGGTGCAAAAAGACCGGCTGCCGATCATCGAAGTTGATGACTATCCCGTGGAAGCTACCGTTCGTGAACGGCACGACGGCATGTTGCCGCCGGGCAATGCGCTGGTCAGCCTGGCCGTCGATGATCTCGACAAGATCGATGTCGAATGGATCACGGTACCGCAGAAGCGCGATTCAGCGCCTTATTGCGGACGGCGCTCGGCGACGACCGTAGGGCCTGCTGGGGAGTTGCTGGAGCTGATCGAAATCCTGTAGCATCGAGAGCCGAGTGTGACCCGGCAGACGGTTTCAGGATGTCCTGCGATGCTGCCCCGGTTGCCACTGGTCTGGCGTAAACAAGTTGCTCGCCGATTCAAACGGCTTGTCTTCAAGCGCGGTCGCCAGGCTATCATTCCAGCGGTTGAGAAAGCCGAACATGCTGATCACGGCCATGATTTCGGTCTTCTGGCGTTCGTCAAAATGCACATCCAGTGCAGCGAAATGTTCGTCGGTGGCGGCGTTGGGGACCTGTCCCGCAGCAAAGGCAAGGTCGAGCGCTGCGCGTTCTGCTGCGGTGAATATCTTCAAGCCATTGCGGGGCCGGTGCCCTGGTATATCGTCTGTGCCAGTCGCTGAGTTTTTCTCGGGCCTGATTCGCTATTTCATGTTCGGCTGGTTCAACGATTAAATCTTGCCTGGAATCGGTTAGCCAAATCTATATTTGCCAATGAGCGACAATCTGCTTCAGTTTGTCCATATCCAGAACCTTGTTCCATTCGGCCTCTCGCTTCCGACTTTGTTGCAATCTGTCTGATCATCAACGCACCCAGTATAAAGCGGGGCATTGAAGGTCGCTTGAAATTGTCGGGGAGAAAAAGGCCGGCGCTTGTCACGCCGCCGCCGCAAAGCCAGGAAGCGGTAGTGCTATCACCGCTCCATTATTCAACTTTGATCAAAGATGATCCGTTAAAACCTGTTGGGCAGCGTGATAATATCGTCTGTTCAACCGTTGAAAGGACGGTTTGATACCGTCCCACACGGAGTTCTGCGATATGTGTGAAGTAGTGGTGACCCCTACGGGATTCGAACCCGTATTTCAGCCGTGAAAGGGCCGCGTCCTAACCCTTAGACGAAGGGGCCAAACCAATTGCTGGTCAGCGAGCCACGGCCATTAGGGGTGCGCTGGACTTTGGTCAACCCTCTTTTCGCCGGAAATACGGCCTATTTTCTGGCGCTGTGGCAGACCGCCTGCAGCTTGTTGCCTTCCGGGTCGCGAACATAGGCTCCATAATAGTTGGGATGATAATGGGGACGCAGTCCCGGGGCACCTTCGTCGCTCCCGCCATGCGCCAGTGCGGCGGCATGAAAAGCATTGACGGCGGTACGCGATGGCGCGAGAAAGGCTGCATGATTACCGTTTCCGGCCTGGGCAGGCTGGCCATCAAAAGCCGGGCCGATGAACAGTTTTGGACCGGTCGCGGTGCCATAGGCTTTGCCGGTTTCGTGGCGCAGGAAAGGTTCGATATCCAGTGTTTTCATGATCGCGTCGTAAAAGGGTTCGACAGCGGCGAAATCATTGATTCCCAAAGTGATGTGGCTGAACATGTTTTTTTCTCCCTCAATCGGCCCAGGCGGCATCTTCCAGATGGATTTCCGCCGACGGGCGGCTGCCCCAGTCATCGATCTTCGCGCGGCCTGCTATCCACAATTTCCGCCCTCGCGGAGCGTGGAGCAATGCCTGACCGAGATCACTTTCCGCAGCGCGAAAGGCGATCGTCTTGATCGAGGCGCCGTCATCGCCGGCGACGATCATCCGGACATGGTCGGTTCCGACAATATCGCATTTGATGATTCGCACCGGACCGGTGGCGATGCGCGGTGCGGGCCAGCCCATACCATAGGGGCCGGCGCCATCCATCGCTTCGACCATCGTCGGATTGACACCCTTCGGCGACAGTACCGCATCGAGCAGCAGCGCCTTGCCATCCTGCGCCTTGCCGACGCTGTCCGCGAGCCGGTCGTTGAGAAATTCCGAAAAGGCGTCGACCTTGTCCGCTTCGATGGTGATGCCCGCAGCCATCGCGTGGCCGCCGCCGGCGATAAGCAGACCGCTATCCTTGGCGGCGATGATCGCGGCACCGAGATCGATGCCGGAAATCGAACGTCCCGAACCTTTGCCGATTCCCTCTTCGTCCAGCGCGATGATGATCGCCGGACGGTTCAGCTTTTCCTTGATCCGGCCAGCGACAATACCGATCACGCCGGGATGCCAGCCTTTGGCGGAGAGTACCGCTACGGCCTGATTTTGCTGCGAGGAACACATGGCATCCGCTTCCTCGAGCACATGGGCCTCGATCGCCCGACGTTCCTGATTGAAATGGTCGAGTTCGGCGGCGATGGCCTGCGCTTCCTCCGGATCTTGCGTGATCAGCAATCGCACGCCGAGATCCGATTTGCCGACCCGTCCACCGGCATTGATCCGCGGACCGAGAGCAAAGCCGAGGTCGGAGCAGATCGGTGCGCGTTTGAGCCGGCTGGCGTCGATCAGCGCCGACAGGCCGATATTCTGGCGCCCTGCGAGCACCTTGATGCCCTGCGCGACAAAGGCCCGGTTAAGGCCGCGCAGCTGCGCGACATCGGCGACCGTGCCCAGAGCGACGATATCCAGCAGCTCGAGCAATTTCGGTTCGGTTCGATCCTTGAAGAAGCCTTGCTTGCGCAGAGTTCTGACCAGAGCAGCCCCGAGCAGGAACGCCATGCCGACCGCTGCGAGATGGCCGTGTTCGGCGCCCGCATCGCTCTCGTCCAGCCGGTTCGGATTGACCAGCGCGAGCGCCTTGGGCAGTTCCACCGCACATTTATGGTGGTCGACCACGATCACCTCGACACCGGCCTGATGGGCCATGTCGAGCGCTTCAAAGGCCATTGCCCCGCAATCGACGGTGACCACCAGATTACTGCCCTGTTCGCCGAGCCTAACCAGAGCCTCGCCCGACGGACCATAGCCTTCCATCAGCCGGTCCGGGATATAATAGCTCGCTTCCAGTCCAAGGTCCCTCAGCAAGCGGATCAGCAAGGCAGCGCTGGTCGCGCCATCGACATCATAGTCGCCGAATATTGTGACCTTTTCCTGATTCCTGATGGCAAGCGCCAGGCGGTCCGCCGCCTTGTCCATATCCTGAAACACCGAGGGATCGGGCATGAAGCCGCGGATCGTCGGGTCGCGGTTGACCTCCAGCGTTTCCCGGCTGGCACCACGGGCGAGCAACAATTGGGTGACCAGATCATCCGGTTGGAACCCGGGATCGCGCGCGTCGGCGCTGGTACTGCGCCAGCGCCAGGTCTGGCCGGACAGGGATTTTTCTACGTTCAATACTGCATTCATGGTCGGTGCTATGCGTGAAAGCTGCGGCGCTGACAATCGGTCTGTTGCTTGCTAGAGAGCGGGGGATGAAAAAACTTCTGATCGTTTATTACAGCTATACCGGCGGCACCGCCCAGATGGTCGAGGCTGCCGCCGATGCCGCGCGGGAGGAAGAAGGTAGCGAGATATGCGTCATGCGGGCCGAAGACTGTCAGCCGGAAGACATGCTGTCCGCCGACGGCTATATTTTTGCGACGCCGGAAAATCTGGCGGCGATTGCCGGGGTGATGAAGGCCTTTTTCGACCGCTGCTATTATCCCCTGCTCGGAAAGATCGAGGGACGGCCTTATGCTGCGATGATCTGCGCCGGATCGGATGGCGAAAATGCCAGGAAGCAAGTCGAGCGGATCGCGACCGGCTGGCGGCTCAAGAAAGTCATCGATAGCCAGATAATCTGTACCCATGCGCAGACCGAAGAAGAGATACTCGCGCAGAAAACGATTGGACCGACCGATCTGGCAAAATGTTCGGAGATCGGGGCCACGCTATCGGCGGGTTTAGCCATGGGTGTCTTCTAGACCAGTTCGCGCACACGGTCCTGCAGGACCGGTATCACGTCCGCCTCGAACCAGGGATTGGCCTTGAACCAGCGGATATTGCGCGGGCTGGGGTGGGGCAGGGGGAGAAGCTCCGGCCAGAATTCCTGCCAGCGTTGCACGGTTTCGGTCAGCGTGCGGGGTCTCCGATCTCCGAGATGCCAGTTCATCGCATATTGGCCGAGTACCAGTGTCAGCTTGATGTTCGGCAAGGCTTCTAGCAGCGGCTTGCGCCAGGCCGGCGCACATTCCGGTCGCGGCGGCATATCGCCACCCTTGCCGGTTCCGGGAAAGCAGAAACCCATCGGGATGATGGCGAACAGGCGGGGATCGTAAAATTGATCCTCGGTCACGCCCAGCCAGTCGCGCAGCCGCTTACCGCTGGCATCATCGAACGGCCTGCCTTTTTCGTGGGTCTTGCTGCCGGGAGCCTGCCCGACAAGCAGAATCTGTGCTGCGCTATCCGCTTGCACCAGCGGTTTGGGACCGAGCGGCAAGCCAGAGCAGATCGTGCAGGCGCGAACCTCGGCAAGCAATTTAGCCAGTCGATCGGGATCGCCTGTCGTCATTCTGTCCGGCGGCAAATCGCCAAATGGTCGGGTTTCGCGTCTTTTGGCGGCGGCACAAGAGTGAATACATGCGCAAGATGCGTTGCCTGCCTGCCCTTCGGTGTTCTCTCGCCGTTGACCACTGCCGCAAAATCCTTGCAAACCGGCGCGCTCAGCAGATAGTTGCTGTGACCCGATGTTCCGCGACTGATAGCAGTGCTATCGATTATGGTCAGAGCCGTTTTGTCGATAGCCTCCACATATTTTGGATGCTTTGCATAGCATCTCTCGGGCAGATTCTTCGCCTTTAGATCAGCAGCTTCAAAGGGATCAAAACATCTCGGATAGCCAAGGCGGGGATAGCCGTGATAATTGTCGGACAGGGATAAAGCCCGGTCATGCAGCGACGCGTAAACCGTGATCCTGCGGTCGTTGCGGACTCGCCGGTCCGACAATATCTCTTCAGCAATGTCGCGTTCGAAATCCTGTGTGTCGACATCGGGGGAAACGAGAATGATGTTCGAAATAACGCTGGAATCGCTATTGGTTACATTGCGGTCGACATATTCCACCGATGGCAAAACCAGTCGCGCGCCGAGCGAATGGGAAATGAGGACGATTTCTTTCGTCGTTTCGAGTTGCGCCAGCTGCATCAGGAATTTGCGAAAATTGCGTTCGTCCCAATACATGTTGGTTTCATCAACCGGATATTTCAGCAGGGCGCCTTGCGAAGGCCAGCTATATTGAATGGCAGGGCCGGTGAAATTCGCCAGCCGCGCAATCTGGACCGCATCGCTCGAACTCGAAAAAAATGTTTCCCGATAACCGTGGACATAGAGCAGCACCCGCCCGTCGGCAGCTTTCATTTCGCTGGAAAGATTTGTCCACCAAAGCTGAGAATTGGAGAAAGCCAGCGGAATGGTACGGGTCGTTTTGCCCGGTTCGCGTTCGACATCCCGCGGTCCGGCGAAACGGCCGTAGCGGACCTTGTCTCCGCGATGATTGAGCAGGCTGATATTTTCGGTCAGGCAGTCCGGCAGCCGGCTCGTGACGAAGAAAAAAGGCTTGTCGTTGCCATCGACCGTATCGCTCGCAGTCGGATTGCACCGGTCGGCGGCAACATAGGCGGAATGCGGTATTTCACCATATTCCACCGGCGTCACACAGCCGGCGATCAACCATGGCAATGCCAGAATTGTCCAGCGGGCCCTCGACGCAATATTCTTCAATATCTGACGGCCTGCCATTGCCATATTCAGGTCTTGCGATGCTCGCTCTTCACCCAGCGCACGGTGCCGGACGATGCGCGCATCACTACGCTTTCGGTGGTCATCTTGCCGCCGCGCAATTTCTTCACGCCTTCGAGCAGCGAGCCGTGGGTAACGCCTGTCGCAGCGAAGATGACATCGCCTTTGGCCAATTCCTTCAGGTCATAGATTTTGTCGAGATCTTCAATGCCCCATTTATAGGCGCGCTGGCGCTCGTCATCGTTGCGGAACAACAGACGGCCCTTGAACTGTCCGCCAACGCAGCGCAGCGCAGCAGCCGCGAGCACGCCTTCGGGCGCACCGCCGCTGCCCATATACATGTCCACGGTCGTGTCTTCGTCCGACGTTGCAATCACACCGGCGACATCGCCGTCGGGAATCAGCATGATTCCGCAACCGATCCCGCGCAATTCGGCAATGATCTTGTCATGGCGCGGACGGTCTAGAACGCAGACGATGATTTCCGAGGGTTCGACGCCCTTTTCCTTGGCGACGGCGGCTACATTTTCGGTAACCGACTTGTCGAGATCGATGATGCCGGGTGAATAGCCTGGTCCGACGGCCAGCTTGTCCATGTACACATCTGGCGCGTTCAGCAGATTGCCCTTTTCCGCGATAGCAAGAACGGCCAATGCATTGGCACCTGCCTTGGCGGTGATGGTCGTGCCTTCGAGCGGATCAAGCGCGATATCAATGGCCGGCGCTTCGCCTTCACAGCCGCGCCCGACTTTCTCGCCGATAAAAAGCATCGGAGCCTCGTCCCGTTCGCCTTCGCCGATGACCACGGTGCCGCATATGTCCAACTCGTTCAGCGCTGCGCGCATCGCTTCCACAGCGGCGGCATCAGCCGCTTTTTCGTCGCCGCGACCGATCAGGTTGGCCGCCGATATGGCCGCCGCTTCGGTAACGCGTACCATTTCCATGACAAGTACGCGATCCAATATTTGGCTTGCTTCGGGCATATTGTGGAGTAGTCCTTCTATAGGGGTAATTTTGAATTCTCGATAGGGGAGCGATATTATAATGTCGAGACCGGTTTTCCTGATCTTTTTGCTGATCCCGTCCAGCGCGATGGCGCAGGCAGTGTCACCGGACGACCGAACCCGGCAATTGGTAGAACATGCCCGGCGACTGGTCGCTGTTGATGCCGATGGCTGTCTCCTCCACCGGACCAATGACGAGATTGTGGTCTGCGGGACCCCGGAAATTGATCGACAGCAGCGCCTGCCGTTTCCCGGACTGGAGACGAAACCCGGAGAACGAATCCGGGAACCCCTGCCAAAAGCCAATCCCGAAATCATCCAGCAGGGCCGTTGCTATGTGACCATGGACGAGCGAAATTGCTTCAAGGGCGTGTCGCTGGTTAAAGTGAGCTTCGGAGGAGCCGGCGGCAGCGGTGGCGGAGCCGCTGGCCGGCTCTGGAATGTGATAGATCCGGAGGTGCCTGATGAAGATTATGTCCGGCAGGCGATGGTCAGGCCCCTGTCGCCTGAACAACCGGATTGATCAGTCCTGATCACTCAGCAAATGCATCACTACCGGAGCGGCCTTTAAACTGGTCGAACTGGACAGGGCTGCGAGACCCCGCGCGACATTCCGTTCACGGCTGTCATGGGTAACCATGGAAATCAGCACCGATCCCTCGGCGGCTTTCTCGGTCTGGATGAGACTCTCGATTGATACATTGGCATCGCGCATAGCTGCGGTAATTTCAGCCAGAACACCCGGCTTGTCGGCGACGATGAAGCGGATATAGCTTTTGCCGACCCGGTTGCCGTTCTCGGCGCGCTCGCATGGTTCCATTGCACTGGCTGGCGCGGCAAATACGGTGCCGGCATCGCCACGGGCAATGTCGATCAGATCGGCGACAACGGCGGAGGCCGTTGGTCCTTCACCTGCGCCAGCACCCTGAAACATCAGGCGGCCGGAAAAATTGCCTTCGGCAACCACTGCGTTGGTCGATCCGTCGATATGGGCAAGAGGATGGCTTTCCGGCACCAGATAGGGATTGACCCGCTGGAATAATTTTCCGTCATCGAGCCGGGCCATGCCGAGCAGGCGGATGCGATAGCCCAATGCCTTGGCCTGACCGATATCCGCCGCCATGATGTGACGAATCCCGTCGATTTCCACGCCTTCGAAGTCAAGCGCCTTGCCAAAGGACAACGCTGCGAGAATGGCCAATTTGTGGGCTGCGTCGACGCCATCAATGTCAAAGCTGGGATCGGCTTCGGCATAGCCGATCTCCTGTGCTTCCTTCAGCACATCGTCAAAGGCATGGCCGTGTTTTTCCATCGCGGTGAGAATATAGTTACAGGTGCCGTTGAGAATGCCGTAAACCCGCTCGATCCGGTTGGCTGAGGCACCATCGCGGAGTCCCTTGATAACAGGAATACCGCCCGCAACAGCGGCTTCATATCTCAGCGACAGATTTCCGGATTCTGCAGCCTTGGCCAATTCCATCCCGTGATGGGCGATCATTGCTTTATTCGCTGTGACGAAAGACTTGCCTGACGCCAGGCTTTTGCGTGCCAGATCCAGTGCCGTGCCTTCGGAGCCGCCGATCATTTCCACTACGCAGTCTATATCATCAAGCGATGCAAGGTCTTCGGGCTGGTCGAACCATGGATAGGCCGCGAGATCAATGCCGCGATCCCGGTTCCGGTCGCGGGCGGAAATAGCGGTTACAACGATCGGCCGTCCGGCCCGTTGCGTAATCATCGCGCCATTTTCTTCGATGAGCCGGATGACTCCAGTCCCGACGGTGCCCAGTCCAGCGAGCGCTATGCGAAGGGGAGCAGTCATGATCATTGGCCTCTTTTCGTTTCAGGTGAGATTGTTGGCGCCTTATTAGCGCCGCCCTTGACGAATGCCAGTACTAGTTCTGCCGTATCAGGGCTGACGTGACCTCGGGCAGTTGCCGAGATCGCGGAGAACCATCTGATAGTCACTCCGCGCCTGCTGCGCATTTGCGCCTGTGTCGCCGGCCAGCGCCCCGGAAGGCAATTGACGGGGGAGAAAACAGGCCAGGCGATACCAGAGGAGGCCGTTCCTGACTGGAGCACGTGCGGCCTCGTCGACAATTTCGCCGAGCGACACCGCCCAGAATTTCTGCTGTCCCGCCCGTTTTAGCACCGTGATTGAAATCGGCGATCCGGTCTCGGTTTCCATGAATATCTGGGTTTCGCCTTCGCCTATAATCGTACCGGGCACGTGAAAAGCGCTGGCGATGCGGGAAATGGCTGGCGGTGCTTCCCGGGCCAGCAATTCGCGGACCAGCGAATGGACCCGCTGTTCACGGTCGGGGGTCCAGGCAATTTGTGCATCCTTGGCGACCAGCTGTACATTGTCGCCGCCGCCCGCCGAACGACGGGCAAAGATAATGAATGGCTTTTTCTTGATTTTCGGAGCCCGGCCACGGTCATCAAGCGGAAGATCAATTATATAGCGAATCGTTTCGCCGACCCCTCCCTGACCACGAATCAGGGCATGTGTTGATGCGATAATATAAAAACGCTGGGTTCCCGGCGGTGCATTTGGCGCCCGTTCTGGGGCCACTTTCATCGCTTCTTTAACCGTTGCATGCACAATTATCGGGGCATCCGCGCTGAGGTCGGCGAGGTCGGCATATTGCAACGGATCTGCCTGTTCCGGGACCTGCGAAAAAGCCGGAACCGACGCAAATTGGCTAAAAAACAGTGTAAAGGCGAGTATCATAAAAGGGCGCATGATTTTCTCTGGAACAGGATTTCAGGAGGCTGCATTTAACCCCTGTTGTAGGTCTTTAACAGCTTAATCGGTGCTGAACCAACAAAGCGATTGCCTGCTTGGAACTACCACGTTAAAACAAATTTAAGACAGCTTCCAAGTGAATGAAAAGCTGTCATACGGGATAACAAAGGTCGCGACGGTTTTTTCAAGCCCCATGCCCTTTAACTAGGGCTTCAGTGATGAAGCGTCGACCTTGATGGGGAAAAAGGAGTTACATTTCTGAATGGCTTATGCTGACCAAGAGATGAGTTCGAGCAAGATTATATCAATTTTTCTTGTCGTAGTCATCCATCTGTTACTTGGCTATGCGCTAGTCACCGGACTAGCCTATAAGGCCGTCACGAAGGTTGCATCGCAACTGGACATGATCGACATTCAAGAGGAAGAGCCGCCGGAAGAACCGGATGAACCGCCTCCACCTCCTGAACAGCCGATTGAACCACCTCCTGTGGTCTCGCCACCGCCCATCGTGGCGCCTGTGGTTGCACCGAGGCCAGTGATCCAATCGGTTCCAACCGCGCCGCCACGGCCGGCACCGGTGGTGGCACCTCCCCCACCTCCTCCGCCACCTCCTCCGCCACAGCGGGCGAATCCCGAGGCCCGTGGCAACCCTGGCAACTGGGCTAACGCGAATGACTATCCTTCGCGGGCTCTGCGCGAGGAACGTGAAGGTACGACCCGTTTCCGGCTGACTGTCAACGCCGACGGCAGGGTAAGCGATTGTCAGATCACTGGTTCTAGCGGCCATTCCGATCTGGATCAGGCTGCTTGCAAAAACCTGACCCGCCGTGCGCGATTCAGACCTGCTCTGGACTCAAACGGAAATCCGACAACCGGCTATTATTCCAACGCCGTTCGTTGGGAAATACCTCAATAATGAACACTGGGGAGGGCATCATGTGATGTCCTTCCCGCACAGATTTTTTGCTATTAATTTATCCTGAGGGGAATATTAAAATGTTGATTGAAATTTTGGCCGCTGGTTCGACAGCACCACAAAACGCTTTTGGTTTCTGGGAAGCCATGCAGCAGGGCGGCGTCATCGCCTGGTCTGTTCTTGCAATTCTGACGATCATGTCTGTATCTTCTTTCTATATCCTGTTTTCGAAACTGTTCGAGCAGAACAAGGTCATGAAACAGGGCCAGGCCATGCGCACGTCTTTCTGGCGTGCAGGCACCCTCAAGGAAGGCGCTGCGAAGCTCGACAAGAATTCCGCCTATCGCCAGATTGTTGACGACGCGATCAAGGCTGATTCAGACCATGCAAAATTGACCGACCCGGTTGAAGCGCATGACTGGCTGCACGGATCGATCGAACGGTCACAGGATCTGATCAAGTCCAAACTCGCAACCGGCCTTCCATGGTTGGCAACCGTTGGTGCGACATCGCCGTTTATTGGCCTGTTCGGTACAGTTATCGGTATTTACCGCGCGCTGATCAAAATCGGTATCGCTGGCCAGGCTTCGATTGATGCTGTTGCTGGCCCTGTTGGTGAAGCTCTGATCATGACCGCACTTGGTCTTGGTGTGGCTGTTCCAGCCGTTTTGGCTTACAACTGGCTGCAGGGACGCAACAAGCGGATCGCTGAACAGCTGTCAGCCTTCTCCAACGATGTTCTGGGCTATATGGCTTCGGACGGCGGCGTTAAACCAATCGCTCCAGCCGCTGCTGCAGCTGCTGCGAAACCTGCTGCACCAGCCGCAAAGAAATAAGCCGTAGGTCGGGTTGCCAGCCACATTTGGCTGGCAACCGGACCAACGCACGAAAAGGGGGCCTTCGTTCCCTTCAGATGGTTTAGTTTTGAGAGGATAAAATCCTATGGCGATGAATGTTGGGGGC